>ENA-OPBO01000173-OPBO01000173.1-human-gut-metagenome-genome-assembly--contig:-NODE-173-length-57492-cov-5.478350_pt1 | contig 57492 bp, 52 predicted proteins | sample MGYA00241071_ERZ501458 | MGnify/ENA primary metagenome ERZ501458 (study PRJEB25962, sample SAMEA2042509) | human gut metagenome | biome: human gut; feature: human-associated habitat; material: faeces... | reverse complement strand
AGAAGTTTTTTGATATTGAGTTGAAAGATTTTATCCAAACTAAAAAAGGAAGTGGATATTATCTAAATTTTAAGGAGTAAAAAATGGATAAATTAAAAAAATATTTTGTAAAAGTTTTACCCGTAACTATTGCTACAATCCTAATATTATCTATTTTTTTGATTGTTTTTTTACTTTTAAATATAGACCTGCAAGGCTATTTTTTAGCCTTTGACATTATTGTTTTCTTCTATTTCATCTACTTAATATTTATGGTATTTTTACACAATCGAGAAGAAAATTTAAAACAGCAAATAAAATATTTGGAAAAGAAAAATTTAAGCCTTAGAAATGAATTTTTAGCAAAAGAAAAAGAATTACAGGAATATTTTTTAATCTGGATTCATCAGATAAAGACTCCGATAACTGCCGGGAAACTCATTTGTGATAGCGACGTAGAAAACGAAAATGCTAAAAATGTAAAAAAAGAATTAATCTACATTGAGGATTATACAAATATGGCTTTAAGCTATCTAAAAATGATGAATCACAATACGGATATGGATATTTCTTTTGTAAATTTAGACGATATAATAAGTCCGTTAATCAAAAAATATGCGATTCTTTTCATTTCAAACAATATAAAGCTGGAATACAAAAAGCTGAATACAAGAGTAATTACAGACAGCAAATGGTGTATGGTGGTAATCGAGCAACTTATATCAAATGCAATAAAATACAGTAAAAATGGGGTTGTTTCAATAACTTTTAACAAAGACGAAAATTACCTTGAAATAAAGGACAACGGAATCGGGATAAAAGAATCCGACCTTCCAAAAATTTTTGACAAAGGATATTCAGGCTTTAACGGACGACAAAACCAAAAATCAACCGGAATTGGTCTGTTTTTAGTAAAACAAATCTTGGAAAAACTTGGACAGAAAATACTATTAGAATCAAAAATAGGCGAAGGAACGACTGTAAAAGTCTATTTCAATATGGATTAGGAGAAAATTTTTAAAAAATGAAAATCAAAAGGATTGATAACTATACAAACGAATTATTCTCACAAATTGTTTTAAATCAGAGAGGTGCTTTTTTAGTTGATGAAAAGCCTTATGAGGTAGAAATTATTTCAAATGATAGCGCTATTGTTAGAGGTAAAAATAGTAATTTTTTTGAAAAAATTATTGAAGAATTTAGGTACTATTCACCTCATATAACTAATTTTTTTGATGAAGAAAACAAAAAAATTTGTTCCTTTGAAAAAGAAAATATTTTAAAATTGAAAATAAATACAATTCAGCCATCTCAATTTTATGTAGATAAAGACAAAGTCAATGCACTTGAAAATTTTATAAAAAAGTCGGAAGATATTGTAATTCAAGTCGTGAATTACAATGACGAATATGTATGTGTTGACGGACATACAAGGCTTTTTATGGCTATGCTAAAAAATTTTAAAAATGTTTATGCAATAGAAACAGATTTTGACAAGGATACTGCCTACTTTGTTTCTCAAGCAAAAAACAAAAATATTTTTACAATAAAAGATTTAAAACTTGTATCTCATAGTGATTATAAAAAATTGTGGATTGATTTTTGTGATAGCTATTTTAATATAGATTAGGAGAATTTTATGTTTTATGTATATATAATTTCTAATAATTTTAGAAATGTTTTGTATATTGGTGTCACAAGAAATATTGAAAGAAGATTATATGAACATAAAAACAAATTAATTGATGGCTTTTCTAAAAAATATAATTTGAATGTATTACTTTTTTATGAAACTACAGAATATGCTTTAGATGCAATCGCTCGAGAAAAACAGTTGAAGAAGTGGAATAGAGATAAAAAATTTGTCTTGATTAAATCTGTAAATCCTAAATTAAGAGATTTATCAGAAGATTGGTGATTCTTATACGAATCCTTTACAGGACTTACAATTATTTGTAAACAAATAATTGTAATGAGATCTCTCCGCTTCATTCGTTTCACTCATTTCGGTCGAGATGACGTGGTCAGGAAAATTTCTTTACAAAGTGCTATGACGTGAAATATTTAATTTTCAATGCAACTTTTAAATAATATTTGAGACTTCTTTACTTTTAACGTCTAGATATTAAACGAAGTTTTCTCCTTATACGTCATTTCGACCGGAGTGTAACGGAGTGGAGAAATCTCATACTTTTGCTTTAGCAAAAGTAAATGTATCATAGATACATTTAGAAATTTTAATTTTTATTTCTTTTATAAATACTATTGATTGCAAACAAGCAATAGTTGAGATTTCTCCACTTCAATTCACTATGTTCCGTTTCGGTCGAAATGACGTGTTGGGATAATTTATTTGCAAAGAACTTTGACGTGAATTTTTTGTTTTCTATGCAATTTTAAAAAATTTTTGAAGTTTATTTACTAATTAGGAGATTTTTATGTTTTACAATGAAATATTCGATAAAAATATTTTTAATTCTAAACTTGCAATTGCATATGGTTTTTCAAAGGTTGGAGATTATTATATTTTACAATCAGATATTGATGTAGAAAGTTTTAATGTGATTGTTAAAATAGGCAAGGACTCTTTTGAGGTAAATGTTATTGAATTACCTTTTAATGAAGAATATATTTTATTCAATGTTTTAGACAGCAAGGGTAAATTCGTTTCACAAATTAGAAAAAAAGTTAATGAACTTATTGAGGATATTGTAAAAAGCTGTTTTACATCTTTGGATTATAGAAAAATATTACTAAACTATGTAAGGGAAAAATACGGAACAATTCCTGAAGAACCTTGGGAAGATAATAATCATGCGACGATAAAGACTTCGAATAGTAAAAAATGGTATGGAATTTTTATGTCCATTCCTTATAAGACTTTGGGACTTGATAAAAGTGGAAAGATTGATGTTTTAAATGTAAAACTTAATCCGGAACTTATAGAAAGTCTGATTGATAAAAAGCATTTTTTCCCTGCCTACCATATGAATAAAAAATACTGGATTTCAATTGTTTTGGATTCAGATACGGATTTAAATTTAGTCAAGAGCTTAATCGACGAGAGTTTTAACTTAGTTGAAAAATAGTCTAATACTAACCTTGTCGTTAGAACTGTTTTTATCCCCAACATTTCAATAACCTTACAAAATTGTAAGGTTATTTTTATTTTTGTAATGTTAGATAAAGGTTTGGCTTTTAAAAATCTGCTAAAATATTATTGTAAACAAAATTAATACTTTGGAGGTAATTATGAATATATTAGATGTTAAAAATTTAAAAAAGATTTATGGAGGAATGGGTCGTGTTAAGACTGAGGCTCTTAAAGATGTAAACTTTTCTGTTGAGGAGGGAGAATTCATCGCTGTTATGGGAGAGTCCGGAAGTGGTAAAACAACTCTTTTAAATATAATCGCAACTTTGGATAAGGCAACAGAGGGTACTGTTTTAATCGGAGGAAAGAATATCAGCTCTCTTAACAATTCACAAATCGCAAGTTTTAGACGTGAAAAGCTGGGTTTTGTCTTTCAAGATTTTAACTTGTTAGACTCTTTTTCAAACAGAGATAATATCTATCTTCCTCTTGTGCTGTCAGGTGTTAAGCCTAGAGAATTGAACGAAAGAGTCGGAGAGATTGCTCCTATTTTAAAGATAAGTGAAATTTTGGATAAATTTCCTTATCAAGTTTCAGGTGGTCAAAAGCAAAGAGTTGCTATCGCAAGGGCAATCATAACTAAACCGGACTTGTTGCTTGCTGACGAGCCAACCGGAGCTTTAGATTCAAAATCTGCCGATGTGGTTATGAAAACTTTTTGTGATATAAATAAAAATGGTCAAACTGTTTTAATGGTTACTCACTCTGTGAAATGCGCATCTTTTGCTAAAAGGGTAATTTTCATAAAAGATGGTAGGGTTTATCACGAAATTTACAAAGGCGACGATGATAATTTAACTTTCTTAGAAAAAATAAATCAATCTCAAATTATGTTAAACGGGGTGAACGATTATGAACAATAAAATGGCTTTTAAATTTGCTTTTAAAAATATGAGAGCTAATTCTTTATTATTAACTCCATTTTTAATTGCAAGTAGTATTATGAGTGCGTTATTTTTCATAATGTCATCTCTTGGACAAAATAAATATGTTGAAGAAAATTTTGAATACATTCTTATGCTTATAAGATTTGGAAATATTTTAGCCGGAATTTTTACTTTTATATTCATCTTATATGCAAATGGATTTTTAACTAAGAGGAGAAATAAAGAGTTTGCCCTCTACGGAATTTTAGGTTTAGAGAAAAAACATATTGCAAAAATCGTATTTATCGAATATATATTAAACTTTTTTGTAATTAGTATTTTTTCAGTAATTGGTGGTTTCGTCTTAGGAAAATTATCCTTTGTTATACTCAACAGAGTAACAAAAAATATAACTGCAAAAGTAATAGATTATGGCTTTTCAACCCCTTCAGCTATTTTAACGTTCGCTTTTTTGGGAATTACATTCATTTTTATATATTTATTGACAATATTTAAAATCGGAAAATCAACTCCTATCGAATTGCTTTCAAGTCAAAAAAAGGCGGAGGGAGAGCCAAAAAGCAAATTTATCCTTGGAACTTTAGGCTTTATAATCTTGTGCTACGGATATTATATTTCAATAACTTCAGAAGGAAGATTGGAAAGCTTTTACAAATTTTTTCCTGCAGTTATTCTTGTAATATTTGGGACATATCTTCTATTTATGACTTTTAGTATTTTAATTTTAAAACTGTTAAAGAGAAATAGAAATTTATATTACAAAGCAAAAAATTTCCTTTCAATTTCAGGAATGTTATACAGAATGAAGTCAAATGCAGTTTCGCTTGCAAGTATTGCACTCCTTGCAACTTCAATCATCGTTACATTATCCTCAACTTTAACTATAAACTCAGGAATAAAAGAAGTTGCAAAGTCAATCGACCCTCAAGATTTTTTTGTAGAATTTTTAATTGACGATAATAGAGAGAAAGATTGGATTGAATTAGGAAATAGAAAAAAAAGAGAAGTTGCTGAATTTCTAAATACAATTCTAAAAGATGGCGAAAAAATTAAAGATTTGAAAATTTACAAACATATTTTCCTACAACCCGTTTTAAATGAAAATGGAAAACTTGTTCCACTAGGCAAAAAAAGAGCCGTAGCTCAATATTTATTCGTTGAAATACTAGATGAGTACAACGAAAAAAACAATACAAATTACACTCTAAAAGATGACGAAGTTTTATACTCATCAAATTTAAAAAGTCTTTACAAACCTGATAATTTAGAATTGGCAGGTCAAAACTACAAATTAGTAAAAATCCCTGATGAAACTCCAAAACACATAGCTGCCGATTCAATTAAAATTATAGTAAAAGACGATGAAACTTTTGCCAAAATGGAAAAAGCGTATGAAAAAGGAGCTGGATATTTTTATAACTTAAGATTCTCTTTTGATACCGAAAATGTAAAAGATAAAGGTGAATTTTTTGAAAGATTACAAAACAATTTTAACTATCGTAATACAGACAAAAAAGATGTTACGAGAATGTCCTTTTCATCAAAAGAAATAAATAAAAATATTATGTATGAAATAAATGGAGGATTTTTATTCTTAGGAGCAATAATTTCTCTAATCTTCATAACAGGAACTATTTTAATAACTTACTACAAACAAATTTCAGAGGGATTTGAGGACAGACAAAATTACCAAATAATGAAAAATGTAGGACTTCCGGACAAGATGATTAAAAAGAGCCTTAGAACACAAATACTTTGGATATTCTTCTTACCGCTCATCGTTGCAATGACACATTCAGCCTTCGCATTTCCAATTCTTTACAATATGCTAAGAGGACTTGGATTAAACAACGCAAAACTATTTGCAATGAACTTCGGGGTAGTCGTATTAGCCTTTACAGTTTTATACTTTATAATATACACAATAACTTCAAGAATTTATTACAAAATTGTAAAATAATACTCGATGTGGATATCTTTATATAAACAATCAAAAATCACTGTGAAAATAGTGATTTTTTTGCTTACTTGAAATATAAATTTATCTGTGATAAAATACTTTTGAAATTTATTTTTAATACGGAGGGGATTATTTTGAAAAAAATTTTTTTATTTACTATATGTTTTATTAGTTTAATGATATTGCCAAAAAGTATTTTTGCTCAAGATAGAATTCATGTTATAACTGTTTCAAGCTATGGGTCAGATGCTATTATTTTAGAAAGTGATGGTCATTTTGCGATGATTGATACCGGAGAGGATTATGAATATCCTGACGGTTCAAATCCAAAATATCCTTTTAGAAAAGGAATCACTACTAATCCTAAGGGAATAACAGAAGATAGATTATTTGATAAAATAAATGAGCTAGGCATTACTAAATTCGATTTCATTATCGTAACACATTCACATAGCGACCATATAGGTGCTTGTCATAAGGTAATGAAAAAAATTCCTACTGAAAAACTTTATTTGAAAAGATATTCTGATTCAAGAATAACTGATAAGGCTAGGTTGTGGGATAATTTATATGGATATGATAAAGCCTTACAATCAGCAAAGGAAAATAATGTTAAAGTTATACAAGATATTTCAAAAAAAGATTCTGTAATTAATCTAGGAAATATGAAAATTTCTATGCTCAATTATGAAAATGAATATGAGCCTAATCTTCCAAAAGAAGATAAAAATTTAAAAAAAGTTTATGATGATAATTTTAATTCCATTCTTTCTATAGTAGAAGTTAATGGTAAAAGATTATTTTTTGGAGGAGATTTACAAAATAATGTTTATGGTTTAGAAGATAAATATGCTCCATTAATCGGAAAAGTAGATTTTATGAAATTTAATCATCATGTAGACACAATTAAATCAAATTCAAAAAACTTTATAAATACATTAAATCCAAAATATATGCTTAAAACTTCCAATTATAATGTAGATGATAATTATCTTAAATTTTTAGACGCTAAAGGAATTGAAGTTTTAAATGCCGGAAGAAATGATGTTACAGCTTTAACTTTTGAAATTACTAGAAACGGAATTAACGATATAACAAAAGTAAAGTATGGTGTTTATCAAGACGGAAATAAATTAAAATTCAAAAATTGGAAAGGTGAATACACAAACGGTTGGGAATTCTCTAAAGATAATTGGTATTATGTAAGAAATGGTTTAGTTGCTGTTAATGAATGGGTTGGTGACTATTACTTAGGTAAAGATGGAAAAATGCTAACTAATACTACTACGCCTGACGGTTATAAAGTTTATAAAAACGGAAGCTGGATTACAGAGTCTTGGAAATCAAATTCTACCGGTTGGTGGTATGAATATTCAGATGGAAGTTATTTAAAAGAAGAATGGAAATACATTAATGAAAGTTGGTACTATTTCAATTCCGAAGGATATATGGTAACAGGTTGGAAACTATTAGGAAATGATTGGTTCTATCTTAAAGATAGTGGTGCTATGGCTGAGAATGAATGGGTTGGTGACTATTACTTAGGTAACGATGGAAAAATGCTAACTAACACTACTACACCTGACGGTTATAAAGTTGATAAAAACGGAAGATGGATAAAATAAAAAAGGGGACTATCCCCTTTTTTTGTTCTCGTTTAAGTAATTCTTAGCATCTTTAAAAATTTTTTGTTTTTTAAATCCAAGAACATTCTAAATTACGTTTATTTTTAACACAATCTCTTAAATATAAATTAATCAAGGTTTGATATGGAATACCTGTACTTTCAGCTTGATTTTTGAAATATATGATAGTATCTTCATCAAGTTTTATTGTTACTTGCTTTTTAATTAATTTTGAATAAGGATTTTTTCTAGGATTTAATTCTCTAATATCATATTCTTTTCTCATACTATCAACTCCTTAAATTCCATTTTTGTAAATTTCTTGTTCTGTTCTAGTTGCTTTCCTTTAAGAAATTATTCTTTCAAAATTTAAATTTATCTACCTTAAATCTACTCTTAACCACAAAATTTTGATGTTTTTTTACTGGAATTTTTTGTTCTCGTTTAAGTAATTCTTAGCATCTTTAAAAAAGCTAAAAACTATTAATAAAACTATTATTCCTATCGGAAATGCTGAAATAATAGCAATGGATTGTAAACTATACATAGATTTTTCCATAAATATCAATGAAATTGGAAATAATATAAATACTATTGACCAAAATACTTTTACCAATCTATGAGGTTCTTCGTTTATTGGCAATTTTTTATATGAATATGATGCTATTACCATTGTTAATGCATCAAATGTTGTTGAATAAAAAGCTATCATAGTTATAACCAACAACAAAAGTCCTATTTCAGTAAAAGGTAATGTGTCAAAAATTTTAAGGATAGCATCTGAATGACTTCCTCCGTTTGATATAAATCCTGATATATCAATTCCTTTTTTTAATTGTACACTCATTCCATAATTTCCAAGAATTATAAATGAGGTAAAGGTTCCTAAAATTCCCCAGGAATATCCACCTAGAATTGTCTGTTTAATAGTTCTTCCTTTTGAAATTTTTCCGATGAAAAACGGAGTTGCAACACACCAAACCATCCAATAAGCCCAATAATAAATTGTCCAATTTTGTGGAAATGAATTTTCTCTAAGCGGGTCCATCCAAGTTGATAAGCCGATAAAATTTTGTAATAAATTTCCAACTGCACTAAAACCTGTCTCTAGAATATATCTTGTTTCTCCTCCTAAAAACAAAAAGTAAAATAGTAGTGCAAAGAAAAAATATGAACAGAAATTTGCAAGTGTTGAGATTCCTTTCATTCCAAATAAAACTGCAAAAGTATATACAAAGGCAATCAAAAGTAAAATTAAAACGGTTAAAATGGTACTGTTTTGAATGTGAAAAACTTTTGCTATTGATGAAGATAATAACGGTGTTGCAAGTGAAAAAGTAGTCGCCGTTCCTGCTATAAGTGCAAAAACTGCTATCAAATCTATAATCTTACCAACAATTCCATCAACCTTATTTCCCAAAATGGCTCTACAACCTTCTGAGAATTTTTGTTTTTCTCTTCCTCTAACATGTAACATAAAACCAAAAGCTACTGCAAGGATTATGTAAAAACTCCAAGCTATTGGCCCCCAATGAAATAGTGGATAGGTAGATGCCCATTTTTGAATTCCACCCATATTTTTAATATGTGCTTCGTTTGAATATAAAGCCCATTCACATAATGAATAAAATAGAATATCTGCCGCCATTGTGGATGTAAAAATCATAACGCCCCAAGTAAAAGATGAAAATTCTATTTTATCGTCTTTTTTTCCAAGTTTTATTTCTCCATATTTTGAAAAAGCAATATACAAACTGCAAAGAAGTATTCCAACACCTAAAATTGCATAGTAAATTCCAAAATCATCACCTAAAAATGTTCTTATACTTTCCAAAACAAAGGTAGAACTTTCAGATTGAAATAAAAATAATATACTTACTATTACAACTCCTACCAATGGAACAATTGTAGCTATCCAGTCTATTTGATTCTTTAAATTATTTTTCATATTAAAAATCCTCTCCTAATAATTCTTTTACAATTTTGTAATAATCTTTGGCATATCTGTATTGTTTAAGAGAATACTCTCCAAACTCGACACCAAAATCCAACTTATACTCGCACCAATTACTCCAAAGTAATCCACAACAAGCAATATATGCATAAATTTTTATTTTAGTATTTTTTGGAACCCCACCTTCAAAGTATATATCAATCAAATTATCAATCTGTTTTTTATCGTAAAGAGAGTATATGCAAAACATTGCAATATCTATATCAGGGTCTTGCATAGATGCATATTCCCAGTCAATCAAACGAAGGGAGCCATCTTTTGAAAACAAAAAGTTATCACAATTTGCATCAATATGAGCTAGACATTTAGTTTTTACATTTTTTTCTATAAAATCTTTTAAAGAAAAAATTTTTTCCTTTGTATCCTTATAATCAGAATAAATAGATTTTTTATTTTTCCATAAAGATTCATAAAAATTTATTTTTTCAAAAATATCAAACTCGTGATTTACTTTTAAATTCAAAGAATGCAATAACTTTATTTTTTCCATACATTTTTTTAAATCATCATTATTTTTGTCATCACAAGTTCTTGAATTTTCAATAAACTTTGTAATTTTATAGCCGTTTTCGGGATTGATATAAACTAAATCATCACAAATTCCTTTATCTTTTATAACAGAATAAACTTGCGCCTCTTGCTTTCTATCTATAAGTTCTGAAGTTCCCTCTCCCGGAATTCTCATAATATATTTTTCACCTTTAACGGTAAATATAAATGAACGATTTGTCATTCCTTTTTTTAAAACTTTAATTTCCTTAATATCATCAATTCCAATATTTAAACAATCACATATTATATTTATCGCATCTGTTTGCAAATTATTAGAATCTCTGTCAATTTCTCTTAGCTGTTCATAAGTATTTATTTCAAAATATTTTTTTGAACTAACAAGTTTTGGATAAATTAAAAATTTATTATCCTTAATCAATGCACTTTCCCAAAATAAATTTCTATTTTTATTAAATTTAACTAAATCAGATACTCTTTTCTTTACAAAATCAGCCTCTTTCCCACAAAGATAAGAAATCCCAATCATTTTATTTCCATTTTCCGTTTCACTTGCAGAAACAAGATTGTTTTTCTTATTTACCTTTACAGTACTATTTTCATCAAGCTCATCTGTAACCATATACCAAGAATATGTTTCAACTTCATTAAATGGATTTTCCTTACACAAAATATCACAAGGAATTATATATGAATTATCTAAATTTTCCAAAACCAAATTTAATGAAAATAAATTATTTTTAGTAGCGTACTGTGGATTAATAATAAGTTCAACACCAAATTTATCTATTAAATACTCAAACTTTTCCTTTAAAAACCCTACAACAACAAATATCTTATTTATTCCTTTTTCCCTTAATTGCCTTATAGTTCTCTCTATTAAAACCTCTCCATTAACTTCAAGCAGAGCCTTTGGCGTTTCTACATTTATAGGTACCATTCTCATACCGAAACCTGCAGACAAAATAATGGCACTTTTTGGACGGTTATCATTTATTAATTTTTTTGAAATATTTGTCAAATTGATATTTTCATCAATATATTCATTTTCCAATAAATTTTTTATAGCCTTATTTACAGCTCCTAGAGAATATCCTGTTAACTTTGACAATTCTCTTTGATTAGTATATTTATTTTTATAAATATGCTTTAGTATATCTAAATCAATTCTGTTCATAAACACCTCTTAATATTACTTTATGAACATTATATATTAAATATTACTAAAAGTCAACAAATTTTATCTAAAATTGAATAATAAATTTAAAAAATTATAAAATTTTTTTGCTTTAAAATTCTAATAACAAATATTTACAATATCTTAATTAAAATAGTAGCTTTTTTTAATAGAATTTTACCAATATTTTCACAAAATATGAAAAAATTTTCCATTTTTGTTGAAAAAATATCTATAAAATGATAAAATAGTTACCAATGGTTTATATTTAAATTTAGAATGGAGAATTTTATGAAAATAGAAAATATGATTTTATTGGTGTTGGACATTCAAGAAAGGCTAATGCCGGTAATAAAAAATAATGAAAGAATTGTAAGATACACAGATATTTTGATTAAGGCTTGCAAGGAGCTTGATATTCCTGTAATTTATACCGAACAATATCCTAAGGGGATTGGAGAAACTGTTACAGAAATTAAGTCCTCTTTGTTAGATGCAAATGCAAAATATTTTTCTAAAAATTGTTTCTCTGCTTATCCGATTATTGAAGATGAGCTTTTGAAACTTAAAGAAAACGGAAAAACTTCTATAATCGTTACGGGTGTAGAAACTCATATTTGTGTATATCAAACAGTTAGAGATTTAAAAGAGCATTTTGAAGTTTTTGTTCCTTTTGAAACTGTCGGCTCAAGAAGTGAAGAAAATTTTAAAAATGGCTTGGATTTAATTAAAGAATTAGGTGCAAGTGTTACTAATGTTGAAACTATCCTTTTTGATTTGATAAAAACGTCAGAGCATAATAGTTTTAAGGTAATTAGTAAATTAATAAAATAGGGAGAGCGTTATATGAAAAAGAAATTTATAATAACTTTTGTAATATCTTTAGCTTTATTTGCAGGAATATTTTGGGTAGCTAATAAAGTTTTAGATGTTATGGAAGTTACTTCAAAGGTAGAATTTTTAGGCCATGATTTAGGCGAAGGCAACATTATTGAGCAAGTTGTTGATAATGAACTTTTATTTTTAGTTCTTGGACTTGATAGCGATGACTTTAGTGGTGCTACTACTGAGCAAAACAGAACAGATACGATGATTTTAGCAAAAGTTAATTTTGAAACGGGAAAGGTAGATATTTTATCCATCCCTCGTGATTCAAGAGTTATGGTTAGAGGACAGTTAGACAAAATTAACCACGCTCATCACTTTGGCGGTCTTAAACTTGCTATGAAAACTACAAGAGATTTCTTAAACTTGGATATTGACTACTATGTAAGAGTTAATTTCTTCTCAGTTAAAGATATTGTAGATGTACTTGGCGGTATTGAAGTAGATGTTCCTGTTCAAGTTGACGTAGCAGAAGATAATGTTCATTTAAAACCGGGTAAACAAGTTTTAAATGGAAAGCAAGCTCTACAATTTGCAAGATTTAGAGCAGGATATGCTGAAGGAGATATGGGTCGTGTTAAATCTCAACAATTAATCATAAAAGCTCTTGTAAAAGAATTGACTAAACCTAAAAATCTTGCGAAAATTCCGGAAATTTTAGATGTTGTAAAGAAAACCGTAAATACAAATATTCCTTTCTCTACAATAGCAAAATCAGCTTTAAAAGCAGGTAATTTAAATGTAGATAAGATGAATACACAAATTGTTCCTGGTGAGCCTGCTTATATAAATAACATAAGTTATTTTATTCCAAACCGTTCAAAATTAAATACAATTGTTAAAGAAATGTTTGGTGATTATTTAATTAATCAAAATAATGGCTCACAAATAAATAATAATAAAAACAACAACAAAAATAATAATAACAAAAATAACAATAACAAAAATAATAACAATTAATTAGGTTAGATATGGAAAACGAAAGAAAAAAAGAACATATAGAAAATTTTTTAAAGAGTAATTTTAAATCGAATACTTTGTTTGAAAATGTGTATATCGAACACTTTGCATTAACAGACTTAAACTTCGATGAAATCGACACTTCGCTTGAATTTTTAGGAAAAAAACTATCTTTTCCACTTCTTGTAAATGCAATGACAGGGGGCGCTGAAACTTCTTTTGATGTGAATGAGGATCTTTCAAGACTTTGTAAAAATTTCAATCTTGCATTTGAAGTTGGTAGCCAAAAGGTAGCTTTAAAAGATGAGGAGCTTGTTGAAACTTTTACGGTGGTAAATGATGTCTTGGACAAGAAAAATATTTTAATTTCAAACCTTTCTGCATTATCAAGTCTTGATGATGTCAAAAAAAGCATTGAAATGATTAACGCTGATGCAATTTCTCTTCACCTAAATCCTGCTCAAGAGATTGTTCAGTTTGAGGGAGATAGAAATTTTTTCGGTATTTTGGAAAATATTGAAAATATTGTAAAAAATATTGATGTACCGGTAATTGTAAAAGAAACAGGCTGTGGCATTTCGAAGAAAACTTGTGAAAAACTACTTAGCATTGGAGTAAAATACATTGATGTAAGCGGTTTTGGTGGAACAAATTTTATTGAAATCGAAGATTTAAGAAGAACAGACTTGGACTTTACAAATATTTACAGTTGGGGCATACCAACCGCAAAATGTATCATAGATTGCAGAAAAATTTCTGATGATTTTACATTAATCGGCTCGGGTGGAATAAAAACCGGAGAAGATATTGTAAAAGCAATCGTGCTTGGTAGCGATATGGTTGCCATTGCAGGAGAAATATTAAGATATTTAATCCATGGAGGATACAAATTCGCAGAAGATTACTTAAAATCTTTGATATACCAAACAAAGATGATTATGTTACTACTTGGAGTAAAAAATATCGAAGAATTAAAAAAAGTTGAATATAAAACATTTGGAAAATTAAAAGATATATGTGAATATTAAAAAATGAGAGTTTTGATAACTCTCATTTTTTTATACTAAGAAAGGGAGACCTTAAAAACTCTTTGTCTTTAAATCTACTTTTAAAATATATGGTACAAATACAAATACCAATAAAACTAATCCTGAAAAAATGAATATATATGAGCTTTTGAAATTATCAAATAAAATAGAATAGAATAATATCCCAAGTGGATTTAAAAGCTGACAACCCGTTTCAATAATACTAAAAACTCTACCCTGATATTCATGTGGAACAGCCTTTGTAAACCATACAAACATCGGAGTATTTACAAAATTTCCAACAAAATTAACTCCAAATGCAAATATCACAAATACTATAAAATATGAAAAAGTGCTAAGTTTAAATAAAAGGGCAATTCCTAAAAATAATAAAACTCCAGCAGTTCCACGTATCCATTTAAAAGAAAACTCCAAAGGACTTTCTATATCTTTCATCATTGACAAAATTATAGATGAAACTATCATTGCTACTGGAAATGTCGCATTTACAATACCGTAAAGATAATCAGAAATCTTAATCTCATTAATCAAAACATAGGGCAGTCCAACCGAAACAGACGCAAAAATGAAATTTATAAACATCGCAAAGAAGATAATAAAAACTAAAACTTCTTTGTTTCTTATATATTTGATACCTTCGACGAACATCTTTAAAACTTTCTTTTCTTCATAATTCTCTGTTACTTCAGTCTTAATAAGATTAAAATTAATAAAAAGTACAATTAAAATAGTTATAAACTCAATAACCGCTTCCAAAAGCACAAAATAGATTAACTCTAATTTTGTAAGTAAAAAAACTGCTAAAACCGGAGAAATAATATAAACTCCTGAAGATGCTATCTGTTGAAAGGATTTTACCTTTTGAATATACTCTTCACATACAACTTTTTTTACAGAAGATGCAAAAGCATTATTTAAAAATTGATCTGCAACTTTTAAACAAATTAATAACATATAGGTATTAATTAAATTAGTTTCGGCATTAGAATTTAAACTTAAAGCATATAAAAGCAAACTTACAATACTAAAAAGCTGAGCAATTACAATTACAATCTTCTTATTATACTTATCTACAACAGCTCCAACAAAAGGAACTAAAACAAGAGCAACCAAAGGTCCTATAACTTGAGAAATACCAAAATTTAAAGCAGACTCAGTCTTTTTTAAAATCAAAAGTCCAATAATAAATGACAAAATAGAACTACCAAAATTTCCCGTTATAGTTGTCATAATTAATTTTATCATCTGTTTTCTTGATTCTTTTACAATATCCATAACTTTTACCTCTTAACACTTTATTTTGATTATATTATAAAACATATAATATAATATGTCAATAGTTTTTTGAGAATTTTTTTGTTGGTGATTAGTTTGGGGGATTGTAATTATTATTTAAGTCCTTTACAGGACCTACTATTGCTTGTTCACAAGCAATAGTAGGTCTGACGCAAAGATTGTTCAAATCTTTGATTTGAGTACAATCGACTGCGGAAATCTCACACTTATGCTTGCACACAAGCATAAGTGAATGTATCACAGATACATAAATAATTTCCCATAAAAAAAGACGGTGCACCGTCTTTATTTTCCAATACAGAAATTTGAAAATATATTGTCCAATATATTCTCTGAAATATTTTCTCCGATTATTTCTCCAAGTAATTCGTAGGAACGTCTTAAATCAACTTCGCAACAGTCGAGTGGTACCATATTTTTAATATCTCCATAGAATGATTTTAAAAATTCCAATGAAGTTTTAAGGCTGTTTTCATGTCTAACATTTGTGATTAATGCCTTGTCTTTTATTTCTATTTTTCCATCGAAAAACATATCTATGATTGATTTTTCAAGTTTTGAAATGCCCTCATTTTTAAGTGCCGAGATTTCTATAAGCTCAAAATTAATTTTTTCTTTTAATTTTTCTACATTCAAATTTTTATCCAAATCAACCTTATTTAAAATTCCAATTGACTTATTCAGATTTGCAAGTTCGATTATTTTTTCATCTTCTTCGTCCAATTCTCTTGAAATGTCGAACAAAACTAAATTCAAATCTGAATTTTCGCTCGCCTCAATTGACTTTTGAACACCGATTTTCTCAACTACATCTGCAGTTTCTCTGATACCTGCAGTATCGTTTATATTTAATTTGATTCCGGCAAGTTCAATATCCTCTTTAATTAAATCTCTTGTAGTTCCTGCAATATCTGTTACGATTGCTCTTTCTTGTCTTAGGATTCTGTTAAGTAGAGAGGACTTTCCAACATTCGGCTTTCCGATTATTGAAACATTTATCCCGTCTTTTAAGATTTTTCCCTTGTTTGACTCTCCAAGCAGACTTTCCATATCGCTTATTAAGTTTTCAGTTTTTAAAATTACATTATCAAGTGGCAATTCCTCTTGCATATCTTCTGTGAAATTTATAGAATACTCTACAAAACTCAAAATATCAAGAAGTCTTTCTCTAAATTCTTTAATTTTCTTACTTAAATGTCCCTCTAATTGATTGATAGCACTCTTATGAGAAAATTCAGTCTTTGCCTTTATTAAGTCGATAACACCCTCAGCTTGAGAAAGATCGAGACGACCATTTAAAAAAGCTCTTTTTGTAAATTCTCCCTTTTCAGCCAATACCGCTCCATTTTCAAGACATAGATTTAAAACTCTTTTAAGACAGACAATCCCTCCATGAGTAAAAATTTCAACAACATTTTCTCTAGTGTATGTATGAGGTGCAAACATAAAACAAGTCATAACTTCATCAACAAGTTCTTCTTGGTCGTAGATATGTCCGTATTTCATCATTCTGTTGGAGTTTTTATCTATTTCTTTTTTATCAAAAGGAATAAAAATCTTTTTTACAATATCTATTGAATTTTCTCCACTTAATCTTACAATGCCAATACCGGCCTCTCCGGTAGCAGTTGCAATAGCAACAATAGTATTTTCCATATTTTCTCCTTCAACGGGTGGGTGCCCGGGAATATTGTTTCACAATAAAGCAAAAGAACGCCTAAACGTTCTTTTTTGTTGCATATTAAAATTTAGGTTTTATTACAACCTTTCTATAAGGTTCATCACCTTCGCTAACTGTAAATACACCTTTCATATTGTGTAAAGTTGCATGAACAATTCTTCTTTCGTAAGCATTCATAGGTCTAAGTCTCATAACTTTTCTATACTTAATAGCTTTTTTAGCAAAAGTCATAGCCATTTCTCTTATAGATTCTTCTTTTCTTTTCTTATATCCATTTACATCTAAATAAACTCTTTTTTCTAAAGAAGTATTTCTTCTGGCAAAAATATTTAAAATGTATTGGATACTTTCTAAAGTTTCTCCTGATTTTCCGATTAACATCTTGAAATCTTCAGATTTTTCAATATCTATACTGATTGCTTCTTCATCTTCACTAAAGATTAATTCACAATCTGTTCCCATTTTTGAAATTAAATCTCTTAAGAAAACTTCTAATTTTTCTATATATTCATTTTTATCTATATTGTTTTCTTCTTTACAACAAGTTTCTTTAGACATTTCTATTTTTTCATCTTTTAATGTAACCTCAACTAAAGCATCTCTTGAGCCAAAGCCAAGAAAACCGCTCTTTGGTTTTTCAATTACATTAACATCAACACAAGAAATGTCAACATTTAACTCATCTAACGCAAGTTTTACAGCTTCATCAATAGTTTTTGCTGATTTTGTAACGCTCATCATTTGCCCCTTTCTACTACTTACTTTCTTTTCTATTTTCATAAGCAGTTAAAGCTAATCTTAATAAAATTTCAACAACATTTGTACATGCCCAGTAAAGAGCAAGACCTGCTGAGAAACTTCTAGCTGAAATAAATATTATCAAAGGAAATATGTATTTCATAGTATCCATAGATTTTGCAGCAGGGTTATCTTGTTGGTCCCTATTGCTCAAATCAAGATAAATATATTGAGTAACAGCATTTATCAAAGGAAGTCCATATAAAAGTGGGTCCGGTGCAGATAAATCCTTTATCCAAAAGAAATTTTTCATAACATCAGCATTTGCATTCCCAAAGATATATAACAAAGGTTCTCTCATTACTGAGAACATAGCTAAAACTAGAATCAAGTTGAAAACCATAGGTAGGCAACCACCTAATTGTTTAATTCCATGCTCCTTATTGAACTCCATAAGCTTCATATTCATAGCTTGTTGGTCATGTTTATATTTTTCTCTTATCTTTTGTTGTTCTTTAGCAAATTTTGCTTGAATCTTTTGATTTTTTATAGTACTTAAAAATACAGGGAAAAGTACAACCTTAAAAATTATTGAAATTATAATAATACTAATAGCTAAATATGAAATACTAGCCGGTTCAGTAGGTAAAATTGACGCTACCCCTTCATAAATAAATTTCAATAATGACCCCATTAAATTTCTTAAAAACGCCATTAATTCCTCCTATTTTAGTGGATCATACCCACCTTTTCCAAAAGGATTACATCTTAAAATTCTCCATATAACTAAAAAAGTCGCCTTGAAAAAATTATATTTTTGATATGCTAAAATCGCATATTCCGAACAAGTTGGAGTAAATTTACACTTACCAAAACCCAAAAGTCCTGAAATATATTTTCTATAAAACTTTATAAGTAAAATCATTAATCTTCTCAATTTAAAACCTTCTTCAAAGCACAATTTATAAGTCTTAATAAAGACTTCTCAAGTTCAATGTAATCAATCTCTAAAGTGTTTTTTTTCGGTAAAATTACCATTTCATAACCTAAACCTAAATCGCACACATTAAGTCTAATAATCTCTTTTATTCTTCTCTTAATCAAATTACGCTTGTTTGCCTTTCCAAACTTTTTAGTAATGGAAACCCCAAACCTAGCTCTTTTTTTATTTGTTGGTCTAATAAAAATAGTGAATTCCTTATTCCAAAAATTCTTACCACGTCTATAAACTGTTTGAAATTCTCTATTTTTTCTTAATCTAATTTCCTTTTTCATACATCATCTTTCTATACATTAAAAAGCACAAATGTGAAGTTTAGAAAAAGGCCACACTAATGTTGGCCTATGCTGATAAAACTTTTCTATTTTTAAGTCTTCTTCTCTTTAATACAGTTCTACCTGCTTTTGTACTCATTCTTTTTCTAAAACCGTGAATTTTACTTCTTTTTCTTCTATTTGGTTGATAAGTTCTTTTCATTATAGATGACACCTCCTTGTTATAATCACCTTTAGGTTATTTAATAAAACACTACCATAAATTATAAGCTATTTAGAGTATAATTGTCAAGTCAAAAATACAAAAAAATTACAAATTTTTATACATATTTAGAGCAAACATATTTAAAGCAAAATTTTTTTCCTTTTTTATACAAGTAATTCAATCAAAACTCTTCTTTATATATTAATTTGAATTTTTTATCTGTTTTTGGTATAATTTAATTGTATAAAAATCTTTAAATATTTAAAATTTTTTTGAAATTTAAGTTCGTTTGGGCTTTAATTTTTTTTGATTTTATTTTTTACAAAATCGTAATATGTGGATAAGTGGAATAAAAATGTGGATAAATTGTTTATTATTTTTTAATAAATTTTGAAAAATTTTTTTAAAATTTGTATTTTTAAGCATTTTTTTATAAACAGGATAACTTTTAAATTATTGTGGATAACTTTTAAAAATCTTTAAATAATTTTTTTGAAACAGTTTTTAAATGTTTAAATTTAAAGCTTTTAAAAATTTTATTCACTGTGGATAAATATGTTAATAACTTTTTTATGAGGAGTAATTTATGTTTGAGAATGAAATAATGGTTGATAGTTTATGGCTTGAGGTTTGTAATGAATTAAAAACAAAACTTGGGGAAAGCCGATTTGCTACTTGGATTGACGTTTTAAAGCCAATTTGTTATGTGGATAACAAGTTGATGGTGCTTTGTCAATCGAATTATATTAAAAATTTTATAAATGGTAATTTTAAGGAATATATTGAAGATGCAATAAATAACCAACTTTTTCCTTTGACTCAAGAAAAATCTGAGCTTTTACCTGTTGTTGCAACAGATGAAGTTTATTTAAATGCGATTAAAAATTCAGGTGGACAAACTTCGTTTTTTACAACTAGTAGTGAAAAGGGGACTAAAAAAGGAAAGTTAAAGAAGATTTCTTCTTCAAATAATTCTTCTTCTTTTCCTGATAAATTTACTTTTGACAATTTCATAAAGGGTAAAAATAACGAGTTTGCAATGGCTGCAGCTGAGGCGGTTGCCAAAAATCCTGCCGGAACTTACAACCCACTTTTCATTTATGGAAACTCAGGACTTGGAAAAACTCACCTTATGAAGGCAATAGGATATGAAATTCAAAAACATTTTGATTGTAAAGTTTTATACTTAAGTAGTGAAAAATTTACGATTGATTTGATTGATTCAATTAGGGATAAAAATCAAAATTCCGAATCCGAATTTAGGAAAAAATACAGAAATGTTGATGTTTTGCTTATTGACGATATTCAATTTATCGCTGGAAAAACTGCAACTCAAGAGGAATTTTTCCATACTTTTAATGAATTATACAGTAGAAATAAGCAAATTATCATTTCATCTGATAGACCACCTAAGGAAATCAAAAATCTTGAGGATAGGTTAAAAAGTAGGTTCAATATGGGCTTAACAGTTGATATTCAACCACCTGATTTTGAAACTAGAATGGCTATTTTACAAGATAAAATTAAATATGAGCCGATAGCTTTGTCGAATGATATTTTAGAATTTATCGCAATGAATATAAAGACGAATATCAGGGAGCTTGAGGGAGCTTTAATCAATGTTTTGGCACATTACAAGCTGAAAAAAGATGCTCCGATGACTGTTGATTATGTCAAAGGAATTTTATCTGAAAAGTTAAATGAAATGAATAAAAAAGAATTGAATATCGACTTGATTAAAGAAACTGTTAGTAATTACTTTAAAATAGAAATTTCTGATTTAAGCTCTAAAAATAGAGCGAGTTCAATCGCTTATCCAAGACAGGTTGCGATGTACCTTTGCAGAAATATGTTAGACTGTGCTTTGGGAAATATAGGTTCTGCTTTTGAAAAGGACCATACGACTATAATGCACGGTGTTAAGAAAATTGACGAAAAGATAAAGACGACAGAGTCCGTAAGACAAGATGTAGAGAACATAAAAAAACTTTTAGAAGATTAGTAAAGCCTGCTAAAGTTAAGTAAAGTAGCGTGTTCAAAAATCCTTCGACTCACTCGTGGCTAGAAATGAGCTAAGAGTGTACAGAGAATGGTAATGTATGTTACAAAAAAGTAATTTTTGTTTTAAGGAAATTTTTAGTTATTCAACTTATACTGTTTAAAAGTCGGTGGATAAGTTGTTGATAACTTTTTATAAAATTTTTGTTGTTAATTGTGTTAATAAGTTTGTGATTAATATGTAAGTTATACAGTAGTTATACAGCCTGGAAATGTGTTGATTTGAATGTTAAAGAGGGATATTTGAGTTATCCACAGCACCTACTACTATTACTACTAAATATATATATTTTTATGTATGAAAAAGGAGAATATTATGGAAATAAAGATAATGCAAAACGAACTTTTGAGTTTGATAAATATATCTTTAAGAGCGATAAGTTTAAAAAATAATACTTCTATATTAGAAGGGATTTTATTTATCGCAAAGGATAATAAATTAACTTTAAAGTCAACTGATTTAGAACTTGCTATCGAAACGTCAACTGATTGTAAGGTTGATAAGGACGGAGAAGTTTTACTTAATGCAACTATGATTTCTAATATAATAAGAAAATTACCGAATGATGAGGTAACTATAAAGGTTGATAGAGAAAAAGTCTTTATTCAAAGTGAAAATTCAAAATTCAATATTATTGCAATGGATATTTATTCATATCCTGAATTTCCAACTTTTGAAAATAAGGTTGATTTTACTGTTCAAGAAAATTTACTTAAAGTTGCTACTAGGCAAACTATTTTTGCAGCAGCGATTGACGATTACAGAATTGTTTTGAATGGTGTTGATGTTGAAATTGAAAATGGAAATGTAGATTTTGTTGCTCTTGACGGTCATAGAATTGCAAAGAGAAGTTTTAAAATTTCAGAAAATGTTGAAAATAAGGTAATTATTCCTCCAAGAGCTTTAAATGAACTTTCAAAGATTGTTCCGGAAGGTTCTGTTGTAGGCGTTTCTTTGGTTAGAGGAAGTGCAATTTTCACTTTTGAAAATACAATCTTTTCAACTAGAGTAATAGAGGGAGAATATTTAAATTACAGAGCTTTATTCTCTTATGAGCATAAGACTAAGGTAGTTGTTACAAGACGTGATTTGATAAATGCGATTGAAAGAGCAAATATTATTTACAAGGCTGAAAAAGGCGATTTAGTTACTTTCAGCATTGACGATACAAGTATTTTAGTTGAGGGTTCTTCTGAAATTGGAGATTTAAAAGATGTTATCGACATTAAAAAAGAGGGAGATGACTTAAAGATTGCCTTTAATTCAAAATATGTTTTAGAGGGTCTAAAGACAATCGAACAAGATACTGTCGTAATAACATTTAACGGTAGAGCCGGAGCTTGTATCATAAGACCGGAAGATGAAAATATTAACTATACTTATTTAGTTTTACCGGTTTTACTACAAGATTATCAATATTAGGAGTTTAAAATGGAAGAAATTTTTATTGAAACCGAATTTATAAAACTTGACCAATTATTAAAATTTGCAGGGATTGTTCAAACAGGAACTGATGCAAAATACTTCATTTCTGAAGGATTGGTTTTAGTTGACGGTGAAGTTGAAACAAGACGTGGAAGAAAAATCTATGATGGAATGATTGTTAAAGTAATGTTAGAAAATGAAGAAACTGTAATTGTTAAAAAGAGGTAAGTTTGATAGTTGAAAAAGTACATTTAACCAATTTTAGAAATTTAAAGGATATTTCTTTTGATTTTAAGGAAAATATAAATATCTTGGTTGGTAAAAATGGAATCGGAAAGACGAATGTTTTAGAGGCGATTTATTTTTCTCTTGTTGCATCAAGTTTTAGAGCTATAAAACAAGAGGATTTTATAAGTTTTAAAGAGAATTTTACAAAGGTTGATACCTTTGTTAAGGAAAAGGGATTTGAAAATAAAATTTCTTTTTTATACACAGACGATAAGAAAAAAGTTTTTAAAATAGATGATATTAAGCTAAAAAGTGTAAATGAGCTTTATGATTTTTCGAATGTTTTAGGATTTTTCCCTGATGAGCTTAGAATTATTACTGAAAGTCCGAATTACCGTAGAAATTTTTTTGACAGCTTTATTATGAAAATGATTAAAGGCTACAAGCAAAAGTTGAATATGTATAGAAATGTGATTTTTAGAAGAAATCTACTTCTAAAAGGAATGAATTTGTCAAGTTTTTATAAGCAAGAGATGAATGCTTTGACAAAAAAATCTGCACTTTTATGCTATGAGATTGGTTTAGAGAGAAAAAAGATGATTGACTTAATAAATAGAGAAATAAATTCCATTCATCAAAAGTTAGCAGGAGAAACTCTTTACATAGAGTATGAGTCAATTTTATCTGATTACAATAAGTCTGAAAGTGAGTGTTTAAAGGAAATTTTAGAAAATTTTTCAAAGTCTTATAAATTTGATTGTGAGAATAAAACTACAAATTTTGGAGTTCACAAAGAGAATTTTAAATTTATTTTAAATGGAAATGACGCGAAGAGTTTTTCTTCACAAGGTCAAAAGAGAAATATTATAATTACAACTAAAATGTGTCAAAAAAATATCTTTGAAAAGTTTAAAGGTGTAAAGCCTATTATCTTGCTTGACGATTTGTTCAGCGAGCTTGATGAGAATAGAAGATATGAGATTTTAGACTATTTAACTGAAAATCAAGTCTTTATAACGACGACTGATTTGTCATTTGTAAATAATTATAACAATGCAAATATCATAGAAATGGAAAATGTTAGAAAGGGAAGATATGAGTAAAGAAAAAATTAGAGATTATGGTGCGAAAAATATTAAGGTTTTAACCGGACTTGAGCCTGTTAGACTTAGACCTGGTATGTATATCGGTTCAACAGGGGCAAAGGGACTTCATCACTTGGTTTACGAAGTTGTTGACAACAGTATTGATGAGGCTTTGGCTGGTGTTTGTGATACGATAACTGTTAAGATTTATAAAGACAATTCTGTTAGCGTTGAGGATAATGGTAGTGGTATTCCGGTTGAAGTACATCCACAAACCGGAAAATCAACTCTTGAAACAGTTTTGACTATTCTTCACGCAGGTGGTAAGTTTAATAATGACGCTTATCAAGTTTCAGGTGGACTTCATGGCGTTGGTGTTTCTGTTGTAAACGCACTTTCAGAATGGCTTGTTGCCAATGTTAAGAGAGATGGAAAACTTTATGAGCAAAAATTTTCAAGAGGAGATGCGACTTCAAAATTAGAAGTTGTTGGAACTTCAAAAGAAAATGGTACAATTATAACTTTTAAACCGGATAGCGAAATTTTTGATACAACTATTTTTGAAAAAGAAATTTTAAGAAATAGATTTAGAGAAATGGCATTTTTAAATAAGGGTGTTAAGATTGTTTTTACAGATGAAAGAGAAGATTTTAATGAAACTTTCCATTATGAAGGTGGAATTAAGTCATTTGTTGAGTATATGAATAGAAATAAAAATGCACTTCACAGTGATGTTATTTACTTCCAAGGCGAAAAAAATAATTCACAAGTTGAAATTTCAATGCAATATACAGACGGATATTCTGAAAATATTTTAACATTTGCTAACAATATTCACACTCCAGAGGGTGGAACTCACTTAGTTGGTTTTAAAACTGCCCTAACTCGTGCGATAAATGACTATGGAAGAAAATATAATCTAATAAAAGATAAGGACTCAAACCTTCAAGGTGATGATACAAGAGAAGGTCTTACAGGTATTGTTTCAATAAAGCTACCAAATCCACAATTTGAAGGACAAACTAAGGCTAAGCTTGGAAATAGTGAGAGTCGTGGGATTGTTGAAACTTTCCTTTATGATAACCTAATGACTTTCTTGGAAGAAAATCCAAAGGTTGGTAAAATCATTATAGAAAAGGCGCAAAACAGTGCAAGGGCTAGAGAGGCTGCAAGAAAGGCAAGAGATTTAACTCGTAAAAAATCTATCCTTGACAATACAACTCTACCCGGAAAATTATCCGACTGTCAAGAGAGCGACATTTCTGTAAATGAAATTTATCTTGTCGAAGGGGATTCTGCCGGTGGTTCTGCAAAACAAGGTAGAGATAGTAAATTCCAAGCAGTTTTACCACTTAAAGGTAAGATTATGAATGTTGAAAAGGCAAGAATAGATAAGATTTTAGGTTATGAAGAAATAAAATCAATGATTACTGCTTTTGGTACAGGAATCGGAAAAGATTTTAATTTAGATAATTTAAGATACGGAAAAATAGTTATTATGACCGATGCCGACGTTGACGGTGCGCATATTAGAACACTTATTTTAACTTTCTTCTATCGTTATATGAAAGAATTAATCGAACAAGGTCATGTTTATATCGCTCAACCACCACTTTATGGAATCATCAAAGGGGTTAAGGTTGTAAAATATTGTTGGACTGATGAAGAATTACAAACAGGTTTAGATGAACTTGGTCGTGATGCTCATAGAATCCAAAGATATAAAGGTCTTGGGGAAATGAACCCTGCACAACTTTGGGAAACTACAATGAATCCTGAAAACAGACTTTTCCTACAAGTTAAAATTGATGATGAAGAGCTTGTTTCAATAGATGAAACTTTCTCAACTCTTATGGGAGATAAGGTTGAACCAAGACGTGAGTTTATCGAACAAAATGCTAAATATGTTAAGAATCTTGACGCATAGGAGGAATAAATGGCTGAAATAGGAAATAAATTAAATGTAATAGATGTAGATATTGAAAAAGAGATGAAAAGTTCATATCTTGACTATGCGATGAGTGTAATTGTGGCAAGAGCTTTACCGGATGTAAAAGACGGATTAAAGCCTGTTCATAGAAGAATTATTTACGCTATGCAAGGTCTTGGACTTTTACCTGACAAGGCTTATAAGAAGTCTTCAAGACTTGTTGGGGAAGTAATGGGTAAGTATCACCCTCATGGTGATTCTGCAATTTACGATGCAACTGTAAGACTTGCACAAGATTTCAACTTGCGTTACCCTCTTGTTGATGGGCAAGGAAACTTTGGTACAATTGACGGCGACGGTGCAGCTGCTCCTCGTTATACCGAAGTTAGAATGCAAAAACTTGCTCTTGAAATGTTAAGAGATATAAATAAAGATACAGTTGATTTCGTTCCGAACTATGACGAAAACGAAAAAGAACCTGTCGTTCTTCCAAGTAAATTTCCAAATCTTTTGGTAAATGGTGCTGCCGGTATCGCTGTTGGTATGGCTACAAATATGCCACCACATAATTTAACTGAAGTAATTGATGCGACTTGTGAATATATCGATAATTTCGATATTTCCATCGAAGAGCTTATGCAATTTGTAAAAGGTCCTGATTTTCCGACAGGTGCTAATATTATGGGTCTTGAGGGAATTAAACAGGCTTATCATACAGGACGTGGAAAGATTACTGTAAGAGCAGTTGCAAATATTGAAGAATATAATAATAGAAATAGAATTATAATTACAGAAATTCCATATCAAGTTAATAAAACTAATTTGATTATGAAGATTGTTGAGCTTATCAAGGATAAGAGAATTGAAGGAATTTCAGACTTAAGAGATGAAAGTAATATGAAGGGGATTAGAATTGTAATCGAATTAAAAAGAGATGCAAACCCAAATATTATTTTAAACAATCTTTACAAACACACACAAATGCAAACAACTTTTGGGGTTATAAATCTTGCACTTGTAAATGGAGAGCCGAAAGTTTTAAACTTAAAGGAATTAATCGGATACTATGTTGAGCATCAAAGAGATGTAATCACAAGAAGATGTAAATTTGAACTTAAAAAAGCTGAAGATAGAGCACATATTGTTGAAGGGCTTTTAAAAGCAATCGACCATATTGATGAAATCATCAAGATAATTAGAGCATCTTACTCTGATGCTTGTGAAAAACTTATGGAACGTTTCGGCTTTACTAAAATTCAAGCTGAAAGTATCCTTGAAATGCGTTTAAGAAGACTTCAAGGACTTGAAAGAGAAAAACTACAAGATGAGTACAATTCTCTAATCAAAGAAATTGCAAGACTTAAAGAAATTTTAGGAAACGAAAGATTAATTTTAAATATAATCAAAGAAGAACTTTCTGAAATAAAAACAAAATTTGGAGATGAAAGAAGAACTGAAATCAAACCAAACTTTGATGAAATCGAAATTGAAGAGTTGATCAAAGAAGAAGACGTTGTAATAACTCTTACAAAACAAGGTTACATCAAGAGAATTCCTGAAGATACTTATAAAGTACAAAATAGAGGAGGAAAGGGAGTTGTTGCTCTTACAACAAAAGAAGACGACTATGTAGATAGTCTTTTTGTAACTTCAACTCATAGTATGATTTTATTTTTCACTAACAAAGGTAGAGTTTACAAACTAAAAGCTTACGAAATTCCAGAAGGAAAAAGACAAGCTAAAGGACAAAATATAATAAATCTTTTAGAATTGATGCATGGAGAAAAAGTTAATGCAGTAATACCTGTAAAAAATGCTGAAGCTGATGAATACTTAATTATGGCTACAAAGAATGGTACAATTAAGAGAACTTCAGTTGAACTTTTCAAGTCAATCAGAAAAGTTGGAATGAAAGCAATTAACTTAGTTGAGGACGACGAACTTATTCAAGTTAGAGTTTCAACTGTTGAGGACTCTGCAATCCTAGTAACTAAAAAAGGACTTGCAATCAAATTTGCCCTTTCAGATATTAGAGAAATAGGAAGAAGTGGACAAGGAGTTAGAGGAATTAAACTTGATAAAGATGATGAAGTTGTTTCAATGAATCTTGACTCTGAAGGAAAACACCTACTTGTAGTTTCCGAATACGGATTTGGAAAGAGAACTCTAGCCTCAAACTACAAAGTACAAAACAGAGGCGGAAAGGGTGTTAAGACATACAAAGTAACAGACAAAACGGGATATGTCGTTTCATCAAAAATCGTAAATCAAAATGATGAAGTTATCGTGCTTTCACAAAGTGGTGGAATCATAAGACTTCTAGTTAAAGATATACCTGTAAAAGGTAGAGATACACAAGGAGTTATCATCAAAGACGTAAATAAAGATGATGACAAAATAGTTGCAGTTGCAAAATATGTAAATGACGTTGAGTAGGGAGGTACGAAGTGGAACTAAAAGTTGATTTAAGAAAAGAAGAAGAAACACTTTTTGTTGATTTACAAGGAGATTTAGACATTAACTCAAACAAAGAATTAAAAGAAAAAGTTAATTCCATTGAGGGCGTTAAAAAAATAATAATAAATTGTGAAAATCTTTCTTATGTTGATTCAACAGGACTTGGCGCTTTCATAAGCATTTACAAACACATAAAAGAAAAAGGCGAAGGACTTGTAATAAGAGGATTAAAACCACATATCAAAAAAATCTTTCTTATTACAGATTTAGATAAAGTTTTTGAAATAGAGGAGTAATTATGGATAAAATATTTGTAAAAATTCCTTCAGAAAAAAAATATATCTCAACAATAAGACTTTTGATCTCTTCCATAGCTAATACAATCGCTATGGATATTGAAAATATCGAAGATTTAAAAGTTTCAATTTCTGAAGTTATGAATTTCTTTGTTGAAAAATGTGAATTTGTAGAAATCGCAGTCAATGTTCTTGAAGATAAAATGGAAATAGAAGTAAGCTCAGACATTTCAATCTCAGGAATACAAGAACGAGAAGAAAATAAATTTGCTCTACTAATCCTAGAAAGCTTAGTTGACAAAATAGAATTTAAAGAAAAAAGTATATTTTTAGTTAAAAACAAAGGATAGAAATATGAAGAAAAAGGGATATAACAAACCAGATTCAGAAAAAATAAAAGCTCTTTTTAGAGAATATTTTGAAAATCCCACACCTCAACTTAGAGATAAATTAATCGAAAAAAATCTATATATGGCTGAAATTTTAGCTAAAAAATATGTAAATCGTGGAATAGACTACGACGATTTGTTCCAAGTCGCAAGCCTTGGACTAATCTATGCCATAGATAGATATGACATTTCAAAAGGCTTTGAATTTTCAAGCTTTGCAATGCCAACTATCGTTGGAGAAATAAAGAGATATTTTAGAGATAAAGGTTGGGTAATTCGTGTTCCTAGAAGAATACAAGAAAACTCAAAAAGAGTTAATAACGCAAAATATCATTTAACACAAACACTTGGACGAATTCCAACCATAAAAGATATCGCAGACTTCGTAGAACTTTCAGAAGAAGACGTACTGGAAATTATGGAGGCAAGTAAAGTTTACACACCACAATCACTAGACCAAAGTTTTGAAAACTCAGACAGCGAAGACAAAGATACAAACCTAATCGACATAGTTGGAGAAGACGACAAAGAATTTGATTTTGTCGATAACCAAGACTTCATCAAAAAAACTTTAACAAAATTAACCGAAGTAGAAAAACAAATAATACTCGGAAGATATTTTGAAGAAAAAACGCAAGTTGCCCTTGCAAAAGAATTAAACATTTCTCAAATGACCGTAAGTCGCCTTGAAAAAAAAGCACTCGCCAAGTTTAGAGAAGAGTTGAATATGTAAATTTATGAAATAAAAAATCAACGGACATACGTTGATTTTTTTGTGGGAAAGTAAAAAAATAGAAAACAAAATATTTAACATCATAGCATTTAGCAAAGGAAAGTCCAGAGATATTTTATATGTATTTTTAATGCAAATTATTTGGATAGCAGTTTTATTTAGCATTGCAAATTTTGCTTTCAAAATTGGTGTAAATAAATATGAATCGCAGGGTGGTTAAAAGTTAATAAGCTTCAAAAATTGTATATTAATTTTTATAAAAACAATTTTGCCCTTAAATATTGATTTATCCCTTAAAATATGATATATTTTAAGGGATAAAATTATTTTAAGGAGAAATTCAATGAGAAATTTTAATTATTCCAAAATTAAAGATAAAAAATGGGATTCTGAAATTCTATCTTTAGTAGCTTCAATTTATAAGTATCAAGGAAAACAGGAATTGTATTTAAAGCAAAGACCTGAAGAATTAAATAAGCTTATTGAAATTGCAAAGATTCAAAGTACAGAGGCTTCAAATGAGATTGAGGGAATTGTTACGACAAGTGCAAGACTTAAAAAGTTAGTTGAAGAAAAGACGACTCCAAGAAATAGAAATGAACAGGAGATTGCTGGGTATAGAGATGTTCTTAATATTATTCATGAAAATTTTGATGTCATTTCAATTTCAAAGAATTATATTTTGCAAATGCATAAAATAATGTTTAAATATATGGATAATCCACTTGCAGGAAAGACTAAGAATATTCAAAATTACATTACTATAAATTATTCAAATGGAGAGTCAGAAATTTTATTCACACCTCTTTCACCTTTTGAAACACCTGAAGCTTTGGAAAATATATGTAATGAGTACAATAAGGTTATTGGAAATTTCAATATAGATCCGATTATTGCTATTCCAATTTTTATTCACGATTTTTTATGTATTCATCCATTTAATGATGGAAATGGCAGATTGAGCAGATTACTTACAACCCTTTTACTTTATAGAAGCGGTTTTTGTGTAGGTAAATATATATCTTTAGAGGCTTTGATTGCAAAGGATAAATCAGCTTATTATGAAGCACTTCAAAAATCAGGATTAAATTGGCATGAAGAAAATGAGGATATTTTTCCATTTATGAAATATTTATTAGGTATAATTCTTGCAGGATATAAGGAATTTGAAGATAGATTTTCTATTGTGGAAGAAAAGCTTCCTGCAATAGAGCTTGTAAGAAAAGCAATTTCACAGAAAATCGGAAGATTTACAAAGCAAGATATTAGAGAGCTTTGCCCAACTCTAAGTCTAAGTTCTATCGAGGGCTCTTTAAGAAAATTAGTAGATGAAGGAGAAATCCAAAGAGAGGGCATAGGCAGAGCTACAAAATATATAAGACTAAAATAAAATCAACGGACATACGTTGATTTTTTTGTGGAGCTAATGTGGCTGAAGTTAAGGAAAGTATGTTTTGAGATGTTCACAGTCGATTGTACTCAAGTCAAAGATTTGGACAATCTTTGCCTCAGACCTTGTTTGCAAGAAAACAAGTTAGGGATATATTGATTAATGCTAGATGACGTAGTGAGGGGTTTTAAATGTTAAGATACTATGACGTGAAAAATTTTCGTACTGGTCATAATGAGTAATTGTGTAAGCATACATCGAAAAAAAGTACAAATTAAAATCTTGTAACTCATTGCTTATTTTACGGATTTATATTACAATAATATAAGAAAAAGTATGTTTTTAAGGAGTTTATATGATTTATTTAGATAATGCAGCGACTACGGTTGCTCGTGATGAAGTTATAGATATTATGGTTAAGTATTTGAAAGAGTCCTTTGGGAATCCGTCATCTCTTTATGATTTCGGTTATTCTGTTTCGAGGGATATAAATTCTTGTAGGGAAGTAATTGCGAAGTACATAAATGCAAAGAGTGAGGAAATTTTTTTCAATTCTTGTGCGACAGAGGGTAATAATACTGCAATTTTTGGCTCGATTTCAAGTGCAAAGGGAAAGAATATTGTTTCAACAGATATTGAACATTCTTCTGTTTATAATGTGTTTAAGTCTTTAAAAGAGAAAAAAGAGATTAGGACTTTAAAGCTTGATGATAGGGGCTATATCGATATTCAAAGTGTAAAAAATCTTGTTGACGAGAATACAGAAATTGTTTCAATTGCTTATGTTCATAATGAACTTGGGGTTATTCAAGATGTTGAAGGCATTGGAAAGGCGATTAAGGAAAAAAATAAGAAATGTATTTTTCATGTCGATTCTGCCCAGGCCTTTGGTAAGGTTAATATTGATGTTAGAAAATCAAAGATTGATATTTTAACTTTGAGTGGGCATAAAATTCATGCTCAAAAGGGAATTGGTGCAATTTTTGTAAATAAAAATATAAATTTAAGACCTTTTGTTTTGGGTGGAGGTCAAGAAAAGGACTTTCGCTCAGGTACTGAAAATGTAGCGGGTATAATGGGTTTAAAGGTTGCGACTGAATTTATGTATGAAAATCTTGAAAAAAGAAAAGAATATTTGCATCATCTAAGAGAACTTTTAATAGGGGGTATTTCAGAAATCGAAAATCACAAATTTTTGACTAATGAAAATGGCGTTCCAAATATTGTAACGGTAGCTTTTGAAAATATTAGAAGTGAGGTGCTTTTACATTTCTTGGAAAGCGAAAAGATTTATATTTCAACAGGCTCTGCTTGTAGCAAGGGTAAAAAGAGTAGAACTTTTGATGGAATAGGTCTTGATAATAAATATAATGACGGAGTTGTAAGGATTTCTCTTTCGGAGTTCAATACGGAGGAAGAAATTAAAATTTTTATAGAAAAACTTAAAAAATATATTGATGAAATTAGAATGATTATGAGAAGGGGAAGATAATGGATTATTTAATTAGCGTAAGCTTCGGAGAGCTTACTTTAAAGGGCGATAATAGAAAAGATTTTGAAAATAGAATTATAAGAAAGATAAAAAAGGCGATAGCGGATTTTGAAGTTGAAGAATTTTACAAGGAGCAGGGAAAAGTCTATATCAAGGCTGATAGAGAGCTTTTTGATGAAATGATTGAGCAAATAAAAAAAGTTTTTGGGATTTTTTATATTTGTGAAGTTTTACGTTGTGAAAAAAATGTAGAGAGTATAAAAGAGGCAACAAAGACTTTAATAGGTGATTTAAAAATATGTCAGGAAAAAACTTTTAAGGTTTTCGTAAATAGAGTTGATAAGAAATTTACTCCAAAATCTCCGGAACTTTCAAGAGAACTTGGTGGTGTAATTCTTAAAAATTTTGGCAATCTTTTAAAGGTTGACGTTCATAATCCACAAATGCCTGTTTATGTTGACGTTAAGGAATATGCTTATGTCTATGTTAAGAGATATAAAGGTTTTGGTGGACTTCCAATCGGCTCAAGCGGTAGGGGACTTCTACTTCTTTCAGGAGGTATCGACAGTCCCGTTGCAGGTTTTGTTATGGGAAAAAGAGGTATGGAAATCGGCGCGATACACTTCCATTCTTATCCGTTCACAAGTGAAAGAGGCGAAGAAAAGGTTAAGGACCTCGCGAAAATTCTTTCAAATTATGTTGGAAAATTTTCAATGACAAGCATAAATCTTCTACCGATTCAAAAAGAGATTGCAAGTAAATGTCCTGAAAAGGAAATTACAATTTTAGGTAGAATTTTTATGATGAAGATAGCTGAAAAACTTGCGATAAAACAAAATTATCACGCTTTGATTACAGGAGAAAGTCTTGGACAGGTTGCAAGTCAAACTATTCAAGGGCTTACGGTTGTTGATAAGTCAACGGAAATTTCTATTTTAAGACCACTTATTGCAATGGATAAAACTGAAATCATTGATATTGCAAGAACGATAGACACTTACGAAACAAGCATCTTGCCTTTTGAGGATTGCTGTACTGTGTTTTTACCAAAACATCCGGTAACAAAACCAAAGATTGAAGATATAAATAACAGTTTATCTCTTTTAGAAGTTGATAAACTTATTGATGAAGCATTGGCAAATAAGAAAGTGTATGAAATAAATGAACAATAATACGAAAGGTTTTTTATATACGATTTTAGGGGCGATTTGTTGGGGATTTTCTGGATTTTGTGGAGATTATTTGTTTTCTGTTAAAAAAATTTCTCCACTTTGGGTTGCTCCGGTAAGACTTTTAACGGCATCTGTGATTTTATTTGTAATTTCACTTTTTGTCGTCGGTAAAAAAACTTTTGAGCCTTTAAAAGATAAAAAAGACATTTTACGACTTATAAATTTTGGAATATCAGGGCTTGTCGGAGCCCAATTTACTTATCTTATGGCAATTTCCTATTCAAATGCAGGAACTGCAACAGTTTTGCAATATTTGGGAGTGTCTTATTTGGTTATCTATGTTTGTATAAGAAATTTAAGACTTCCAAGCAAGGTTGAAAGTATTTCCCTAGTTTTTGCATTAATCGGAACGTTTTTAGTTGCAACACATGGGAATATCAACAGTCTTTCCATAAATCTGAATGCTTTGTTTTGGGGACTTCTTGGAGGAGTTGGACTTGTAACTTACAGCTTAACACCGGTTGTGCTACTAAAAAAACATAATTGCTTTTCTGTTTTAAGTTATGCAATGTTTTTTGGTGGAGTTTTTTTGAGTTTGATTTTAAGACCGTGGAATATTGCTGTTGAATTGGATTTTTTAACAATAATGGCATTTTTAGGACTTGTGGTAATTGGAACGGTAATTTCATTTTTCCTTTATATGAGCGGAGTTAATCTCATAGGCCCGATAAATGCAAGTCTTTTAAATACCTGCGAGCCGTTGTCTGCAATTTTATTTAGCGTGGTGCTTTTGAATTTAAAATTACAATTAATCGACTTTGTCGGCTTTGCATTTATAATATCAACAGTTTTCATCTTGAAATTAGGAATGAGAGGAAAGTAATAGGAAATCTAGTGAATAATTTAATTTTATACTCAAAAAGGGGTCTTTTCGACCCCTTTTGTAATATATTTTTCTACCGAAAGTTTTAGTAAATTCGGTTATTTTTAAAATATCTTCCATAAAAACTTTCTTTTTATTTGAATAGTAATTCATTTATTCAAAAACTTTGTCGCTTTTGCTTTCCAAAACTTTTGAGCTAAGTCCTATAAACCAGGCAATTATCATCGGGATAACCCAGCCAAGACTTAAGTTGTAAAGCGGAAGTCTTGAAACTAGATTTGTAATAAGAGGTAGGTTTATATTTACGCTTTGTAGGGATTCTACAACGGCTATGAATGTTACGACATAACAGATTAGTCTGTATGTGAACTTATTGTATGAAAAATATTTTTCAGTAAGTCCAAGTAATATTAAAGTTATTGAAACAGGATAAATCGCAATTAAAACCGGAACGGAAACTTTTAGTATAGTGTTAAGTCCAAAATTTGCAACTAAAAATGATGCTAAAGTCCAAAAAATTATCCATTTACTATATGAAACTTTTTCCTTTGTTAAGCCCTCAAAATATTTACTTATACTTGTTATAAGTCCGATACAAGTTGTAAGACAAGCAAGAGTAAAGATACTTGCAAGTAATACAATTCCAAATTTACCAAAAACATATTGAGAAACAGTTGTTAAGATTTCAGCACCGTTTTTTGCATTTTCAGTCAAGCCTGAAGTTGTCATTCCAATGTATGCAAGCATTGCGTAGATTACAAAAAGGAAAGAACCGGAAACTAAACCTACCTTAACCGTGTAACCCACGACTTTGTTTTCGTCCTCAACTTGAAAAGATTTAATTGCAAGAGAGATTACAAGACCGAAGTTTAAAGCAGCGATTGTATCCATTGTATTGTAACCTTCTAAAAACCCCTTAACAGTTGAAGAATTTGCATAATCCCCAACAGGACTTGTTACGGCATTGGGATTTTTAAAAAGTACGCCTAAAAACATTATAGTTATCAAAAGTAAAAGAGCAGGCGTTAAAAATTTTCCCATTCTTGAAACTAATTTATTCGGCTTTAAGCAAACTAAGTATGCCACTAAAAAGAATACAAAAGTGTAAATAAGTCTTGAAAAAGTAACGGATATATTTGTTGGTAAAAATGGAGCGACCGCCATTTCAAAAGGCAAACTCCCAGCTCTCGGGATACCAAGACCCGGCCCTATTGCCATATAAATCATTGTTGTAAAAATTATTGCAAAGTATTTGTCAACTTTTCCTGAAAGACCTGCAAGGCCTTTAGTCTTTGCAACACATACAACACCCAAGATTGGAAATACAACGGCAGTTATACCGAAGAAAAGTAGGCTTTGAAAAGCAGAACTTCCTGCTTGTTTTCCAAGAAGAGGGGGGAAGATTAAATTTCCTGCTCCGAAAAATAAACCGAATAGCATTATTGCTACACTAAAAAATTGTTGTTTTGATAAATTGTTTTTCATAAAAACCTCCTGAATTTGAATTTGAAATTGTATTGTTTGTTGTTTCTTCGCAATAAAAAAGCCCTTTGTTCTAATAGAACAAAGGACGAAATATTTTCCGCGGTACCACCTTATTTTTTCAAAAAATGAAACACTCAAACATCTAACAATGTCGGGTTTTTGTAACGCAAACCACTGCGGGATCCCTTACTTAATTCACGAATCCTTTAAAAAAGATGATTTTCAAAAATCTTCCGTATTAGTTCTCACCAAACACTAACTCTCTGAAACTTTCAATTTTCTACTCTTTCTTTCAAATTTATTATTATGTTAGATATTTTACCACCTAAAAAAATATTTGTCAATATATTTTTGTGATTTTCTTAAAAATAACTTAACAATATTACATTGATACTTTGGTTTAATTTTTATAAAGTGAAAATTTATGTTCATCTGTTGATTTTATTTGTATTTAATGATAAAATTATTGACACACAAAAGTTTTAGGAGGTTTAAATGAAGAAACAAGATGTAAATTTACAAAAGTTGAATATTTTTTCTGATTTATCTAATGAAGAAATTGATGAATTTAAAAAAGAACTTAATATATTAAAATATAAAAAGAATGCTTTTTTGTTTAAACCGGAAGATAAGGCTGAAACAATGTATATTATTGCAAGTGGGAAGATAAAAGTTTTTACTATAAGCAGTTCAGGCATTGAGCAAATGCTATATATTTATCAAAAAGATGACTTTATCGGTGGACTTAATCTTTTAAAGAGGACAGCATATATTTACTACGGACAAGCCATTGAAGATACTTTGGTAATTTCACTTTCAAGGGAATGTTTTGACAAAATTATAAGTAAATATCCAAAGGTTACGATAAAAATTTTAGAGGAGTCATTTTTAAGAATACGTCATGCAGAGGATTTGGTAACAAGACTTATAGAAAATAGCGCAGAATTAAAAGTTGCATCTCTATTACTAAGCCTTGCAAGAAATTTTGGTGTAAAAAAAATTGACGGAATTTTACTTGAATTAAATATAAGTCGCGAAAATATGGGCTCATTTGCAGGACTAACAAGAGAAACCGTAACTCGTAAACTTGCAGAACTAAATGCAAATGGAGTTATTGAACTTATCGAAACGAAAAAAATACTAATAAAAGATGTAGATTACTTAAAAAATATACTAGGATAGACAAGTTTAGACTTGTCTTTTTTAATATATCTATTTAAGTTAGTAAAACGATAATTGGATTTGTTGACAGATATATTTTTTTATGTTATTATCTAGAGGAAAAATTTTTAAAAAAGGAGGTAAGTGTTTGAAAAATACAAACTTTACAAAAAGAATTTCAACTTTTTTACTAAGTTTAATTGTTTCTGCAAGTTTGATTTCTACAAGTACAAGTGCTGAAGGTTTTTCTGCTGAGGAGCTAAAGAAAACTACTGCTTTTACAGTTGGAAATGAGGCTAGTGGAGTAAATATTGAAGATTCAATTAAAATCAATAAAGCAGAGTTGAATAAAGATAATGGTGGAGTTTATATTAACTGGGAAATTGTATCTAATACAAAATCTGAAGGTGGGGGAACGTATGCTCCTTTAATTTCACCAAATGACTGGATTAACCATAATTGGCATTCAATTTTAATTCCGGATACATTAAAAGACCCTGTTGATATAAAGATAAACAGAGAAAAGCCAAAAGATCCAATAGAAATAGCGGGGAACGATGCAAACTGGGAAAATGCTTATAGATTTAGAAAAGTAGGCGATAAGGACTTTAGTGAAGATATTGACAGATTTTTTACCAAAAATTCAGGAGATAAGCAAGAAATACTAAGAGGCTTAGCTAAAGATTCAAGATATATGCTTTATGGAACTAATCTAGTTGGAGGAACAAAGGGTAAGCCTGTTACTTGGACTTTTAAAACTTATTTAAAAGAAGATTTCTTAAAAGACAGTAATAATGATTATGTTAAGTTAGCTATTTCTTATGCTGAAAAAACTGGTAAAGAACGTACAAGAGTTAAAGTTGTTAATGTTAAGGTTAAAAACACTGTTGAATTTGATAAAAACAGCAAAAACCTTGGAGATAAAGACGATCAAATCACAAAGGTTAAAGTTCTTGCAGGACAAAGCATAGCAAATTCTGCTGAAACAAATGCTAAAATTCCAGATAAGAGTTTGAAAAATTATAATTTTGAAGGTTGGAATACAAATGCTGATGGTTCAGGTACTAAGTTTACAAAAGATACTAAAATAACAAAGGATATGAAAGTATTTGGACAATGGCAACCTCTTGATGTTTTTGAAATCGAAAAAGACGGAAAAGCTCCTGAAGGATATGCAAAAGTAAGCTTTAAATTTGAAAAAGGTGTAAAATCAAAAGAAGTTAAAACTTATGCTGTTAAAAAGGGAATAGCTTTAGCTAAAAAATATTTTCCAAATGTTGAACTTGAAGAAGGATACAAGGACTTAAAATGGACTCCTGCTCAAGATACAGCAATAAATGAGGATACAGTTTTCGTTGTCAGCGCTACTAAAAAAACTACAATTCCTGCAACAGAATTGGTTCCAAGCCAAAAGAAAGAACAACCAAAAGAAAAGGAATCAATTCCTGCAACAAAATTGGTTCCAAGTCAAAAGAAAGAACAACCAAAAGTAAAAAAAGAAACAAACAAATCAAAATTGCCACAAACAGCAGTTGTTGGAAGTTCAATCACACTTGCAGTTGTTAGCTTATTAGGTTTAGGTTTATCAAAGAAAAGAAGATAATTTAAAAAGACAAGTTTAGACTTGTCTTTTTTTTTACAAATATCGTTCGATTTTTTTTAAGATAACTCAACCTTAGTTGTTGACTTATTTCTATTTAAGTGTTAGAATTTAATTGACTAATAAAAGTCAAATAAATTTTAAAAGGAGATTTATATGAAGGGATTTTTAAAAAAATTTTTAGTTCTGGCTTTGGCAGTTGGAATGTTAGGAGCTTGTTCTCCAAAACAAGCAGAGCCTAAGAAAGACACAAAGGTTGAAAAAAAAGAAGGTACTGAAAAGAAAAAAATTACAGTTTTTGCTGCAGCTTCAATGACTGAAACAATGGAACAAATCAAAAAAGTATATGAAGAAAAACATAAGAATATTGAATTAGTTTATACTTTTGATTCTTCAGGTACATTAAAGAAACAAATTGAACAAGGTGCACAAGCTGATATTTTTATCTCAGCAGCTCAAAAACAAATGAATGCTTTAGATAAAACTAAAACAGCGGACGCGAAAGTTGTTATTGATGAGGCGAGTAGATTTAATCTTTTAGAAAATAAAGTTGTACTTGCTGTTGCTAAGGGAAATCCTGCAAAAGTTGAAAAATTTGAAGATTTAGCAAATGATAATATCACAAAAATTGCGCTTGGAAACTCTGATGTTCCTGTTGGACAATATTCCGAAGAACTTTTGAAAAATTTAAACATTTGGGAAAAAATTCAACCAAAAGTTACTTTAGGTAGCAACGTAAAAGAAGTTACAACTTGGGTTAAAGAAGGTGTTGCAAGTTGTGGTATAGTTTATGCAACTGATGCTTATTCAGCAGGACTTGAAGTTGTTGCTACTGCAAAAAAAGGGATGATTAAGACTCCTGTTTTATATCCTGCAGCAGTTTTGAAAAATTCTAAGAATGCAAAAGAAGCTAAAGAATTTTTAGAATTCTTAAAAGGCAATGAATGTAAGGCAATTTTTGAAAAAGTTGGCTTTGCAATAGCAAAATAATTTAAAAAATATTTTTAAAAAATAGTAATATGAAAGGGAAGTGTTTATGGATCTTTATCCTCTTTTAAATTCGCTGAGAATTGCATTAATATCTTCTGTGATAACTTTTTTTATCGGAATATTCTTGGCATATTATATTTCAAAACTTAATAGATTTGTAAGGGGAATTTTGGATGTTATCCTAACACTTCCTTTAGTATTACCACCGACGGTTATCGGCTTTTTCATTTTGAGATTATTATCTCCGAGAAGTGCAATCGGAAGTTTTTTCTTGGAAAAATTTTCAATAAGACTTGTTATGAACTGGTATTCTGCAATCTTTGCAACTGTAGTCGTAACTTTTCCTCTAATGTATAGAATAGCCAGAAGTTCTTTTCAAAATTTCGATATGAATTTAAAATATGTTGCTCAAACACTTGGAAAGAGTAATACTTGGATTTTTTGGAGAATTACTTTACCTAATTGTAAACAGGGTATTTTAGCGGGACTTGTTTTAAGTTTTGCAAGAGCCTTGGGAGAATATGGAGCGACAAGTATGGTTTCAGGCTACACTCCAAACGATACGGCAACAATTTCAACAACTGTTTATCAACTTTGGAGAACGGGAAATGACGCTTTGGCTTATAGATGGGTGCTTGTAAATGTTGTAATTTCATTTACAGTTCTTGTCGTTATAAATATGTTGGAAAAGAAAGCGGTTAAAGATTAAATAAAAATTGGAGTAATTTATGATTTATGTTGATATTGAAAAGAATTTTGGAAAATTTAATTTAAGAACGAAATTTGAATTTGACAATGAAATAATGGGACTTTTGGGAGCGTCAGGAAGCGGGAAAAGTCTTACTTTAAAATGTATTGCAGGAATTGAAAAACCCGATAAAGGAAGAATTATATTAAATGATAGAGTACTATTTGACTCTGAAAAAAAGATAAATATTTCTCCAAAGGATAGAAAAATAGGTTATTTATTTCAAGATTATGCCCTTTTTCCAAATATGAATGTATATGAAAATATTAAAGTGGGTATAAGAGAAAAAGAGAATTTTGATAAATTCATTATAGAAAAACTTGAAGAGATGAGGATTTATCATTTAAAAGATAAAAAAATTTATGAAATTTCTGGTGGAGAAAAGCAAAGAGTTGCTCTTGCGAGATTACTTATAAATAAGCCGGAAATTATACTTTTAGATGAACCTTTTTCTGCCTTGGACGACTATTTGAAATGGAAAATAGAATTGGAAGTTGGGGAAGTGTTAAGAAAATACAAAATTCCTACAATTTTGGTTTCACACAGTAGAGAAGAAGTCTATCGACTTTGTAAGGAAATTTGTGTAATGTCAAGTGGAAAAAGCGAAGAGCTTATGCAAAAAAAAGAGCTTTTTAAAAATCCAAAAACTTTTTCGTCCTGCCTTATTTCAGGTTGCAAAAACTTTTCCGAAATTGAAAGAATTTCAGAAAATAGACTTTTTGCAAAAGATTGGAATGTTGAACTTGAAACTAGCGATGCAATTTTAGAAAATCATAAACTTTTAGGAATTCGTGCTCACTTTATTGAATTTATAAAGTCAGATAAAAATTCATTTGAAGTTGAAGTTGATAAGGTTATTGAAGATGTATTTAATTATATAATCCTAGTTCGTAAAAAAGGTGCAAGAAAATCCATAAGGGTTGAAGTAACAAAGGATATTTGGAAAAAGGTTGAAAACGAAAAAAATCTTTTTATAACTTTAAAAAAAGAAGATTTAATTTTGCTGGAAGAGAAAAATAATTAAATTAATCGAGATAGGAGATTATATGAAAGATAGATTTGGAAGAAATATCACCTACCTTAGAATTTCAGTTACCGATTTATGTAATCTTAGATGTAAATACTGTATGCCCGAAAGTGGGGTTGAAAGGCTTTGTCATAGTGATATTCTATCCATTGAAGAAATTGTTGAAATAGTTAAAATAGCATCAAAAAACGGAATAAAAAAAATTAGATTGACAGGCGGGGAACCTTTGGTTCGTCGCGGTTTTATTAATTTGTGTAAAGAAATTTCTAAAATTGATAAAATAGAAGATATTGCAATAACGACAAATGGAGTTCATCTAAAAGCTATGGCAGATGAACTTTTTGAAAATAAGGTTAGAAGAATAAATTTTAGTCTTGACACTTTGGTAAAAGAGAAGTACAATGATATAACTCGAAGAAATGATTTTGACAAAGCTATGGAGAGTCTTTTTTATGCGATTGAAAAAGGTTTTAAGGTAAAGCTTAATGTCGTTCTAATCGGTGGCTTTAATGATGATGAGATAGAAAATTTTGTGAATTTAACCAAAGATTATGATATAGAAGTGCGTTTCATTGAGCTTATGCAAATAGGTGAAAGTGCAAATTGGAGTAAGGATAAATTCATTTCAAACAAGATTGTTTTAGATAAAATTCCTGATTTGGAGTTTGAAGGAGTGTCAGGCGTTGCAAAAATTTATAAAATAAAAGGCTATAAGGGGAAAGTCGGTCTTATAAGTCCAATAAGTTGCTCTTTTTGTGAAGATTGCAATCGTATAAGACTTACAAGCGACGGAAAACTAAAGCCTTGCCTACATTCAAGAGATGAAATAAATCTTAAAGGGCTTAGTGGCAAAGAATTAGAAGAAATTTTTAAAAAAGGAATTTACGAAAAACCTGAAAAACATCATCTTGAAGACGGAAAAAGTGAAAGTACAAGAGATATGAACAAAATCGGAGGTTAAAATGGAAGAAAAAGTTTTAACTCATATTAATGAGCAAGGTCGTGCAAAAATGGTAGATGTTGGCGAAAAGGAAAAGACAAAAAGAATTGCAAAGGCATTTGCAAAAGTTAGATTAAATGAAGAAACTTTTAATATCGTTGTAAACAAAAAGGCGAAAAAGGGTGATGTTCTAGCCGTTGCACAAGTTGCTGGAATTATGGGAGCAAAAAAAACTTCTGATATTATTCCAATGTGCCACCCGATAAACTTGGTCGGTGTCGATATTGAATTTAATATGAATTACGAAAAGTTTGAGATAGAAATCATTGCGACTACAAAATGTGTCGGAGAAACAGGAGTTGAAATGGAGGCTTTGTCTGCCGTTTCGATTACAGCTTTAACGATATATGATATGTGTAAGGCTGTTCAAAGAGATATTGAAATAACGGATATAAAACTGTTGGAAAAATCCGGTGGTAAAAGCGGAGATTTTATAAGGGGGAAAGATGAAAGTTTTAGCAGTTAGTATAAGTGAAAAAAAGGGAACAAAAAAACATCCCGTAGAGTACATAAATTTAATAGAAGATTACGGAATTGAGGGCGACGCTCATGCAGGAAAATGGCATAGACAAGTAAGTTTGCTTGGAGTTGAAAGTATGGAAGAAATGAAAAAGAAACTTCCCGAACTATCAGCAGGAGATTTTGCCGAAAATATCTTAACCGAAGGAATTGTTTTGTATAAATTACCGATAGGAACAATTTTAAAGATTGGCGACTGTATTCTTGAAGTTACACAAATAGGAAAGGAATGTCATCTAGGCTGTGAAATTAGACATTTAGTTGGCGACTGCGTAATGCCGAGAGAGGGAATTTTTACAAAAGTAATCAAAGGTGGAAAAATAAAAGCAGAAGATGAAATTGAAATCGTAGAAGGAACTGTTTAAGCAGTTCTTTTTTTGTATAGATAAATTAAGATAGAACTAAATTTTAAAATAAAAAAATTTTTATAATCTTCTTTGTATAAATTTTTTCAATTTGTAATTTTATTCAAAAAAATTTTTACATTGCACCAAGATAAACTGCTGAAAGTTGCTTGTTAGTTAGATAAATTGATATTAGAAATGAATTTTTTTCTAAAAATCAAGGGCGAAAATGAATAAATATACAAATGGAAAAGTATGTATTATTTTGAACAATAAACTTTAAAAATGTTTTCAAGGCACTTGATTATTCTTCATAAATATTGTATAATTATAACTAAATTTATAACATAAATACATTCATTGATAAAAATCGATTTAATTTTTATCTTTTAAAGAAATTTATTTTTTTGCTAAAATTTTTATTTTTTAAATTTTAGTTCAGTTTTTATTTCTTTTAACTTTAGCTTGTTACGTAAATGTAGTAATGCTTTGAATGTATTTATGATTTTATAGAGAATAATACTAAAACACAAGTTTAGGGGGAGAGTATCAATGGATGAAAAAGAATTACTTTTGGAAGTAAAGAACTTACATACAAGTTTTAGAATCCGTGATGAATATTTTGACGCAGTAGATGGCGTTGATATGAAATTATTCTCTGATGAAGTACTAGCGATAGTAGGGGAAAGTGGTTGTGGTAAATCAACTTTAGCTACTACTATTATGGGTTTACATAATCCGAACTTCACTCGTTCAACAGGCGAGATTATATTTGAAGGAAAGAATTTAGTAGGTTTATCAGAAAAAGAATTTAACGAAATTAGAGGAGAAGGTATTGGAATGATTTTCCAAGATCCGCTTTCATCTTTAAATCCTTTACAAAGAATTGGAAAACAAATCGAGGAAGGTTTGATTTATCATACAAAAATGAATGCTGAAGAGAGAAACGCTAGAGTTTTAGAATTGATTGAACAAGTAGGTATTCCTAATCCTCCTCGTGTTGCTAGACAATATCCACATGAATTATCAGGTGGTATGAGACAAAGGGTTATCATCGCTATTGCACTTGCTTGTAAGCCAAAGATTATTATAGCCGATGAACCGACAACTGCACTTGACGTAACAATTCAAGCACAAATACTAGACCTTTTGGTTTCTATTCAAAAGGAAATTAATGCTGGAATTATTTTGATTACTCACGATTTGGGTGTTGTTGCTCAACTTGCAGATAGAGTTTGTGTAATGTATGCAGGACAAATTGTTGAACAGGCACCTGTTTTAGAGCTATTTACAAATCCAAAGCACCCATACACAAGAAGTTTATTAAACAGTATTCCTCAAATGGATGCAGATGATGAAGATTTATATGTTATACAGGGAATGGTTCCTTCACTTAAAAATTTACCAAGACAAGGTTGTAGATTTAAAGCTAGAATCCCTTGGATAAAAGATGAAGAACATGAAGAAAATCCGACAATGCACGAAGTTGCACCGGGACATTTTGTAAGATGTACTTGTTACAAAAATTTTCATTTTAATGAAAAGGGGGATAATTAATGAGCTTTTTAGAAATTAAAAACCTAAAAGTTCACTACCCAATCAGGGGAGGTTTTTTCAATAAGATTATAGACTATGTTTATGCTGTTGACGGTGTTGATATGTTTATCGAAAAGGGAAAAACTTATGGACTTATAGGAGAAAGTGGTAGTGGTAAGAGTACTATCGGTAAATCTATAATCGGTCTTGAAAAGATTACAAGTGGAGAAATTATTTTTGACGGAAAACACCTTACTAAAAGAATGGTAAGAAAAGATAAAGAATTTACAAGAGATGTTCAAATGATTTTCCAAGATAATATGGCGAGCTTAGACCCTAAGAAAAGAGTTATAGACATCATTGGAGAACCTTTAAGAAACTTTGAAAAAATGACTGTAACTGAAGAAAGAAAGAGAATTTTAGAACTTTTAGATATAGTTGGTATGCCGGAAGATGCTTTGTATAAATATTCATTCGAGTTTTCCGGTGGACAAAGACAAAGAATTGGTGTTGCCAGAGCTATAAGTTTAAATCCTAGACTTATCATCGCTGACGAACCTGTTTCAGCACTTGACCTTTCAGTTCAAGCGCAAGTATTGAACTTTATGAAAAAGATTCAAAAGGATTTAGGTTTATCTTACCTTTTCATTTCTCACGACCTTGGGGTTGTAAAACATATGTGTGATTATATCAACATTATGTACAGAGGAAGACTTGTTGAAAGAGGAACAAAGGAAGATATCTACAAAAATCCACAACATATCTACACTAAGAGATTAATCGCTGCAATCCCTGGAACTGACCCAAGAGTTAAAGATGAATTAATCGCTAACAGAATAAAAGTAGAAGAAGAATATAAAGCTTTAGAAAAAGAGTATTATGATGAAAATGGTAAAGTATTCGACTTAATTAAACTTTCAGATACTCACTATGTAGCAAAAAAGGAGGTAAAATAATATGTGGAAAACCGTATTAAGAAGATTCCTTCTAATGATACCTCAATTAGTAATATTAAGTATTTTAGTGTTTATTTTAGCTAAATTAATGCCAGGAGATCCATTCACAGGAATGATTACTCCGACAACTGACCCTAAACAAATAGAAGCATTAAGAATAAAATATGGTTTCTATGACCCATGGTACCAACAATATTGGAGATGGATTACAAATATGTTCCATGGAGATTTCGGTACAAGCTATACATTTAAAATGTCTGTATCAGCTCTTTTAGGACAAAGAATCGGAAATACTTTCTGGTTAGCATTACTTTGTTTGATATTTATGTACACATTAGCATTACCACTAGGTATTTTATCAGGTAGATATAGTGGTTCAAAATTTGATAAAGCAGTTACATTCTACAACTTTGTAACCTATGCGATTCCTGGATTCATTTTCTATTTGTTAATGATTCTGTTATTTGCATATACATTGCATTGGTTCCCAGCATCAGGTTCAGTTGACCCGGGATTATCAGGTTTTTCTTATATATTAAATAGATTACATCATATGTTGTTACCTGCAATTTGTTACGCTTTAATTGCCACAACAGGAACTGTTCAATATTTAAGAAATGAAATTATAGATGCAAAGAGTTCTGACTATGTAAGAACTGCAAGAAGTAAAGGTGTACCTATTGATAAAGTGTATTCACATCATATCTTTAGAAACTCACTTTTACCAATCGCTGCATTCTTCGGTTTTCAAATAACTGGTTTGATTTCAGGTTCTGTATTTATGGAAACAATATTCGGTTATCCTGGAATGGGTAAATTATTCATCGAAGCTGTACTATCAAGAGATTACTCAGTATTAACAGCATTGATTATGATTTTTGGATTTTTAACTTTACTAGGAAGTTTGTTATCAGACATCATTATGAGTATAGTTGACCCAAGAATAAGAATAGAATAATAAGGGGAGTGATAAAATGAGTAAAGAAAAAGAAATGAAAAAAGATACTTCCCTAGATAAGAAAAATGTTACACCTAGTGCATTTAAAGTAATTGTTAGGGAATTTAGAAAAGATAAATTAGCAACATTTTCACTTGGAGTGTTTGTATTAATACTATTAACAGTATTTATCGGAAGTTTGTTCTTCAACTTAGAAGATGTTATGAGAGTAAACCTTATGGACTCATTCTTAAGACCTGGAGAAGAAGGATACTTCTTAGGAACCGACCAAGCAGGACGTCCACTTTTAGGACAACTTTTCATCGGAACTAGAAACTCAATCATCATCGGTTCATCAGTAACTTTCTTAACAACAGTTACAGGTATAATTGTTGGTTTGATTATCGGATTCTACGGTGGTATAGTAGATAATATCATAATGAGAATTATAGACTTTATCCAAGTATTACCAGTTCTTATGATTATCATCGTATTCGTAACATTAGTTCCATCATACAATATGGTTACATTTGTATTCATCATGAGTGTATTCTATTGGTGTGGTATTGCCAGACTTGTTAGGTCAAAAGCCCTTTCAGAAGGAAGGCGTGACTATATAAGCGCATCAAAGACAATGGGAACACCATCATGGAAAATAATGGTTGGAGGAATATTACCAAATATCAGCTCAATCCTAATCATTGACGCAATCTTAAGATTAGCAGGAAATATGGGTATTGAAATTGGACTTACATTCCTTGGATTCGGTTTGCCACCTGGAACACCATCACTTGGAACTCTTATTAATAAGGCACTAGACCCTACAATATTAAGAGATAGAATGTATATCTGGTTCCCTGCATCAATGCTAGTACTTGTACTAATGCTTTCAATCAACTATGCCGGACAAGCATTAAGAAGAGCATCAGATGCAAAACAAAGATTAGGTTAGAAATAAAGATAATAAAAAGTTTAAAAAGTCGTTGGAAACAACGACTTTTTTGTTGCATTTTTAAGTTATGCTTAGATACATTCCATTACTTTTGTATAAATGACAGAAAGGTAAATGAAATCCCTACTGCGCAGTGAACACATAATTTAAGATAAAAAATTGATGATAGAACACAACTAGGGTAAAAATCGAAAGGATTTGTTGCCTTACAATTAAATCGGAATTATACTTGTCCAAAAAGTTGTATCACTTAAACATGAATTTATACCTAACTTCAACCTCAAAAACCTTACTAAAGTTCTAAAAATCACAACATTACCAAATATTTGTTCTAATTTATTCCATAGATAAAAGAAAAGTTAAAAAAATTTACAATTTTTTTCAAAAAGGTATTGCAAAAAATATTTATTTGTAGTATAATATGATAAAGTTAAATAGAAGAAATACAAAAGAAGTGTAAAATACTTCTTAATTTTATATCTTCTATAAAACACGATAAAGTGAGATGTTGATAACGCATTTTACCGATTTCTGCATATCACGATGAAATTGTGTTAATACATAAAGGGGGATTAAGATATGAAAAAATTATCTAAAGTCGTTGCTTTGGCCTTGGCAACAACATTTTTATTTACTGCTTGTGGTAGTAAAACTGGAGAAAAGAAGAAAGAAGAGAAAAAAGTTGGTGTTCAAGACCAATTAGTTATTGAAAATGAAGGAACACCTGTTAAAGATGCAACTCTTAAGATTGCATACATAAGTGATTCACCATTTACCGGAATTTTCCATCAAGCATTTGCCAGTGGTAATCCCGATATGGAAATTTTAACTTATTCTACAAATGGAGCTTTCGCTGTTGATGAAAACTATAAATTAATAAACGGTGGTGGAGCCAATATTGAATTTTTACCAAAAGAAAGAAAAGCAATCGTAACTATTCATGAAAAATATACTTGGAATGACGGTACTCCTGTAACGTCAGCAGACTTTTTAGAATATTACAAAATTCTAGCTGATAAAGATTATACAGGCGTTCGTTTTGACGATGATATGCAAAATCTTGAAGGTATCGTTGAATATCACGACGGAAAAGCAAAAGAAATTTCAGGTTTTAAAACTATAAGTGATAAGAAATTTGAACTTACATTCAAAGTTTTTAACCCTAGTATCCTTTGGGGTGGTGGAATTCCACCTGAACCTGTTCCAAGTCATAAGTTAAAAGACATTCCTGTTAAGAAACAAGAGGAACATGACATTACTAGAAAGAATCCTCTTTCTCCTGGACCATACTACATTAAAGAAGTAGTTCCGGGACAACAAGTTGTTTTTGAAGCTAACCCTCATTACTATAAAGGTGCTCCAAAGGTTAAAACTGTTGTTTGGAAGATTGTTCCATCAGCTCAAATCGTTGCAGCTTTACAATCAGGTGAATATGATTTAACTGTTGGTTTAAATTCCGACCTTTACAGCAAAGTTAAAGAGTTAAAGAATGTTAAAATCGGTGTTAAAGATGAGTTATCTTACACTTATATAGGATTTAAATTAGGTAAATGGGATAAAGAAAAAGAAGAAGTTGTAACAGACCCTAATGCTAAAATGGCAGATGTTAAATTACGTCAAGCTATGGCTTATGCGATTGACAATGACGCTGTTGGTGAAAAATTCTACCAAGGTTTAAGAAGAAACGCAACACAACTTATGATTCCTGAATTTAAAGAATTCTATGATGAGTCTTTAAAAGGATATACTTGTGATATGGAAAAAGCTAAAAAACTTCTTGATGAAGCAGGATACAAAGATACTAATGGTGATGGAATAAGAGAAGATAAAAATGGCAAACCATTTAAGATTAAATTCGCTTCAATGTCTGGTGGTGCTATCGCTGAACCTATAGCTCAATACTATATCCAACAATGGAAACAAATTGGTTTAGATGTTGAACTTACTACCGGAAGACTTATAGAATTTAACTCATTCTATGAAAAAGTTAAAGCTGATGACCCTGAAATAGATATTTACCAAGCAGCTTGGGGAACCGGCTCAAACCCTAACCCAACAGGTCTTTATGGAAGAAAAGCTCAATTTAACTACCCAAGATTTGCAACTCCTGAATTAGATAAAATCTTAGATAAGATTAATTCTTTTGAGGCAGTTGATAAAGATTACAGATCAAAAGTATATAAAGAATTTGCAAATTATATGTTTGAAAATGTACCGGTAGTACCTACATTATTCAGAAAAGGTATCGTTGCTGTAAATAACAGAGTTAAGAAATGGGATACAACTCCTGGTAAGAACTTTGGTTTATTCGATGTTGAATTAACAGCAGACGCACCTGTTAAATAGATAAAATAAGGCTAAAAGGAACCACGAAAGTGGTTTCTTTTTTTGTGGGGGAATTAACTAAAGATAAAGTACTATGACTTGAAAATTTCTCTTTCCAGCACCTCGAGGGAACGTAGTGAGTGGAGAGATCTTCGCGTACGGTAATCTCACTAGCCATATTCCAATCAATTTAATGCAAGGTGGTAGTAGAGGACATCAGTTAAATAACCTATTTTTTACATTAGAAAAATATTTTCCGAATATAAACTTTTTAAAATCATATATGATAACTCTAATCAGTTATAAATGTTAAAAAAATGTAATGATTATAAAAAATAAAGAAATTTTATTTTTGTAAAAAATCGACAAAAACACAAACATTTGCAACGTTGAAATCAAGCCATTATTATTATTAAATTTTTGCACTTAAAATAGAAATCTAAATGATTAAGTTAAGTGATAATACAGTAGTCAAATTTAAAATATTGATTAAATTTTATTTTTTTCGGGAAAAGCCTTTTATTTTAATTTTTTATATGCTATAATCTTTGATGTAAAGATAAGATATGTTTATTAGATGTTGATTTTAGCTCATCTAATGTGTATATATGATTTTTTGTATTATACAACTTAGAAAACGATTTATCTTGAAAATATTTATTTTTCTCAAGGAGGAATGATGATGAAAAAAGCATCAAAATTAACAGCTTTAGCCTTAGCTAGTTTAATGATACTTTCAGGTTGTGGAGCTAAAGGCGGAAAAAAAGAAGGAAAAAAAGCTGAAGGATTTAAACCAAATCCGGTTGTTGAAAACGAAGGAAATAATATTGAAAATGGTACTTTAAAGGTTGGTATCATTGGAGAATCAGCTTTCAAAGGCGTATTTCATGAGGCTTATGCTCAAGACGGTTTTGATATGCGTATTATGGAATTGGTAGGTCAATCAGGATTCTTTGATTCAGACCCCGACTTCAAAAATGGAGACACCGGTCAAGGTAAGTTTGAATTTAAACCGGAAGAAAAGAAAGCAATTCTTACAATTCATGAAAAAGCAACTTGGAGTGATGGGGTTCCCGTTACTGCAAAGGACTTTTTAAGATGTTACTTAATCATTGGTCATAAAGACTATACAGGTATTCGTTTCGGTTCTGACTACTTAAATGTTGTTGGTATGAAAGAATATCACGAAGGAAAAGCTAAAGATATTTCAGGTGTTAAAGTTCTTGATGACAAACACTTAGAAATCAACTTTATTGAATTTGACCATTCAATATATTGGGGTAAAGGAATACCTTTTAACCCAGTTCCAGATCATATTTACAAAGATATTCCTGTTAAAGAACAAGAAGCTCATGACGCTACAAGAAAGAATCCTTTATCATGTGGTGCTTATGTAATTAAAGAAATCGTACCTGGACAACAAGTTATAGCTGAAGCTAATCCACATTATGCATTTGGAAAGCCAAAAACTCCAAAAATTCAAATTAAATTAGTACCATCAGCTCAAGTAGTTGCTGCAACAAAATCTGGAGAATATGATATTATCGATACATTCGGTTCAGATTTATATGAAAAATTCAAATCATTAAAGAATGGTAAAGTTGTTACTAACTATGCAGGTGGATATGGATACATTTCATTCAAATTAGGTAAATGGGACAAAGAAAAGAACGAAGTTGTAACAGACCCTAATGCTAAAATGGCTGATAAGAACTTAAGAAAAGCAATGGCAATGGCTGTTGATAGAGATACTATAAATAAGAAATTACTTAACAATTTAAGTAATCCTCTATACCAAATCATTCCACCATATTTTTCTACTATTTATGATAAAGACTTCAAAGGTATCCCTTATGATTTAGAAGGAGCTAAAAAACTTCTTGATGAAGCAGGATACAAAGATACAAACGGTGATGGAATAAGAGAAGATAAAAATGGTAAACCATTAAAGATTAAATTTGCTGCAATGCAAGCTGGAGCAACTCAAGAACCAACTGTTACTTTCTTTATACAACAATGGAAATCAATCGGTTTAGACGTTGAACTTACAACAGGAAGATTAATCGAATTTAACTCATTCTATGATAAGGTTTTGGCTGATGATCCAGAAATCGATATGTACATGGCTGCTTGGAATACAGGTTCTAACCCTGACCCTTCAGGATTCTATGGAAGACATGAAAATTTCAATATGATGAGATTTGCTTCTCCTGAATTGGATAAAGTATTAAAAGATGTTGTTACTTTAGACAATGTTGACCCTAAGGTTAGATTAGACCATTACAAAGCAGTTAGCAAGTATTTAGTTACTGATGAAGCTATCGTAGTTCCAACTTTCTCTAACACTACAAAAGCATTTGTAAACAACAGAGTTAAAAAGTATGATGTATCATTACCGGAAAAAGATAAAGCTCCATTTAGAATTTCTGATATTGAATTAACTAAAGACGCTCCGGAAGTGGATAAATAGAAAATAAAATTTTAAAAGTGCAGATTATTCTGCACTTTTTTTGTGGAAAAGTAGCTAAAGTTGGGGACTTTGCTTTGCTATATGCTATGAGGTGAAAATTTAGACATCCAATTTCTACAAAAAAATCAAAAAAGCCTAAAAAATCAATGTATATCCCTTTTTTATAGACTTCAACTGTGATATAATTAAAATATGATTATAAAATATCCTATTTTAATTTCATCAGTTTACTTTGAATTAATTGTATAAAAGAAAACTATGATATAATTAAATAGGATTAGTAATATTAAGAATACAAGGAGGAAATATGATAGGGATTATAAGTGCTCTTAATGAGGAGTTAATGGAAATTATAGATAAAATCGAAACTAAGAAGGTGGTTAAAGGTTTTACTTTTTATCTTGCAAATATTTATGATAAGGACGTTGTTCTTGGTATTTGTGGTGTTGGTAAGGTAAATTCTGCGATATATACTCAAAGTATGATAGATAATTTTTCTCCTGATACGATTATAAATATAGGAGTTGCCGGTTCTACTGATGATGCTGTAAAGATTGGGGACTTGGTTATAGGGACTGAATATTTTTACCACGATTTTGACTGTACTGAGGCAGGCTACACTATGGGACAAATTCCTGCTCTTAGGGACGTTAAATTCATTGCAGATAAAAGGCTTGTTGACCTTTCTTATGAAAAGGCTAAAAAGGTTTTGTCTGAGGACAGGATTTTTAAAGGGATTATAGCGACAGGAGATGTCTTTGTTGCTAAAAAAGAAATAAAGGATAGAATTAAAAAGAGCTTTAACTCACTTTGTTGTGAAATGGAAAGTTGTTCAATCGTGCATACTTGTCATTTGAATAATGTTAAGTATTTGGCTTTGCGTTCTATTTCCGACAATGCAAATGAGGAGGCAGACTGCGATTTTGAAACTTTTGTTGCAGAGTCAAGTAAGGTGGTTAAAAGTATTATTTTAGACATTATAAAGGAAATATAGCTATGATTGAAATTAAAAACTTAAAAAAGAATTATGGCAAATTTGTTGCTATTGAGGATTTTAATTTACAGATTGAAGAGGGGAAGACTTACGGCATTTTAGGTAGGATTAATTCCGGTGGAACTACGATTTTCAATCTTTTATGTAATTATACTTTAAAAGATGATGGAACTATTTTAATCGATGAGAAAGAGCCTGAAGATGCTCGTGATTTGATCTATATGTGTCCTAAAATGGAGTTTTATAGTGGATACACTCTAAGACAGGTTTTGAATTTTATTGATGATTTTAATGATGAATTTGATTTAGCTTATGCTTTGGAGCTTTGTGATTCTTTTAAGCTGGAGCTGGATAAGAAATTTAAGGCTGAGGAAAATGTTCAAAATTGTACGATTTTTAAAACTATTGTTACGATTTGTATGAAAAAGAAATATTTGCTTTTCAATAAGCCTGAAATCGGACTTTCAAGTCTTGATATTAGAAAACTTAGCGATATTCTTATGGGTAATGTTAAGAGAAATGGCTACACTCCAATAATTCATAGCAAAAATGTAAATTATTTCTTCGACTATCTTGACTATATAATTATAATAAAGGATAAAAAGGTTGTGCTTTTTGAAAGTCGTGAAAGGCTTGAAAAGATGGTTTATTCGATTTCCGGCTCTCTTGACCTCATAAGTACAGCTGTTAAGGATAAAAATGTCTTGGCGATTAGAACTCTCAAAAACTTTTCTAAACTCAAAATTGCATACATTTTAGCAAAAGATGAGGACGAACTTAGAGCACATGGTAGTAGGACTGTATCTTTAAAAGAGATTTACGAGGCCATTACTATGGTTGAAGGAGGTCATTAGTATGAAAAAAGGACTTTCACTTTCTTTAAAATTACTATTTAAAACTTTTTTAATGGGAATTTTAGTTTCTGTTTTGTTTGAATTGGTATTTTTAAAATTTACTAAATTTTTAAATATAGATGTCAATTTTGATGTGGAAATTTTTTGGGTGATACTTGTTGCAAGCTTTTTGACTTATATCTTCTCGAAGAAAAATATAGTCAATCACTTATTTATAAATGGTTGTAGCAGAAAAAGGATAAGTACTATCAGGATTTTAAGTTGTATAATTTACGATGTTTTGTTCTTTTTGCTTTTTATTTTGTATGAAATTTTTTATGGAGATTTGATTTCTAACATTACAGATATCAGCACTATCATTAATTTGGCTGTTGTGTATTTTTCTATAAATTTTGTATCAGAAATATCTACATTTTTGAATTTGATTTACAAAAGTATTTCTATAAAAAAAGGAAAGGGCATAAATAAAACTTTTTATAGATACATTTATTCTTTCGCTTTTATCGCCCTGGCTTATTCATATAGATTTATTTATCCAAATATTCAAAAGTACTACAATGATATAGTGGCGATTGTGGTTTTAGTTGTTGTTTTTGTATTACAAGTTTTTCTTGCTTATATTAATAAAAGAATAATTTTGAAGGTTGATATAAGAGCTTAGGAGGATTTATGGACGGATATATATTAGCGCTTGATCAAGGAACGACAAGCTCAAGAGCGATTTTGTTTGACAATTTAGGAAATATAAAGGGCGTTTCACAAAAGGAATTTAGACAAATTTTTCCAAAAGCCGGCTGGGTTGAACACGATGCAATGGATATTTGGGCGACACAATCGGGAGTTTGTAGGGAAGTTTTGGAAAAAAACTTTATAAGACCGACAGAAGTTCGTGCGATTGGGATAACAAACCAAAGAGAAACGACGATTGTTTGGGAAAAAGAAACCGGAAAGCCTATATATAATGCGATTGTTTGGCAATGTAGAAGAACTGCCGAGATTTGCGAGGATTTGAGAGAAAAGGGATATGAAGATTTAATTTTTGAAAAAACCGGATTAAAACTTGATGCCTATTTTTCGGCTACAAAAATAAAATGGATTCTTGACAATGTAGAGGGAGCAAGAGAAAGGGCTGAAAGAGGAGAACTTCTTTTTGGTACAGTTGATACTTGGATAGTTTGGAACTTGACAAGAGGCAAGGTGCATATAACCGACTTTTCCAATGCCTCAAGAACTATGCTTTTCAATATAAATACATTGCAATGGGACGATGAAATCTTAGAGATTTTAAATATACCAAAAGCGATGTTACCTGAAGTTAAAAATTCAAGTGAAGTTTACGGACATACAGATGAATACACATTTGGAGGGGCAAAAATTCCTATTGCATCTGTAATTGGAGATCAACAATCTGCACTATTTGGACAAGCCTGTTTTGAAAAAGCTGAGGCTAAGATAACGTACGGAACAGGAGCGTTCCTTTTGATGAATATAGGAAAAGAAGTGATGAAGTCAAAAAAAGGACTTTTAACGACAGTTGCTTGGGGATTGAACGGAGAAGTAACATATGCCTTAGAGGGAAGCATATTCATCGCAGGAGCAGGGATTCAATGGTTAAGAGATGAACTTAGATTGCTTTACGATGCAAGTCTATCCGAACAATATGCAAACTTAGTTGACGATACTGAAGGAGTTTACATAGTTCCGGCATTTACCGGACTTGGAGCTCCATATTGGGATATGAACGCCAAAGGAGCGATGTTCGGACTTACAAGGGGAACGAAAAGAGAGCATATTATTCGCGCCACTTTGGAATCAATAGCCTACCAATGCGTTGACGTCTTTAATTGCATTGAAGAAGATACAAATATAAAGATACAAAATTTGAAAGTTGATGGTGGAGCAAGTGCCAACGGATTTTTATTACAATTTCAATCCGATATGTTGAATACGGAAGTTACAAGACCGAAAGTTTTGGAAACAACCGCAATGGGCTGTGCATTCCTTGCAGGACTTGCAGTCGGCTTTTGGGAAAGTACAGATGAAATAAAGAAAATTTGGGAACTTGATAGAAAATTTGAACCGAAAATGAATGAAACGGTTAGAGATGAAAAATTGAAAGGCTGGCATAAAGCTGTATCAAGAACATTAAATTGGGATTAAAACGAACGAGATGTAAATCATCTCGTTTTTTAGTTGATGTTTATAGTATTGGTTTCTTTAACTTTAGGCACAAACAAAACGGAAAACCCTAGAACCTTGTTATTTCATAAAAAATTTTAATAAAAAGCATAAAAAAATTAATAAAGGATAAAAAATATGCCAAAAGAGCATTGACGGATAAGGTAAAGGCTGATATAATATTAAGGCACTTGAGGGGAGGCCTTTAAGAGTTATAGAATTAATAACTTGTTAGTAAAACTTTAAAAAACTTTAAAAAAACTTTTAAAAAGGTATTGACAAGACAAAAAGTTAGTGATATAATATAGAGGTCGCAATGATAGTGACAACGAACCAAGAAAAGTAAACAGTGATAGAAACTTTGAGAGTACAAAGAAAAACAATAATTTGGTGTAACAAAAAGTCAGCGAGAGCAGACGAACTTTTAATAGAGAGTTTGATCCTGGCTCAGGACGAACGCTGGCGGCGTGCTTAACACATGC
>ENA-OPBO01000166-OPBO01000166.1-human-gut-metagenome-genome-assembly--contig:-NODE-166-length-58520-cov-3.751988_pt1 | contig 58520 bp, 51 predicted proteins | sample MGYA00241071_ERZ501458 | MGnify/ENA primary metagenome ERZ501458 (study PRJEB25962, sample SAMEA2042509) | human gut metagenome | biome: human gut; feature: human-associated habitat; material: faeces... | reverse complement strand
GCATTCCTCGGCAGTTCCCACCGGATATTCCGGAATATAAGCCTTTACTCCCCGCAGCTTCAGATTATAACTTGCGTTGAGCATTCCACAATAAGCGTCTCCACGCCCCTGGATCAGATTTGCCCCTGTCTCCTCTGCAGCAGCCACGAACATCTTCGGTCCGTCAAAATGCTTTGCCAGCAAAGTCTCTGAAATCTCCGGTCCAAAATTTCCGAGATATACACACAGCGCATTACATCCTGCTTTCTTAATGTCTTCCAGCGCCTGTACCATATGGATCTCGCTTTCTACGATGCAGATCGGGCATTCGTAGATATCTTCTTTGCCATATTTATTCTCATATGCCTCCACCAGAGCCTTTCTCCGGTTTACCGAGAGGCTTTCCGGGAAACAGTCACGACTGACTGCTACAATCCCAACTTTAATTTCAGGTATGTTTTTCATTTGGATGCTCCTTTCTGTCCGTAATAGGCATTTGCTCCGTGCTTTCTGTAATAATGCTTATCCTGCAGATCCTGCGGGGCAGGCTGGTTAGCCGGATTGATCATCTCGCAGCGGGCCGCCATCTTGGCAACTTCCTCCAGGACTACCGCGTTATGAACCGCCTCTTTCCCGTCTTTTCCCCAGGTAAAGGGGCCATGGTTCTTGCACAGGACTGCCGGCATTGCCTTACAATCAATACCCAGACGTTCAAATTCATCTGCGATCAGAACGCCTGTGTTTTTTTCATAGGCTTCTTCAATCTCATCCTTTGTCAGATTCCGCACACAGGGAACTTCTCCATACAGATAATCCGCATGCGTAGTCCCATAACAGGGAATCCCACGCCCGGCCTGAGCCCAGCTTGTAGCCCATGGAGAATGGGTGTGCACGATGCCGCCGATATCCGGGAAACGATTGTAGAGAACCACATGGGTGGGGGTATCAGACGAAGGATTTAACTCGCCTTCCACCCGATTCCCATTCAGATCCATTACCACCATATCCTCCGGCTTTAACAGATCATAATCCACACCGCTGGGCTTGATAACAAACAGCCCCTTCTCCCGGTCAATTCCGCTGACATTGCCCCAGGTAAAGGTTACAAGCCCATATTTGGGCAGGAGCATATTTGCCTCATAGATTTCCTTTTTTAATGCTTCTAACATATCCTTCACTCCTTGATCAGATCAATGCCTCTACCGCAGTCTGTTCAATTGAGATTCCCTTCAGATATCTTTTCTCAAACAGATCAAAACCTGCCACATCCTGTGGATCTGGTTCCATGCAGGTACCTGCGTTTCCGGCGAACACTTTCTTATCCAGATAATCCTGCAGGGATTCTCCCGCTTCTTTCTGCCACATATAGGATGCCAGAAGCGCCATACCCCATGGTCCGCCTTCTCCGGCCGTCTCCATTACAGAAACCGGAGTATCGATGGCCGCAGCCAGAAATCTCTGTCCTACGCCCTTCGTCTTAAACAATCCACCATGTCCCAGAATCCGGTCAATACCAACCTGTTCTTCTTTGATCAGGATATCCATACCGGCTTTCAGGGCGCCCAAAGCGGTAAAAAGATGGGCGCGCATAAAATTCGCCAGTGTGAAAGAACTCTTGGGACTTCTCACAAACATGGGACGTCCTTCCGCAACACCGGTGATATTCTCTCCGGACAGATACCCGTAGGCCAACAATCCGCCACAATCCGGATCGCCCTCCAGCGCCTTGCGATATAAGGTTTCAAAAAGAGTACCTGTATCCGGTTTTACTCCAAGAGTTTCTGCAAACTCACGGAAAAGATTCACCCAGGCATTCAGATCAGAAGTGCAGTTGTTTGCATGCACCATGGCAACCAGGCTTCCATCCGGAGTGGTCACCAGATCGATCTGGGGATAAACCTTCTTCAACTCATGCTCCAGTACCACCATCGCAAAAACCGACGTTCCTGCAGACACATTTCCCGTTCGTTTTGCCACACTGTTGGTGGCCGCCATACCGGTGCCGGCGTCTCCTTCCGGCGGACACAGAGGGATCCCTGCCTCCAGGTTCCCTGACACATCCAGAAGTCTGGCGCCCTCTTCCGTCAGAACGCCTGCCTTATCTCCCGCTTTGAGTACTGCAGGAAGCAGATCCTTAAGTTTCCACGGATATTTCCCATCTACAAGTTTGTCGAATTTCTCCACCATAACCGGATCATAGTCCCCGGTCTTTACATCAATGGGGAACATTCCGGAGGCGTCTCCAACGCCCAGCACCTTTTCCCCTGTCAGTTTCCAGTGGATATAACCTGCAAGTGTTGTGAAAAAATCCAGTTTTTCCACATGTTCTTCCTGATTCAGGATTGCCTGGTAAAGATGGGCGATACTCCACCTTTCAGGAATATTGTACTGGAATAATTCCGTCAGGCTGGCCGCGGCAGGACCTGTGATCCCGTTCCTCCATGTACGGAACGGCACCAGAAGCTCTCCGTTTTTGTCAAATGCCATATATCCGTGCATCATAGCGCTAAAACCGATCGCCGCTGTTCTTTTTAAAGTCACCTGGTACTTCTCTTTTACATCTGCCGCCAGCTTCTGATAGCTGTCCTGCAGACCGGTCCAGATATCTTCCAGAGTATAGGTCCAGATCCCATTTTCCAGACGATTTTCCCACTCATGATCTCCGGAAGCAATGGGTGCATGATCTTCTCCCACCAGGACCGCTTTGATCCTGGTGGAGCCAAACTCAATTCCAAGAGCCGTTTTCCCGGCTTCAATCATTTCTTTGATATTGCTCATATCGTTTCCTCCTGCCAGTTTTACCTGCCAAATGCAAGTTCATTCCAGCGCAGCTCGTTCTGGAACTGGCGGATCTTTGTATCCCCGTCAATATAGACAGCCTCGATCCCCATCTGTGCCGCCCAGTCTCCCATCTGCTCTGCAGACAGATCATAGGAAAACGCAGTATGATGGGCTCCTCCTGCCAGGATCCAGGCTTCCGCGCCGGTCTTCAGGTTTGGTTTCGGTGTCCAGAACGCAGTGGCCACAGGAAGTTCCGGCATGGGTTTCTCTGTCTTTTTGCAGGTCACCTCATTGATGATCAGACGGAACCGCGTTCCAAGATCAATAAGAGAGACTGCCACCGCCGGACCCTCTTTAGCTGTAAACACCAGCCTTGCAGGATCTTCCCGGTCACCCATGGACAATGGTTTCTCCCGGACAGCAATCGGTCCATCGGCAATAGACGGGCACACCTCTAACATATGCGCCTGCAGGATACCTTCTTTACCCGGTACAAGATTGTAGGTGTAATCTTCCATAAAGGATGTCCCTTTCGCATCCTTCATATCCTGCGTCATCAGCTTCATCAGCCGCACCATTGCCGCAGTCTTCCAGTCTCCTTCCGCGCCGAATCCATAGCCTTTCTCCATCAGCCTCTGGATGGCAAGTCCGGGAAGCTGCCTGAGGCCTCCAAGATCACCGAAATGTGTTACGATAGCGTGATAATCCTTTTCCTCCAGGAAACGTTCAAACCCAATCTCAATACCGGCCTGCACCGCCAGATGTTCCCGGAATTCTTTTTCATCCCGGCCTTCTGTAAGGATCTCATACTTGTGGTAATATTCCTCCACCAGCGCGTCGATCTCTCCTTTGGATACGTCCTGCACCGCCTGTACGATCTCGTTAACCGGATACGCGTCCACTTCCCAGCCAAATTTGATCTGCGCCTCTACTTTATCGCCTTCTGTCACCGCTACATTACGCATATTATCCGCAATCCGCATCACGCGCAGATGGCTGCTTTCCAGAACGCCTACTGCCGTACGCATCCAGGAACCGATCCGTTTCTGTACATCCTCGTCGGCCCAGTATCCCATGATCACCTTCCGCTCCATGCCAAGTCTGGTAAAAATGTGACCATATTCCCGGTCTCCGTGAGCAGACTGATTCTCGTTCATGAAATCCATGTCGATGGTATCGTAAGGGATCTCCCGGTTAAACTGGGTATGAAGATGAAGCAGAGGCTTACGGTATTCCTGAAGCCCAAGGATCCAGGATTTTGCTGGTGAGAAGGTATGCATCCAGGTAATAACGCCTGCACACTCCTCATCGGTATTCGCCTCATTCAGTGTTTTACGGATCAGCGCGTTGGTGATCAGCGTTGGCTTCCACACCACTTCATAGGGCAGATTCCCGGAAGCATTGAGTGCTTCTACCATTTTCCGGGAATGTTCCGCCACATGCTCCAGGCACTCAGAACCATACAGGTCCTGGGACCCGGTACAGAACCAGAATTTATAGCTTTTCGTTTTTAACATAATCCTATCCTCTGTTCTTTCTTGCCAAAACAACACTCTGGATCACCAGGAACAGGCACAGCATAGCCGCAATGGTGATTCCTGTCCACCAGGCCTGATCCAAACCAGCTGAAGATACGATGTTCTGGATCGTGCTCAGTGAAATTACACCAAAGAACGTACCGATGATATTTCCAACTCCGCCTGTCAGAAGAGTTCCTCCGATGATGGAGGAGGCGATCGCGTTCATTTCCATTCCTGTCGCATGGGACGGAGATCCGCTCCCTACATGAAGGAAATATACATAACCGGCAATTCCGGCCAGGACCCCGCTTAACATCTGCGCCAGAAACCGGGTTCTTTTTACATTGATTCCCAGCATCAGAGCGCTTTGCTGGTTACCGCCCACCGCATAGAAATGACGGCCCAGTTTGGTCCACCGAAGCATGACGAACATCAGAACAACGATCACAAGCGCCACCAGTACTCCGATCTCCACATAGGCATCCACATAGTTCCCAAGCCGGTTGACAGATCCCATTCCCGGAACTACAACCCGGGTTTCCTTCAAGGCTGTAAACGCCTCATTTTCAACGTTAAACGGCTCTGTATGTACAATGGTAGTCATACCTCTGGCGAAAAACATTCCTGCCAGAGTGACAATGAACGGCTGAATATCAAGATAGGCTACCAGGAAACCCTGCACCACGCCAAACGCAAGCCCGATCCCAAGAGCGATCAGGATGGATACCGCCACATTACCGCCCATATAATCCAGATATACTGCACAGGACATACTTACAAGAGCTACTACGCCTCCGACAGAAATATCAATCCCGCCGGTGATCATAACAAGGCTCAGTCCGCAGGAGGTAATAAGGAGCGCCGCATTTGTATTCAGGATATTGAAAAAGGTCTGGGCTTTCAAAAATCCACCGCCCTGGAAGATCATTGCTCCTACATACATGAGGAAGAAAACAATAATGGTAATCGTAAGCAGCAAAGTAGTGTCAGAAAGAGATCTCTTCTGTCCTTTGCCCACGGCCCCCGCTGATTTCTTAAATGGTGCCATACTAGCCCACCTCCTTTGCATGTAATTTCTTCTTTTTCCCAAGAGATGCCAGTTTCTCCCGGACTACAGGCGCGCTGATCACAACCAGAAGGATTACGACAACCGCTTTGTAAGCAGAAATCGCATCCGATCTTACATTGAATTTATACAGGGTCGTAGTCAAAAACTGGATCACATAAGCGCCAAGGATAGACGCTGTCATATTGAATTTACCACCGCTCAGCGAGTTTCCGCCAAGCGCCACTGCAAGGATCGCATCCATCTCAATGTCTTTGGCGATAACAGAGTAGTTAATGGATGAGATCCGGCTGACCTTGATCAGCGCGGCCACCGCCACGCAAAGACCCAGGATCACAAAGCTTAAAAACTTGATAAACGCAGGGTTCAATCCGTTCAGTCTGGCAGAACTGCTGTTGATACCAACTGCCTGGGTATACAATCCCAGATTAGTAAATTTCATCACCAGCCCGATTACGATCATACATGCTACGGCAATGAAAAACGGTGTGGGGATCGGAATCCCGGGAATGAACCCTCCAAAATAGGTAAAGGTCGTATCACTGACCACCGGAAGTTCATTATTGTTGATCCATGCAGCAATGGACCGGCCTGCAGTATAGAGGATCAGTGTCGCCACCATAGGCTGGATCTTAAATCCTGCCACCAGAACACCATTAAATGCGCCGAACAACATTGCTACCACACAGCTTACCAGGAAAGCTACAATGATCGGAGCCTGCAGTTCTTCCGGACGGGAATTGGTCCCGCACAAAACCCGCAGGATCACAGATCCCGCAATAGCGATCCCGGCGCCCACACTGATATCCTGTCCGCCGGAAGCAGCTGTTACCAGCGTCATTCCGATCGCCAGGATCGCAAGCTCAGACCCGGAATCTAAAATCGTAATAAGGTATCCGGATAATACATTGTCTCCCGCGCTGTTCAGATCCATACTGATCTTAAAGAAAGACGGATCCGCCACCAGGTTGAATACTGCCAGAAGAAGCAGCGCAGCGATGGGGATCAGGATCTGCTTTCCGGCAAACATATCCATAAAATTCTTGGTTCCTGCTTTTTTCATCTGATTATTTCCCATTATCTTGTGTCACCTCCGGCAATCGTATCCATGATCTTCTGCTGAGACAGTTCCTCTCCCGAAAGTTCTCCGACTTTCTTACGATCCCGCATTACGATCAGACGGGAACAGGTTCTCAACATCTCGTCAGTTTCAGAAGAAATAAATGTTACACTCATCCCTTCCGATGCCAGTTTGAGCACCAGCTTCTGTATTTCTACCTTTGTACCGATATCAATTCCTCTTGTAGGCTCATCCAGGATCAGGTAATCCGGATGGGTCAGAAGCCATCTTGCCAGGATCACTTTCTGCTGATTTCCACCGGAAAGAGATTTGATCGGTGTGTCTGCAGAAGCAGTCTTGATCTCCAGAAGCTTAATATATTCATCCGCGAATTTATTGGCCTGGGCTTTGGAAAATGGCCGGAAGAATCCGCGCAATACCTGAGCCGCCAGGATAATATTATCCCGAACAGACAGATCGCCTACGATGCCGTCTACTTTTCTGTCTTCTGGCAGATATGCGATTCCCTGTTTCATTGCGTCGATGGGTTTGGAAATCTTGATCTCTTTTCCATTTTTCCGGATCTTTCCGGCAATCACTCTGTCAGCTCCGAAGATCGCGCGCACACACTCACTTCTTCCGGAGCCCAGAAGACCGGTAAAGCCATTGACCTCTCCTTTTCGAATGTAGAAATCAAAGGGTTTGATCCCCGCATTACTCTGCAGGCCTTCTGCCTCAATGACCGGCGGCAGAGATTCATCGCCCTGATATACCAGGGCTTCTTCTTTGATGGCCGCCTCATCATCCATCTCTTTTCCCAGCATTTTGGCAACCAGCTTAACTCTGGGCAGATCTTTGATCTCATACTCGCCTACAAGTGTTCCGTCCCGAAGAACCGTGATCTTATCGCAGACTTCATAGACCTGATCCAGGAAGTGGGTTACAAAGATAATTCCCACGCCCTTTTCTCTCAGATCCCGCATAAGACCAAATAATTTCTCTACTTCCTGCTCATCCAGGGAGGAAGTAGGCTCATCCAGGATCAGTACTTTACAGTCCATATCTACTGCCCGGGCGATCGCCACCATCTGCTGAATCGCGATGGAACAGCTTGACAGCTGCTGCTGTGCTTTGGCCGGGATCCCCAGGGCTGTAAGGATCTTATCCGCCTTTTCATTCATTTCTTTCCAGTTCTGTCCGATTCCTTTTCCACGCCCGATATACATATTCTCTGCGACAGAAAGATTGGGACACAGGGTGATCTCCTGATACACCGTACTGATACCCAGATTCTGCGCATCCTGAGGAGATCGGATGATGACCGGTTTCTCATGCCCTTTCAGCATGATCTCTCCTTCATCTTTTTCATAAACTCCTGTCAGGACTTTGATCAAGGTGGATTTTCCGGCTCCGTTCTCACCCATCAAGGCATGGATTTCTCCCTCGCACAGGGTAAAATCCACATCCTGCAGTGCCCGGACACCTGGAAAGCTTTTTGATATATGTCTCATTTCCAATACAGAATTTTCTTTCACCAGCGTATTCACCTCTCATCTCATAAAATGTGCGGCGCAGCGTATTATCTGCGCCGCGCCGCATGAAATTTCCCAGATTAGATTCCGTAAGTATCTACATCTTCCTGTGTGATTGTAGTAGCGTCGAATCCTTTTTCTTCCATAATGATGGTCTTTTCTGTGATCTCTTCACCATTTTCCAGTTTCTCGATTACATCTGCGATGTAGGAAGCCTGGTAAGGATTGCACTGTCCGTCATAGTTCCAGTTGCCTTTCAGCAGTTCTTCCAGTGCCCATTTATTGGTATCAAATCCCATGATCACTACGTCTTTGTCTACACCGTGAGAAATGTTTGCTTTGTCAAGAGCTGCAACCGCACCTTTTGCCATATCATCATTCTCAGCATAGATTACGTTGAAAGCTTCGCCGGAATCGATCACAGACTGAACGATCTGCTGTGCCTTTTCAGCATTCCACTCTGCGGTCTGCTGGGTAACAATGTTCCAACCTTCTGCAGCTGCCATGTCGTCAAGAGCGCCGCTACGTCCCTTCTGAGCTGCGGAACCCATAACGCCCTGGATGTGAATGATGTTGTACTCTTCCAGTCCCTGATCCTTCAGCCAGTTAACAGCGGTCTCGCCTTCTTTTTCCATATCAGATACGATAGAAGCTGCGTAGAGGCTTTCATCTGCATCGATTGTACGGTCAAACAGGATTACCTGAGTACCTGCTTCCTGAGCATCCGTAAGTACGGTATCCCAGCCAGCGGTATCTGCTGCGGAAAGAAGCAGATAATCAACACCATCCTGGATGAACTTCTGCGCCGCCGCGATCTGCTCATCGTTCTTCAGGCTGTATGCGAAAGAAGCGTCATAACCGTTCTCCTCGGTGAACATTTCTTTCATATCTTTGTCATTAGCGGTACGATATCCGGACTCGTTGGGGTCGTTGTTGATAATGCCGACTTTGATCAGTCCGTCGCCGCCCTCATCTGCTGCAGCGCCATCTTGACTGGAACCGCCGCATCCGATCATGCCGATCACCAGCATAGAAGCTAATAAGATTGAAACAATTTTTTTCTTCATAATCTTTCCTCCTCTTTACTTTCGGCGCACAAAGCGCCTGTTTAAGGTTTCATTGTTCAAGGCCTCGATTAACTTTAATTCGACTATAGCACCCGCCATTTTTATCGTCAATCTGATTTTTCCCCAATTAATGCGGTTTGTTGCTAGTTTACAATACAGATTTTTCCTGTTATAATTAAAATAAAATACAAGTCGAAAAAAAGTAGGAAATTCTCAGTTTTCACAGACAAAATCTTTTTACAAAAACCGTTTTTTGTAATTTTTTATTGGAAACATCCCCTTTTCTGTTTGTGCATTATTCTTTATTTTTTCTAAAAAAGGGGGATTTTTTAAGGTATTGGTTTGATATTTTCAGGCCGCCGGAATCAAAGCAGATCCAAAAGGGGGAAATTTTTATGGCGATTAAATACAAATGGCTGTGCGGACAATTGAGGGAGTGGATCATCAGCAGTTCCCGGAAAGGATTAAACAAACTCCCCTCTGAGCAGGAACTTTGCAGGCGGTATCAGGTCAGCAGACAAACGGTACGTCTGGCTTTGTCTATCCTCGAACAGGAGGGGCTGATCGAGAAACGCCGCGGAAGTGGTTCTTATATCACAGGTCTTTCCAGAGATCCTGACCGCAATATTATCCCTATCCTCATCTCAGATGATTCCGAGTATATTTATCCGGCCCTTCTTGACGATATACATACCACTTTGGTCCAGGAAGGATTTTCCTCCCAAATCTATATCACAGAAAATGAAACCGTCCGGGAGCGCCAGTTTCTGGAAGAACTTTTAAAAAATCCGCCCAGAGGGCTGATTGCAGAAGGGTGTAAAAGCGCCCTCCCTAATCCCAACATCCCTCTTTATCTCAGGCTTATGCGCAGAGGCTGCAAAATCCTTTTTCTCCACAACTACTATCCGGATCTTGCAGACTGTCTCTGCCTGAAAGACGACAACATTGCCGGGGGCGCTCTTCTGGTAGATCATCTTATCTCCAGAGGTCATACCTCCATCGGAGGTATTTTCAAATCTGATGACCTGCAGGGAATCGAACGGTTCCGGGGCTTTACTGAAGAAATCTATAAGCAGGGCCTCTCTTTGCCGGACCGGCAGATCGCCTGGTTTGACACCACGGATCTGGACCGGCTTCAGCGGTTCCAGGACACGGAATTCCTCAAAAAAATAGTGCAGGAGTCTCTTCACTCCTGCACCTGCGTTGTCTGCTATAATGATATGATCGCATATTTCCTGATCAAAGAACTGCGGCGCGCCGGCCTGTCTCTTCCGGCAGATATGGCCATCACCGCTTTTGACAATACCTATCTGAGTAATTCCGGCATTTTTACCATTACAACCCTCTCCCACAAACCTCACGAAATGGGGAACCGGGCCGGACAGATGATCATCAGCCTGTTAAAAGGATTACCTGTCGTTTCCACCTCTGTTCCGTGGAAACTGATCCCAAAAGAAAGTACGCTCCTGCCATAACCCGCTAATCTCTGTGATGATTCCGGTATTCTCTCGGACTGCACTCCTGGGTTTTCCTAAAAACAAAGCTGAAATAATGCGCATCCTTATAACCCACTTCCCGGGCGATCGCCGCTGTGGATTTATCTGTGCTGCGCAGCAATTTCCTTGCCCGTTCCATCCGTTTTTCCGTCACATACTCCGTAAAGGTTTTCTGCACATTCTGACTGAAAATCGAACTAAGATAATTGGCGCTCACGTGAATGGCGCACGCCACACTGCTCAGCGACAGGCTGTCGCTGGAATAATTTTTGTCAATATATTCCAGCGCTCTCTTCAGAGCGCCTGAACTCTGACTGTTTCTTTCTTCGTCCCGCATCCCGATCACTGCCTGCAGCGTTTCCCGGAAATAAAGCGGGATCTCCTCCGGATCAATATGGATATTTTCTGCATATTTCCCCATCCGCAGGAAATAGTCTTCTTTGGACATCCCGGCCGATTCTATATAAGAAATCGCGGCGAACCGGATATTTAATACTACATAATTCCGGAACATCCGAGATTTCAAAGCCTCTTCTATATTCTGGAGATAAGACTCCACAAAACCATCAATTTCTTTTTCGCTTCCCTCCGCAAGAAAATCCTGGACAATTCCCGGCGACATTTTCGCCGAATCAATTCCCTCAATACTCTTTTCCGCGCTTCCCGGAACCAGAAGATAATCTTCCAATGTCTCTTCCGTCAGGATGTGAACATCCGGAAGAATAAAACGACAGGCAAAATAATGATTTGTCTGCTGATAGCAGATAGAAAGCAAACTCAGACGCTCCACCGGATGGCCCGCCGCAATATACCAGTCCAGATACTCCTCCTCCGGCGCGCACACCTTCCGCACATGGTCCAGCGCCGGCCGGATCAGCATCTCCATCTGATATTCTTCCCCTTTGACAAGAACGCCGTAACTGTTTACATTCCAGCGAAACAGAATATACTGCGGATGTCTCAGGAAATAGTGAAGGACTTCATCCTGTTTCTGCAAAAACCGATCCATTCCCTGTGTCGACATTTTCCCGCTCTTCTCCTGGATATAGAGAAACATCAGATTATAGCAGGACGCAGAGAGATCCAGCGATAATTTTCCCGCCTCCTCATAGATTTCCCTAGCTGAAAATCCCCCTTCAAAAACCTTCTCAAAAAATCTGCGGCGGGAAAACTGTTCGTATTCATGCAGCTCATTCTGCAGCTGCATCTGATAATCTTTCTGATCTTTTTCCTGCTCGATCTTGTCTTTCAGTTCCTGGAGGACTTTGCGCAGATTCGTTCTTGTGATAGGCTTCAGCAGATATTGATCTACCCCGACGCTGATCGCCTCTCTCGCATATTCAAAATCATCATAACCACTGATAATAATGATCTTGATCCCCGGCAACTCTTCCCGAACGATCCTGCTTAAAGCCAACCCGTCCATAAATGGCATTTTGATATCTGTGATCAGAACATCCGGACGCGTTTTTCGGATCAGCGGCAGCGCCACTTCTCCGTCCGCGGCTTCTCCCACCAGACGGAAACCATACTGTTCCCACGGGATCTTATCCCGCAGCCCTTCCCGGATCAACACTTCATCTTCTACTAAAAAAACCTTCAGCATCTTAGTTCCCCTGTCTTTCTCTAATAAGCTCTGTCACCCAGTACACTTAATACGTTTTTTTGCGTAAATACTTTTTCCTCAACATAGTACTCCTTTTCTGGCACCCTTCCCTGTTCCAGTTCCTGAATGATCTCTTCGATATAAGGTCCCAGAAGCGGATTGCATTCTATGTCTGCCTGGATCGTTCCCGCCTTGACTTTCTCCAGCGCGGCGCTGACGCCGTCAAAAGAGATCACCGTGATCTCTCCACCGGTTCCCGCCGTCTTTCCCGCTTCCTCAATCGCTTCCAGCGCTCCAAATGTCATATCGTCATTCTGAGACACCACCACATCAATAGAAGGATATTTCTTCAACAGACGCTGCATCTCTTCTTTGCCTTTGGCAGTAGTAAAATCTGCATCCACCTGTTCCAGGATTTTCCAGTTAGGATGCTTTTGGACTACAGACTCAAATCCTGATGTTCTTCCCAGCATAGCAGAAGATCCGGCTGTTCCCTGCAGCACAACGATATTCACGTCATCCTGGTTAAAACGGGTTCCGGCCAGATAATCTTCCAGCCATTCTCCAGCCTTTACCCCTTCCTCAACAAAATCAGATCCTACCCAGCATGTATAGAGAGCTGATGAAACATCCGCTTCCCGATCCATAACGATCAACGGGATCCCGGCCTCTTTTGCTTCCCGAAAGACGGTATCCCACCCTGTCTCCACGATCGGAGAAATCACGATGTAATCTACCCTCTGAGAAATAAACCGCCGGACCGCCCGGATCTGATTCTCCTGTTTCTGCCGGGCATTGTCAAACATAAGGAAATACCCGTTCTCTCTGGTAAAGACATCCTGGATCGACGCCGTATTCGCCGTCCGCCACACAGATTCACTTCCCACCTGGGATACCCCTACCACGATCAGATCTTCCTGTTCCCTGGAATCTTGTTCTTCTCCCTGTCCCCAGCTGCAGCCTGCTGTCATAACCAAAAGCAATACTGCCAGAAAGATCAGCCGGTTATATTTTCTTCCGCGCATCATGAGGCTCCTCCTTCCTTCCAAAGAGGAATGATCACTTCCACTTCTGTTCCGCAATCTTTTTCAGAAATAATCTTCATACCATAAGTCTCTCCAAAATACATGCGGATCCTTTCATTCACATTGGCAAGGCCAAATCCTTTCTCTGTCTCCTTACAGGGCCGCTGGATCTCCCGGCGCAGCTCCTCCAATTCTTCTGAAGTCATCCCGGCTCCGTTATCCCGAACATAGAGATGGATCTCTTCTCCTTTTCGGCTGCCCAGAATTTCAATCTTCCCTTTGGACCGCTTGTACTTGATCCCATGATACAGCGCGTTCTCTACCAATGGCTGAAGAGTCAGTTTCGGGATCTGATATTCATAGAGTTCCGGATCGATCCGGATCTCATAATCCATGATATCATGATACCGCTTTTCCTGGATCTGCAGATAACTTCGGATATGCTGTTCCTCCTGCTGGATCAGAACAAATTCTTTTCCTTTATTAAGCGACAGCCGGAAGAAATCCGAAAGAGCAACTACCATCTCCACTGCCTGGTCCGGTTCATTTACTTCGATCAGCCATACGATGGTATCCAGCGTGTTATAAAGGAAATGTGGATTGATCTGTTCCTGCAGAAGCCTCAGGTCTGTCTGCCTTCGCTTCTCTTCTTCCTCCCGGACTTTGTCCAGCAGCAGCTCGATATTCCCCGCCATATAATTGAAGCCCTGCGCAAGATCTTCCACCTCGTCATTTGACTTTACATTCGCTCTGGCGGACAGATCTCCTTCCGCAATCTTTTCAGCAGCTGTGGAGAGTTCACGGATCGGCCGCAGGATCCCGCGGCTGATGAGATAAGCGGTCACTGCGATACCGACAGCCAGAACAGCGATCATTCCGCCGCACAGGATCAGGAAAAGCCGAACCTGTCCGTTGAGTTCTGTTGTTACCATATCCATATTCCGGGTCTGATAATATATGTAGTGCTGGATGTCGTCCTGGATCAGATCTGTCAGAATATAAATATCATCATCCAGTTCTTTAATATTCTGGTCATAGTTTCCACCGTCTTTGATATTTATCTCAATATCTTTTATTCTGTCCTCCAGTGTATCAATATTGCGCAACAGACTGTCAACCCAGACCCTGCTCTCAGAATCCACGGTTTCCTTTTTTAACTTCTGAAATTCCTCTCTCAGTTCCCGGATCTTGTCATAAGGATTCACCAGTGTCTCATTCTCCGAGATATTATCAAATGTAGCATAGCCTACTACCATCTTGTAGAGGCTTTCATCCATGACCTCTTTAAAATCCAGATTGTACTTATTGGCTACTGTAAGATTACTCACAATATCACTGTAACTTTGACTGTAATTTGCCATTGAGACCAAAAGATACACTGCCACTGCCAGAAATGGGATTGCCGCCGTGAATGCAAGAAGCAGCAGTTTCTTTCGGATTGGAAAACGCCTGTGGGAATCCTTGTCTACCATCTTTTCTTGATCCTTTCGCCCTGTTTAAAAAAATTGGGAAGAACATCCACTGCATGGACATCCTTCCCAATCTGCCTTCTCATCGTCTCAGTTGTTCTTAGTCCTGAGGAATGATCTCTTTTTTGTTGTAAGAGCCGCAGGCCTTGCACACTCTGTGAGGCATCATCAGCTCGCCGCACTTGCTGCATTTTACCAGGTTCGGCGCGCTCATCTTCCAGTTAGCTCTTCTCTTATCTCTTCTGGCTTTTGAAGATTTGTTCTTTGGACAGATCGACATAGGTTACACCTCCTTAAAATTCTTAAACACATCGCGGATAACTGACATTCTAGGGTCAAGGCTTGTGTCTTCGCAGTCACAAGTTCCCTCATTCAGGTTTTGACCACATACGCTGCAAATCCCCTTACAGTCTTCGCCGCACAGAATTTTCGTCGGCCACCCTATGAGAATCTCATTGCGGACCAGCTGGTCCACATCGAGCGTATATCCGTCAATATAGTTGGTTTCTTCCTGATCGTCCAGGCTGACCTTCCTTGCGAAATCCACCGTAAGCGGCGTCTCCACCGGGGTCAGGCACCGGTCGCAGGGAATGGAAAAGAGAAACTCTGCTTTTCCCGTGATCTGAAGCTTGCGCTCCTCCACGTACTCCACCGTGATGGACAGCGGACTCTTCCGAAGGATGGGAAAATGCTCTCCCCCCAGGACGAAATCCTCCATCTCCACCGGTACATCCTGTTGGATCATTGTGTGTTGTTCAGACAAAACACATGACAGGTCTAATAACATTGTTAATTACTCCTATCCACACCTAAACTATTATATCACGAAAAATACGTTTGTCAACCATAAACCATTGAATTTCCAGCTTTTATACCAGCGCTACCGTCTCTCTTGCAATGGCCAGCTCTTCGTTGGTTGGGATCACTGCGACTTTCACCTTGGAATCTGCTGTGGAGATCACAAGATCCTCGCCCCTCTTCTTGTTGGCTTCCTCGTCCAGAGTGATCCCCAGATAGCCAAGATAGGAAACTACCATCTTGCGAACGGTGCCTGCGTTCTCGCCGATCCCTGCGGTGAAGGCGATAGCGTCTACGCCGTTCATGGCCGCCACATAGGAACCGATGTATTTCGCTACCCGGTAGCAGAATACTTCCATGGCTGCCTTGGCATACTTGTTGCCGTTGTTCATGCCCTCTTCCAGGTCACGGAAGTCGCTGGACAGGTTCTTGGAAAGTCCCAGCACACCGGATTTCTTATTCAATACGTTCATCACGCCTGCGATGTCCAGATCTTCTTTCTTGGCAATGTACTCCATGATGGCCGGATCCATATCACCGGACCGGGTTCCCATTACCAGGCCTTCCAGAGGGGTAAGACCCATGGAGGTGTCCACACATTTTCCGTTCAGCACTGCGCTGATGGAAGCGCCGTTTCCAAGGTGAGCCACGATGATCTTGGAGTTGTCAAGATCCAGTCCCAGGAACTGGGCCGCATGTTTGGATACGAAGCTGTGGCTTGTCCCGTGGAATCCGTAACGGCGTACTGCGTATTTCTCATAATACTCATAAGGAAGGCCATAGAGATAAGCCTTCTCCGGCATGGTCTGATGGAAAGCGGTGTCGAATACAGCTACCATCGGTGTCCCCGGCATCAGCTTCTGGCAGGCGCTGATTCCGATCAGGTTGGCCGGATTGTGCAGCGGCGCCAGGTCGTTGCATTCTTCGATGGCTTTTACCACCTCGTCCGTGATCACTACAGAGTTGGCAAACTTCTCTCCGCCGTGTACCACACGGTGTCCCACAGCGCCGATCTCATCCAGGCTCTTCACAACACCTGTCTTTTCGTTAGTCAGCGCGTCGATCACGAACTGGATCGCCTCGGTATGGGTAGGCATTGCCTTGTCAGAGATCTCTTTCTCTCCGCCCTCCGGCTGATAGGTCAGGCGTCCGTCGATGCCGATCCGCTCGCAGAGTCCTTTTGCCAGGACTTCCTCGGAATCAGAGTTGATTAACTGGAATTTCAAAGAAGAACTTCCGCAGTTGATAACTAATACATTCATTTCTTTTCCCTCTCTTTATTTAAAATGTATGTTCGTTAATGATTTAGTCCTCTGCCATGCACTGTACGGCTGTGATCGCTACCACGCCCTCGATATCCTTGGCGCTGCAGCCTCTTGACAGGTCGTTGACCGGAGCGGCGATGCCCTGGGTCAGCGGGCCGTAAGCCTCTGCCTTGGCCAGTCTCTGGGCCAGCTTGTATCCGATGTTGCCCGCGTCAAGGTCCGGGAATACCAGTACGTTTGCCTTGCCTGCTACCGGGCTGCCCGGCGCTTTGGAGGCTCCCACTTCCGGAACGATGGCTGCGTCAAGCTGGAATTCTCCGTCCAGCTGCAGGCCTTCCGGCGCGTTCTCCTTGGCGATCCTGGTAGCCTCTACCACCTTGTCCACATCCGGGTGCTTGGCGCTTCCTTTGGTGGAATGGGACAGCATTGCCACGATAGGCTCCTTGCCGGTGAGAAGGCGGAAAGAATCTGCGGAAGAAAGAGCGATAGCCGCCAGCTTCTCCGGATCCGGGTTCTGCTCCAGACCGGAATCCGCGAAGATAAAGGTTCCGTCCGCGCCCATGTCGCAGTCCGGTACTACGATCACGAAGAAGGCGGATACCAGCTTGGTCCCCGGCTTGGTCTTCAGGATCTGCAGGCAGGGTCTCAGGGTGTCTGCTGTAGAGTGGCAGGCACCGGATACCATTCCGTCCGCATCCTTCATCTTCACCATCATAACGCCGTAATACAGATAGTTGGTAAGAAGCAGCTCTCTTGCCTGCTCCTCTGTCATGCCTTTCTTCTGGCGCAGTTCCACCAGCTTGGCAATATACCCTTCTGTCTTCTCAGAAGTAGCCGGATCCACGATCGTAGCGCCGCTGATGTCAAAATCCCCCTTGTTCTTTGCGATCTCTTCTTCGCTTCCCACAAGGATCAGGTTGGCGGTCCCTTCCTTCAGGACGGCCTCTGCCGCTTCGTAGGTTCTGATGTCCTCGGTCTCAGGAAGAACGATCGTCTTTTTACAGGTTTTCGCTTTTGCTTTGATTTCATCTATAAATCCCATGATTATAGACTCCTTTCCATTTTTTCTCAGTATTTTTATTATAATACAAAGAGACCTTGAAAAACAAGGTCTCTTCCAAGAATCTTATGTATATTATTCAAAACAGTTTCTACAGATGGAACACATAACTTACAATGGCGAAATACACACTGATGGTACTGATGTCCACCAGCGTGGAAATGAGAGGCGTAGCCATGATCGCCGGGTCCAGTCCCACCCGCTTGGCCACCAGCGGCAGGGTACATCCTACCACCTTGGCGATGATCACGGTGCAGGCCATGGTAACTCCGATGGTCAGCGCCACCAGCACATCCCCCTGGCCCATCACAAGGATCCTAAGCCCGTTTACCACCGCCAGCACTATGCTTATGCAAACGGCGATGCGCACTTCCTTCCAGATCACCTTGAAAAGGTCCGCAAATTCAATCTCTCCCACTGCCAGTCCGCGGATCACCAGGGTAGAACTCTGGGAACCGCAGTTTCCCCCGGTACCGGTCAGCATGGGGATAAATCCCGCGATCTGGGGCATTACCGCCAGCGCCGACTCGTAGCTGTTCATGATCATCTGGGTGATGGTAGCGGAAAGCATCAGGAACAACAGCCAGGGAAGACGGCTTTTCACATGCTCCAGGATGGTGGTGCCAAAATAGGTCTCCTCGCTGGGATTTACACCGGCCATGATACTGATATCTTCCGTAGTCTCTTCCTGCAATACCGCCATGGCGTCGTCTACCGTTACGATTCCCACCATGCAAAACTCATGGTCCACGATAGGCAGCGCGATCAGGCCGTATTTATTGATGATATTGGCCACATCCTCCTGGTCGTCCGTAGTGTGGGCGTACAGAAGGTTGGTGTCCATGATCTCTTCAATGGTCTTGGACTCACTGGTGGTGAGAAGCTCCTTTACATCCACCTGGCCGATCAGTTTCCGCTTCTCTGTGACGTAACAGGTATAAATGGTCTCCTTGTTGATACCTACCTGCCGGATCTTCAGGATGGACTCCGCCACCGTCATTTCTTTTCTCAGCGCAATGTAGTCCACGTTCATCACGCTTCCGGCGCTGTCCTCCGGATACTGGAGCAGCTGGTTGATCTGGGCCCTGGTCTCCTCGTCCGTGGCGAGAAGGAGCCTGTCCACCACGTTGGCAGGCATCTCTTCCAGAACGTCCACCGTATCGTCCAGATACATCTCTTCCATAACTTCTTCCAGCTCGGAATCCGTCAGGGCGTTGATCAGGAGCTCTCGCATATCGCTGTTCATGTAAGTGAAGGTCTCCGCCGCTTCCTCTTTGGCCAGGAGACGGAACACCATCACCAGGTGCTTCTGGTCAAATTCTTCCAGGATATCAGCCAGATCCACAGGGTACATGTTATTTTCCAGCTCTTCCTTGAGTTCCTTGTACTGCTTGTGGTCCAGCATGTCCAGGATCACATCTTCTGTCAGCCGGCGACGGTCATCCGGATTCTCCCACTCCTGAATGTCCTGTTCTTCCTGTGTCTGCGGTGTCTCGGTCCGTTTTTCCTCTCCCATGGATCTCCCTCCTTTCTGATATTTGCCTGGTCAGCCTTTCTATAGTATAATCAATTTGAAAAAAAGATACAAGGAGAATTTCATGAAAATTGTCGGATTGATCACAGAATACAACCCGTTCCATAACGGCCATCTCTACCATCTGGAGCAGGCTCTGGACATCACCGGGGCGGACGCGGCCATCGCTCTTATGAGCGGAAACTATGTCCAGCGGGGGGCTCCTGCCATCATGCCCAAACATCTGCGCGCCCAGGTTGCCCTGGAGGCCGGAGTCCCTCTGGTCCTGGAGCTTCCCGTCTGCTACGCCACCGGGAGCGCGGAATATTTTGCCTCCGGCGCCGTCTCCCTCTTCCAGCGCCTGGGCTGCGTGGACGCCATCTGTTTCGGCAGCGAATGCGGGGATTACTCCCTTCTGGAACGGATCGCTCAGGTCACGGCAGAAGAACCGGAAGAATACCGCTTCTCCCTGCAGGAAGCCCTCCGGGAGGGAATGTCCTTCCCTCTGGCCCGGCAGATGGCGCTGAAGCAATATTTCCGGGATGAACTGCCCTCAGAGATCCTGGAGCAGCCCAACAACATCCTGGGCATTGAGTACATCAAGGCGCTGCGCCGCCAGAACAGCCCCATCAAGGCCTATACCATCAAGCGGAAGGTGTCCGGCTACCACGATGAACATCTGTCGGAAAGCTACAGCTCCGCCTCCGCCATCCGCCGGCTCCTGGAGGCTGCCGGCAAGGCCATCCACCTGGAGTCCGAGGGCCTTTTTGACGAGCCCACTCTGTCAGAAGCCCTGACCCGTCTGGAAGGACAGGTTCCTCCCGCCTGTATCCGTTTCCTGGAGGAAACCCACCGCAGGAGATACCCGGTCTATGCCAATGATTTCTCCCTGCTTTTTAAGTACCGGCTTCTCACAGAATCCCGGGAGTCTCTGGTCCGTTACCAGGATGTGACGGAAGACCTGGCCAATCGGATCTGGAACCACCGGAATGATTTTATTACCATGGATCAGTTCTGTGATCTTCTGAAGACCCGGGATATGACTTACGCCCGCTTAAGCCGCTGTCTCTTCCACATCCTTCTCGGGATCACCCGGGGAGACATGCTTTCCTTCCAGGAGGCCGGCGGCTGCGGCTACGCAAGAATCCTGGGCTTCCGCCAGGACAGTACGGCTCTCCTTACCCATATCAAGGAGCATACCCAGATCCCGCTGATCACTAAGCTCTCTCAGGGGGACACCCTCACCGGACCGGCGGCCCGGATGCTGGAGCTGGATCTCTTCGCCGCAGATCTCTACGAGAGCGTGATCACGGAGAAATATAAACTGCCTTTCATCAATGAATACCAGCAGCAGATCGTGCGGTGCTGACAGCAAAAAAGAACTCTCTGAGATTCCGGATCCCAGAGAGTTCTTCTCTCATCCCACTATAATTTACAGCTCAATCTTCTTGCTGCAGGCGATGGCGATGGCCCCCGGCCCGATATGGCAGCTGACGCTTAAGGACAGCCGGTCCATCACAATGTCATATCCCGGCAGCCGCTCCGCGATCTCCTGCTTCCACTCCTGGGCCGCTTCATCAGAGCAGGTGTAGGCGCCTTCCAGGTGGACTTCCTTCCCGGCGAACCGCTCCTTGATATCCTTCTCCATGGCGTCCAGCATGGTCTTCTTGGCCGCTTTGATGCCCCGCACCTTGGCAAATGCATCCAGCTTCTCTCCCTGGATGGTGAGTACCGGCTTTAAATTCAGCACTGTGCCGATGGCAGCGGCAGCAGGCGTCACTCTTCCGCCCTTCTTCAGGTATTTCAGCGTGTCTACGGTAATGTAGATGCTGGCTTCCAGCTTCTCCCGCATAAGCACGTCCACAATCTCTTCCGCGCTCATCCCTTTGTCCCGCATCTCGATGGCGTCCCACACCGATTGCTGCTGGGTGATAGAGATTCGCTGGTTGTCCACCACATAGACCTTTCCTTCATACTCCCGGGCCAGACCCATGGCTGTCTCACAGGAGCTGGAAAGTCCGCTGGACATGGGGATATAGATGATCTTGTCGTTATCCTGCAATACCTCGTCCCACAGTCCTGTCACCTCCGCGGGAGACGGCTGAGACGTAGAGATATCCGCATCTTCCGCCAGACGCTGATAGAATTCTTCCTGGGTCAGGGTAATGTCCTCATAGAACAGTTCCCCGTCGATATAGAAGGGCATCGGCAGCACCCGAATGCCAAGCTTTTTCGCTTTTTCCTGTGTGATCCCACTGTTGCTGTCGGTTACGATCGCTATCTTTTCCATAGATTTACCCTCAATTCTCCTCTTTTCCGATGATCTTTATAATGTAATAACCTGTGAAACGCTGTCCCGCTTTGCCACCATCATGGGAATGTCTTCTCCCCGGTAAGGATTGTCACCCATGCTGACTTCCAGCTTCACCGTCTCGTAGGCAAGCTCCGCGTAATTATTCTCCTTGCTCAGGTGTCCCAGCACCACATACTGGAGACCGTCATGGAGGATATCGCATAGAAGCCGTCCCGACCACTCGTTGGACAGATGGCCTTTGTCTCCCATCACCCGTCTTTTCAGCGGATAGGGATAAGGTCCCACCTCCAGCATGTGGATATCGTGATTGGCCTCTAGGACCACTCCATTTAAGCCCTTTAAATTCTCCACCGTATATCCGTCATACATGCCCAGGTCCGTGGCAACCGCCACCGCTTTCTTCCCATTCTCGATCCGGAATCCGGAAGGCTCGTTGGCGTCATGAGAAATGGAGAAAGGCCGCACCTCCATTCCACCCAGGGCAAATCCCTGGTCGATCTCTACCGGGTGCAGCAAACCTTCCGGCAGGCTCCCCAGGCTTCTGCAGCTTTTGATCCCCTCGATGGTGCCTCTTGTGGCATAAACAGGAATCTCATATCTGCGGCTGAACACTCCCAGTCCCTGGATATGATCGATATGCTCGTGGGTGATCAGGATCCCGTCCAGTTCCTCTCCTTTGATGTCCAGTTCCTTTAACCCTTCCTCGATCCGCTTCTTGCTGATCCCGGTGTCCACCAGCAGGTGAGTGTGGTCGTCTCCCACATAGATACAGTTTCCGCTGCTCCCGCTGGCAATACTGCATAGTCTCATATGTATCTCATCCATCCTTTACAACTACAATTCTTTGATGATCTTGTCCAGCTGCAGCATGGTCTCCGCAAACACGCCGCTGTTGTCGATCACCCGGTCGCTGTGCTCCAGGAACATTTCCTTGGGAAGCTGCGCCCGCATAATGCTTCTGATCCTGGCCCCGTCATATCCCCGGGAGTAGTACAGCCGGTTCTCGCGGACTGCCTCCTCCACATAGATATACCAGATCTCATCGCAGATCTCATCGTAATGATCCTCAATGAGAAGCGCCGCCTCGATCACAAAAAGATTGGTATTCTTCCTTTCTTCCTGGCGGATCTTCTTCAGGATCTCGTCCTTCACCGCCGGATGTACGATCCGGTTCAGTACAGAGAGCTGAGAGCGGTCTGCAAATACGATATCTCCCAGACGCGCCCGGTCAAGCTCTCCCTTTTCGTCCAGGATCTCCTGGCCGAAGTGCTCTACGATGGCATCATAACATGCCCCGCCCTTTTTCTGAAGTTTCTTTGCCACCTCATCTGCCTGGCATACGGTGGCCCCGTATCTGCTGTTGAGATACTCCAGGACCTGTGTCTTTCCTGCTCCGATGCCGCCTGTGATTCCAATGATCTTCATACGCTTTCACCTCTTACTTTGCTTCGTACCAGTTTTCTCCTGTGTGCATATCTATCTCCAGCGGCACATCCAGGGATGCCGCCTGTTCCATTTCCTCCCGCAGGATCATCTCTACCTGGGCAAGTTCCGGCTGATAGGCTTCGATCAGAAGCTCATCGTGAACCTGCAATACCAGACGGGAGCGCATCTTTGCTTCCTTCAGCCTCCGGCCAACGCCGTTCATGGCGATCTTGATAATGTCCGCCGCCGTCCCCTGGATGGGCGCGTTCATAGCCACCCGCTCCCCGAAGGACCGCTGCATATAATTGCTGGAAGCAAGCTCCGGCACCGGACGGCGCCTTCCAAACAAAGTGGTCACGTAACCCTCTTCCCTGGCGTGGGCCACCGCGTCGTCCAGGAATCTCTTGATTCCCGGATAGGTCCGGAAATAATCTTCGATATACTGTGCCGCCTCTTTGCGGGTAATGCTTAAATCCTGGCTCAATCCAAAGGAACTGATGCCGTAGACGATACCGAAATTCACTGCCTTGGCGTTCCTGCGCTGAAGAGGAGTCACCTCCTCAAACGGTACATGGAACACCTGGGACGCCGTGATCCGGTGGATGTCCCTGGCCTCCCGGTAAGCCTGGATCAGATTGGGATCCCCGGAACAATGGGCCAGCACCCTGAGCTCGATCTGGGAATAATCCGCGTCCACGAATACATAGCCTTCTTCCGGGACGAAAACCTTCCGGATCAGTCTGCCCAGTTCCACCCGTACCGGAATGTTCTGCAGGTTAGGCTCCGAGCTACTGAGCCGCCCGGTGGCAGTCACCGTCTGATGGAACTTCCCGTGGATCCGCCCGTCCGGTCCGATAAAATTGGCAAGACCGTCCGCGTAAGTGGACTTCAGCTTGGCAAGCTGCCGGTATTCCAGGATCTTCGCCACCAGCGGATAATCCGGGGCCAGCTTGTCCAGCACCTCCGCCGCCGTAGAGTACCCGGTCTTGGTCTTCTTGGCGTGGGGCATTTCCAGTTTCTCAAACAGGATCACACCCAGTTGTTTGGGTGAGTTGATGTTGAATTCTTCTCCGGCCAACTGATAGATCTCCTGCTCCAGTTCCACGATCCGCCCGCCCAGCTGTTCGCCGTAAGCCTTCAGGGCAGCCGCCTCTACTTTGACGCCGGCCCGCTCCATCTCCCGAAGGGTAAAGACAAGGGGCATCTCCACTTCCCGGAACAACCGGTCCATCCCGGTCTCCTGAAGCTTCCCGGCAAGTATGGGGCAGGACGCCCAGGCGGTGTAGGCCTCATAGCAGGATTTCTTCTTCGTCTCCAGCTTCTCGTCGATCAGAAGATCCATCTGCTCTCTGGCCACATCCGTATAATCATAATCGCTTTTCAGCGGATTCAGAAGATATGCGGCGATAATGGGATCAAAACACTGCTCTTCCTTAAGATCCGGCAGCTGATCCAGATATTCCTTCAGTCCGCACATCACGAACTCCCCGGCCTTCCCGGCCAGCGCTGACAGCTTGCCTAGCAGCACATCCATGCTAAGTTCCATGGAACAGGGGATGGTCACGATCTGCTCCGCCCCGTAGGCAAGGGAGATCCTGCCATACCCGGAAGCATGGGCGAAAAGGGGAAGCACCGTCTCCTCATCTACAGTAAGGGCTGCTCCTACCCGCTCCGCCTGCTCCGCCTCCGCGAAGACCTTCTCGATCTCTGAAAGTTCTGTCACTTCCCGGAAATGTTCTTCCACCTTGTTGGCATCCGCCTGGACGTCAAACCGGCTAAGAAGATTCTTAAACTGCAGCCGCTGGAACAGAGTATGCGCTTCCGGGGTATAAAGTTCTCCCCGTCTGGCTTCCTCCAGGTTAAAGGGAATGTCCGCATGCGTCTCTATGGTTGCCAGGACCTTGCTCATCCTGGCCTGGTCCCAGTATTCTTTCAGATTTTTGCTGGCCCTTGGCGGCTTGATCTCATCCACATGGGCATAAGCATTTTCCAGAGAATGATACTCCTCTATGATCTTGGTGGCCGTCTTCTCCCCCACTCCCGGAACCCCGGGGATATTGTCGGAAGCGTCCCCCATCAGAGCTTTCACATCGATGAATTCCTGAGGTGTAACCCCGTAGTGCTCCTTCACCTGATCCGCGTTGTAGTCTTCCACCTCGGTCCGTCCCTGCTTTGTCTTGGGGATCCGGATCTTCACATGTTCTGTGGCAAGCTGCAGGGTATCCCGGTCTCCCGAGATAATAGATACATCAAGTCCCTGCTCCTCACAGCGCCGGGACAGGGTTCCCAGAAGGTCGTCCGCCTCAAGGCCGGCCTGCTCGATGATCTTCACTCCCATGGCTCTTAGCACATCCTTGATCACCGGCACCTGTTCCCGCAGTTCCTCCGCCATGGGCTTGCGGGTGCCTTTGTAATCCCCGTAGAGCTCATGCCGGAAAGTGGGCGCATGGACGTCGAAGGTCACCGTAAGGTACTCCGGCTGCTCCTCGTCCAGGATCTTGAACATAATATTTAAGAAACCGTACACAGCATTGGTGTGAAGCCCTTCCGAGTTGGTCAGGTCCGGCACCCCGTAGAACGCCCGGTTCAGGATGCTGTGTCCGTCGATCAGTACGATTTTCTCTCTCATCAGATCTGCCTCCAATATCGGCTGATAAGCGCACCTGTTGCGCTATCATCCAGTATACACTAAAACCGGATATTTTGAAAGCCGAAAATTATCTCCAGAAGGCAAAACAAAAACAGCCTTCCAACTGTGAAAGGCTGTTCTACTGCGGATGGTGGGACTTGAACCCACACGAGGTCGCCCCCGCAAGATTTTGAGTCTTGTGCGTCTGCCATTCCGCCACATCCGCTTATCCCGGCTTCTTTGGAAGCCGAGAATTATTGTATCACAAAGTATTCTGGATTACAACCACTTTTTACATGGGGAACAGGGCGTTGTCAAGGGCCGTGGTATCTTCCTCCGGGATCGAGTACACATTGTCGGAGTCCGCCGTCACCCGGATGGTCATGCTCTCTGCTTCCCCGTATTCCGGCGCTTCCAGCCTGTCCTGCATAAGGTCGTACATGGTCTGCATGGTCATCTGGTTAAGCTCATCGTCATCTGGGATCTCTCCCGATTCAGTAAGCTGTGCCATAACCGCATCCGTCAGCTCTGTCTCCAGGCCGTCCAGCCCGATGAAAGGCTCCACCGTCACCTGGATCTCAAATCCGTTCTCCATCTCTGTCACATCTCCCAGGGAATATTTGGCCAGCTTCGCCATGTCCAGGAAAAGCTGCCGGTAATCCGCCTGCATCTCCTGGGAAGCTCCCAGCTCTTCAAATCCCACTGCGGCCATGGTGGCGTCCATATTTCCCTCATACATCTCCCTGGCTTCCTCTTCCGTGGAGTCTGTCAGTTCCATGTAGGAATCAAATTCTCCCTTGTAGCTGGCGTCCAGCACAGCCTGGGCGTATTCTTTGGCCTCGTCCTCTGACATCCCGCCGCAGCCTGCAAGAGCCCAGGCAGAGATCATCAGCACAAGCGCAAGCACCAGACATTTCATCCTCTTCATTTCTTTTCCCTCCTCATTGAAAAACACTGTATCAGATCAGTTTCTTTCCAATATCAAAACAGTCGAAAGTGGCAAAATAGTCCGCCGGCGTCTCCGCCCTGCGGATCAGCTGCGCCGTTCCGTCCGTCTTAAGCAGCACTTCCGCTGACCTGAGCTTGCCGTTATAATTGTACCCCATGGAGAATCCGTGGGCGCCGGTATCGTGGATCACCAGCAGATCTCCCTTCTCGATCTCCGGGAGCATCCGGTCGATGGCGAACTTGTCATTGTTCTCACACAAAGATCCCACCACATCATACTTATGGTCGCAGGGCAGATGCTCCTTCCCCATGACCGTAATGTGATGATAAGCTCCATACATGGCCGGACGCATCAGGTTCACCGCGCAGGCGTCCACGCCGATATATTCCTTATAGGTATGCTTCTCATGGATCGCCCGGGTCACCAGACATCCGTAGGGTCCCATCATAAACCGGCCCAGTTCTGTATAAAGCGCCACGTCGCCCATCCCCGCGGGAACCAGCACCTCTTCATACACCCGGCGCACGCCGTCCCCGATGATCCGGATGTCATTGGGCTCCTGATCCGGGCGGTAAGGAATCCCGATCCCGCCGGACAGATTGATGAATTTGATATGGCATCCTGTCTCCTGCTGAAGTTCTACCGCCACTTCAAACAGGATCTTGGCCAGCATGGGATAATACTCATTAGTCACCGTATTGCTGGCAAGAAAGGCATGGATCCCAAATTCCTTCGCCCCTTTTTCCTTCAGGATCTTGAAGGCGGAGAAAAGCTGCTCCCTGGTCATCCCGTACTTGGAATCTCCCGGGTTGTCCATGATATCATTGCTGATCTTGAAAAGGCCGCCCGGATTGAACCGGCAGCTGATGGTCTCCGGGATCTCCCCAATGGCTTTCTCCAGAAAATCAATATGAGTAATATCGTCCAGATTGATGATCGCCCCCAGTTTATGGGCATAGACAAACTCTTCCGCCGGCGTGTCGTTGGAGGAAAACATAATATCCTCCCCCACTGCTCCCATGGCCTCGGAGAGCATAAGCTCTGTATAGGAAGAGCAGTCGCACCCGCACCCGTACTCTCTTAAGATGTTGATCAGAAACGGGTTGGGCGTAGCTTTTACCGCAAAATATTCTTTATATCCCGGATTCCAGGAGAAGGCGTCTCTTAAGGCCTCCATATTCCTGCGGATCCCCTTCTCGTCATAGAGATGGAAGGGGGTGGGAAATTCTTTTACAATCTCTTCTAATTGTGCTTCTGTAACAAATGGCTCTTTTTTCATGCTCGTCTGTCTGCCTCCTGTATCGCTGTCAGTTTTATCTCATTGGCCAGAGCGCGCTTATAGAGTGTCACGAAATTCTTCTGCCCGGAATACAGGCAGGTGTTCATGCTGCCCTCTCCATATTCTCCGATCAGGGCGTACCGGGAATCCGTGATGATCCCGATCTCTCTTCCCCTGGGCTCTCCCACATAGACGCGGGCATTCTTAAGGCTGACCGGCTGATCGGTGACGATCACCAGTTTCTTTCTTGTGGCGATCAGCTGATCCAGCTCCTCCACAAGAAGGAGCAGGTAATTCCTGGTACAGGAGATATAAACCCGGTCCTCTGCGGTGATCAGAAGATTCTTCATCTTATTCAGGATGTGATCCGCCCCCTCAATGGTGATATATCCTTCCACATGGGACCTTTCCTCCGGCTTATGCTGGATCAGCCACTTGGCAGATCCCTCCAGCCCGCGGATGCTGTTGCGGCAGAACTCATCCAGGGGAACCGGCACATATTTCCGCGTGCTTCCTTCCTCCACCAGATAGGCCGCCCCTTTTTCCGTCATGCTGGCAAGGGACGCATAGGCGTTGGAACGGGAGATCCCGATCTTCTTCGCCACCTCATACCCTGTGGTCTTCCCCTCCGAGAGAAGGCATTCATAGATACATGCCTCCTGACGGGTGAGTCCGAACTTCGTCAAATGTTCTGTGAATACATTGTTTTCCATTTCACGATTCCTCTTTTGCGCTCTATTAGTAGTTCTCTACAGAAACACTATAATTCCTTTCGCCTCAACTGTCAATAGTTCCGGCAAAAACCATTACTCTACTACCGCAATCCGCATCATATTACTGAAACCAGTTCCCGCGCCTGCCACATGGGGCGACGGGATCCCTGCCGTCAGCACCACCACATCTCCCGTCTCTGCCAGCTGCTTGGCGCAGACCAGTTCAATGGCGCTGTTGCAGATATCTTCCGTGGTATATACCTGAATAGATTTCATGGGACGCACCCCCCAGTAGATCTGCATTCTGCGCAGAGTCCGCTCGTTGGGCGTAACCCCAATGATCTCCGTCTTTGGTTTGAATTTGGACACCACCCTGGAAGTAGCTCCGGACATGGAAGGCGCGATGATACATTTTGCCCCCAGATTCCCGGCTGTGGTCACAGTAGCATGGGCCAGGGCGCTGGATACGCTCTTCATCCGATGCTCTTCTGCCTGCTTCAGGATCAGGTCGTAATCCAGATGTTTCTCTGTATTCTCCACAATGTGCACCATCATCTGCAGCGCTTCTACCGGATACTTACCCTGGGCCGTCTCTCCGGACAGCATCACTGCGTCTGTTCCGTCGTACACCGCATTGGCCACATCCGTCACCTCCGCACGGGTGGGACGGGGATTGCGGATCATGGAATCCAGCATCTGGGTGGCGGTGATCACCGGTTTATAGTTGTCATTGCACCGCTGGATGATCATCTTCTGCAGATAGGGAACTTCCTCCGCCGGGATCTCCACACCCAGGTCTCCCCGGGCAACCATGATCCCGTCCGCGCAGCGGATGATCTCGTCAATATTCTTGATCCCTTCCGCATTCTCGATCTTGGCGATGATGGGGATATAAGGCGCCTCGCATTCCTTCAGGAAGGCCCGGATCTCCAGGATACATTCCGCATTGCGGACGAAGGAAGCCGCAATGAAATCAATCCCCTGCTCCACGCCGAATCGTAAGTCCTCCCGGTCTTTCTCCGTGATAGCCGGCAGCCGCACCGGAACATTGGGAACATTTACGCCTTTGCGCTCTCCCAGCTCTCCGCCGTTGACCACCCGGCAGACGATCTCATCCTGCCGCTTTGTCTTCACTTCCAGTCCGATCAGGCCGTCGTCCACCAGGATGATGGTGCCCACCTGGACATCCTCCACCAGGCCGTCATAGGTGATAGAGACCTTCTTCTCGTCTCCTTCTATCTCTCTGGTAGTCAGAATGAATTCACTTCCTGTCTCCAGCATTACTTTCTTCCCGTCTTTCAGCACACCGGTACGGATCTCCGGTCCTTTGGTATCCAGAAGGATGGCGATAGGCTTCTTCTCTTCCTCCCGGATCCTTTTCAGCATATCCATGCGGCCTTTCTGCTCCTCATGGGTGCCGTGGGAGAAGTTAAATCTGGCCACATCCATGCCTTCTCTCACCAGGGCGCGCATGATCGCCTCATCGTCGCTCCTTGGTCCCATGGTACATACGATCTTTGTTTTCTTCAATGTCTCTTCCTCCTCATTTCCTATTTGACATGTGTATGGGTAAACAGATGATCCTGACAGTATTCGTAATTCCCGTTACATTTGGAACAGTACCGGAATTCCAATGTTGGGTCGTCCAGTTCCGTCCTTCCGCACACCGCGCAGCGGTGTCTTGCCCCGCCGGGATAGTGATTCACCGGCCGGGACGCTCTTACCTTCTTCTGGAATTCCCGCTTGCGCCGCGCCTGTTTCGGGGAATATCCCCTGCTGTGCCTGCTCCCCAGGAAGAAGATCACGAAGTTCAGGATGGAAACCGCGGCTCCGATGGCGTTGGACCGGTAGAAGAATCCAAGTGGTCCTCCTCCGTAAGCCGGCAGGAAAGCCTGGACGATGGTGTAGAGGAAATAGATCCCGTCCAGCCACCCCAGCCATTTGGCCTTGATCGGAATGGCGAAGAACAGATAGAACTGCATATCCGGGTAGATCGCCGCAAAGGCGAAGAAAAGCGACATATTCAGATACCAGGTCCCCAGCGGGAAGGAGAATCCGGTGATAAAATATGCGGCAAAGGCTGCGATCACATGGAACAGCATCCCCGCGAAAAAGTACAGGTTAAACCGGAAGGCCCCCCAGGTCTGTTCCAGGGATTTGCCCAGCATGTAATAGAGATAAAGGGCAAAAACCATGAAAAGATAGCTGGTCTGGGGCGGCTGGATGATAAAGGTCACCACACGCCACACCTGCCCCCTAAGGATCGCCGGCACATCCAGGCACAGATACTGATAATAGAATTCCGGCACGAACAGCTGGAGCACCAGCCCCGCGACATAGAGCACGATGATGTAATACATCAGATTATGGATGGCATATCTGCCAAATTTACGTTCTAATTTATCTAACCAGTTCATGTTCGTTTCACTCCGTTTTTCATGATAGCACTGTAGTCATTCTACCGTCTCGGTGGGTGTTTGTCAATCGGTTCTGCCGCGCCGGTTTCCCGGTCTCTTTCGTTTTCTTAGCGGATTCTTAGCGGGTCTTTATGGTTTCTTTAGATTTTGCGAATTGTCATTTCAAATATTTTGTCGTATAATGTTACGTGTTGCAAAAACGGGACACACATTTAATAAGAAGAAATTCATAGATTTACTATGTGAGGAGTTTTCAATATGAGTCAGAAAGAGCAGTATACACTGGGTATTGATATCGGTTCCACCACGGTAAAGATCGCCATCCTGGATATGGACAATGAAGTGGTGTTCTCCGACTATGAACGGCATTTCGCCAATATCCAGGAGACCCTGTCCGACCTTCTTGGCCGGGCCATCTATAAATTAGGCGCCATCCACGTCTCTCCGGTGATCACCGGTTCCGGAGGACTGACCCTGGCCAAACACCTGGGCGTTCCTTTTGTTCAGGAAGTGATCGCCGTATCCACCGCCCTGCAGGATTACGCCCCTCAGACTGACGTAGCCATTGAGCTTGGCGGCGAGGACGCCAAGATCATCTATTTTGAAGGCGGCAATGTGGAACAGCGGATGAACGGCGTGTGCGCCGGCGGTACCGGTTCCTTCATCGACCAGATGGCTTCCCTTCTCCAGACGGACGCCTCTGGTCTTAACGAGTATGCCAAAAACTACAAGGCGCTCTACTCCATCGCCGCCCGCTGCGGCGTGTTCGCCAAATCCGATATCCAGCCCCTGATCAATGAAGGCGCGTCCAAGGAAGACCTGGCCGCCTCCATCTTCCAGGCAGTAGTCAACCAGACCATCAGCGGCCTGGCCTGCGGCAAGCCTATCCGGGGCCATGTGGCGTTCCTGGGGGGACCTCTTCATTTCCTGTCCGAGCTCCGGGAAGCCTTTGTGCGCACCCTGAAGCTGGACGACGAGCACACCATCGCGCCCAACCACTCCCACCTCTTCGCGGCCATCGGAAGCGCCCTGAATTCTGAGCGGGATCTGGATGTGGCGCTCCAGGAGATGCAGCAGCGTCTGGAGGGACGGATCAAGATGGACTTTGAGGTGGACCGTATGGAGCCTCTCTTCGCCAGCGAGGCGGATTACCAGGAGTTCAAGGAACGCCACGACCGGCACCAGGTTCCGGTCAAGGATCTTGCCTCCTATCAGGGGAAGGCTTTCCTTGGCATTGACGCCGGTTCCACCACCACCAAGGCTGCCCTGGTGGGAGAAGACGGAACCCTTCTCTACTCCTTCTACCACAATAACGAAGGAGATCCTCTGGGCACCACCATCGCTGCCATCAAAGACATTTACAGCAAGCTTCCCGAAGGGGTGGAGATCGTCCACTCCTGTTCCACCGGATACGGGGAAGCGCTGATCAAAGCCGCCCTTCTTCTGGACGAAGGAGAGGTTGAGACTGTGGCCCACTACTACGCCGCTTCCTTCTTTGAGCCGGATGTGGACTGCATTCTGGACATCGGCGGCCAGGATATGAAATGCATCAAGATCAAGAATCAGACGGTAGACAGCGTTCAGCTCAACGAAGCCTGCTCCTCCGGGTGCGGCTCCTTCATTGAGACCTTCGCCAAGTCCCTGAATTATTCTGTGGAGGACTTCGCCCATGAAGCCCTGTTTGCCGGCAACCCCATCGACCTTGGCACCCGCTGTACCGTATTCATGAATTCCAAGGTAAAACAGGCGCAGAAAGAGGGCGCGTCCGTGGCGGACATCTCCGCCGGCCTTGCCTACTCTGTCATCAAGAACGCCCTGTTCAAGGTGATCAAGGTGTCCGACGCCACAGAGCTTGGCCAGCACATCGTAGTTCAGGGGGGAACCTTCTACAACAACGCGGTGCTGCGAAGCTTTGAGAAGATCGCCAACTGCCACGCCATCCGCCCGGATATCGCCGGGATCATGGGGGCATTCGGCGCGGCTCTCATCGCCCGGGAGCGTTACATAGACTGCGAAGGCACCACCATGCTTCCCATCGATGAGATCGAGGCCCTGGAGTATTCTACCACCATGACCAAGTGCAAGGGCTGCACCAACAACTGCCGTCTTACCATCAACCACTTCAGCGGCGGCCGCCGGTTTATCACCGGAAACCGCTGTGAGCGGGGACTTAGCAAAGAGAAGACGGAGAACAAACTGCCCAACCTGTTTGCCTACAAGTTAAAACGTTACTTTGACTATACACCCCTTCCGGAAGAAGAGGCGCCCCGGGGCGTCATCGGCCTTCCCCGGGTGCTGAATATGTACGAGAATTATCCCTTCTGGTTCACATTTTTCACCAGACTGGGCTTCTCTGTGGTGCTCTCTCCGTCTTCCACCCGGAAGATCTACGAGCTTGGCATCGAATCCATCCCCAGCGAATCCGAGTGTTACCCGGCCAAGCTGGCCCACGGCCATGTACAGTGGCTGATCAACCAGGGGATCAAACACATTTTCTATCCCAGCATCCCCTACGAGCGGAATGAGTTTACGGAGGCCAACAACCACTATAACTGCCCCATCGTCACCTCCTATCCGGAGAACATCAAGAACAACATTGACGCCATCGTGAATGGCGAGGTGGATTTCATCCACCCCTTCCTCTCCTTCGCAAGCGAGGAGACCATCGCCTACCGGCTGCAGGAGGAACTGTCTAAGAAATTCTCCCTCTCTGCCGGCGAGATCAAGGCGGCGGTTCATGACGCCTGGATGGAACTGGAGAACTGCCGGGCGGATATGCGGCGCAAAGGGGAAGAGACCATCAAATATCTGGATGAGACCGGCAACCGGGGCATTGTCCTGGCAGGTCGTCCCTACCATATCGACCCGGAGGTCAATCACGGCATCCCGGAACTGGTCAACTCCTATAACGTGGCGGTACTGACCGAGGATTCCATCTCCCATCTTCACCCAGTGGAGCGGCCTTTAAATGTAATGGATCAGTGGATGTACCACTCCCGGCTCTACGCCGCGGCCAACTTCGTAAAGACCCGGGAGAACCTGGATCTGATCCAGCTTAACTCCTTCGGTTGCGGACTGGACGCCGTCACCACCGACCAGGTGGCGGAGATCCTGAATAACTCCGACAAGATCTACACATCCCTGAAGATCGACGAGGTCAACAACCTGGGCGCCGCCAGGATCCGTGTGCGCTCCCTTCTGGCCGCCATCCGCGTCAGGGATCAGAGAAAGGAAGAACGCACGATCCACTCTTCCGCCATCACCAAGGTGCCCTTCACCAAGGAGATGCGCAAAGACTATACCATCCTCTGTCCTCAGATGTCACCCATCCACTTTGAGCTTCTGGAGCCTGCCTTCAACGCCTCCGGCTACCACGTGGAGGTGCTGCCAAATGACAACAAGCAGGCAGTGGACGTGGGACTGAAATATGTAAACAACGACGCCTGCTATCCCTCCCTGATGGTAGTGGGCCAGATCATGGAAGCCATCCTGTCCGGGAAGTACGACACCCACAAGATCGCAGTCATCATCAGCCAGACTGGCGGCGGCTGCCGGGCTTCCAACTATATCGGCTTCATCCGCCGGGCGCTGAAGAAAGCCGGGTATTCCTATATCCCGGTGATCTCCATCAACTTAAGCGGACTGGAGGGCAACCCGGGATTCAAGATCACCCCATCCCTGGTACTGCGGGGACTTTACGCCGCCGTATTCGGCGATATCTTTATGAAGTGCGTATACCGGCTGCGGCCCTATGAGGCAGTGCCGGGCTCCGTGGACGCCATGCATGAGAAATGGAAGAAGGTGTGCGCAGAATTTGTGGCCGCTCCTCATCCGTCCCGGCGACGGTTCAAGAAACTCTGCCAGGAGATCATCGCAGACTTTGACAACAACATCGAACTTCTGGATATCAAAAAACCACGGGTAGGCGTGGTGGGCGAGATCCTGGTGAAATTCCTGCCCGCCGCCAACAACTATCTGGTGGAGCTTCTGGAGAGCGAGGGAGCTGAGGCGGTAGTTCCGGATCTTCTGGACTTCCTGCTCTACTGCTTCTACAACCAGAACTTCAAGGTATCCCACCTGGGGATGAAGAAATCCAAAGCCCTTATCGGGAACCTGGGCATCAAAGCGGTAGAATGGTTCCGGGCTCCTGCCACCAAAGCATTCAAGGCCAGCCGGCATTTTGATCCGCCGGCAGACATCCGGGAACTTGGCCGGATGGCTTCAGACATTGTATCCCTGGGCAACCAGACCGGCGAGGGATGGTTCCTCACCGGCGAGATGCTGGAGCTGATCCACAGCGGAGCGCCCAACATTGTGTGCACCCAGCCCTTTGCCTGCCTTCCTAACCATGTGGTAGGAAAAGGCGTGATCAAAGAGCTGCGCCGACTCTACCCTGAGTCCAACATCGTGGCCATCGACTTTGACCCCGGCGCCAGCGAAGTCAACCAGTTAAACCGGATCAAGCTTATGCTTTCCACGGCCAATAAGAACCTGAAGGCCCAGACAGCAGAAGAATCTGAACAAACTGAGGAAAGCGCATAAATCTACATAAAAAAGAGAAGCCTTTTTGCAGGCTTCTCTTTTTTCTTTTTCAACCTATGGATTTTCCACCTGGATCTGGCACATCTTCATGGCCTCCAGCGCGTTCTCATGACTCTCTGGCGTCACTCCCGCGCAGCAGGAAGCGTCCACGATCACCGGCACTTCCGGGAAGAAGGCCTTCAGCAGCATGGCGTTAGAGATGACACAGATATCCGTACAAAGCCCCACCAGCGTGATGGACTCGATCAGGTTCCCGTCCGCCTCTACTTCCTCATCCAGCATGGCTTCTTTCAGGCCGTAACACAGTTCCACACTGCCAAAGGTGGGTTTATTGTATATGTGGTCCCCGGCCAGCTCCCGGATCTCCGGCACCAGTTCCCACCCTTCCGTATCAAGGATACAGTGGGGTACCGGCAGCAGCTTCCCCTCCTGGGTATCCAGGTAATTCTTCTCATGGGTGTCTCTTGTATAGTAGACCTCCCCGTCAAAATTTCGGATCTTCTCTACTACTTTTGGAACAATGGCCTGAGCTTCTTTTGTCCCCAGGGCTCCGTCCACAAAATCCTTCTGCATATCTACCACTACCAGTACTTTCATAGGGCCACCTCCATCTGTCCTGTCCGTATTATTCCATATTGCCCGGGAAACGGGGGATCCCGTCAAATCCGGTCTTCAGATCCTCATCCGAAGGAATATAATCCTCCATCTGTCCGTTATGGAACTTCTCATAAGCAACCATATCAAAATACCCGGTTCCCGTCAAGCCGAACACGATGGTCTTCTCTTCTCCTGTCTCCTTGCACTTCATAGCCTCGTCAATGGCCACCTTGATGGCATGGCTGCTCTCCGGCGCCGGAAGGATGCCCTCGATCCGGGCAAACTGCTCTGCCGCCGCGAACACTGACGTCTGCTCCACCGAGCGGGCCTCCATGTAGCCGTCCGCATAGAGCTGGGACAGGATGGGGCTCATGCCGTGATAACGAAGACCGCCTGCATGGTTGGGTGAGGGGATGAACCCGCTTCCCAGCGTATACATCTTGGCCAGCGGGCATACCATTCCGGTATCACAGAAGTCGTAGGCATAAACGCCTCTGGTCATGCTGGGACAGGAAGCTGGCTCCACCGCGATAAAGTGGTAGTCCTTCTCGCCCCGCAGCTTCTCTCCCATAAATGGGGAGATCAGGCCACCCAGGTTGGATCCTCCTCCGGCGCAGCCGATAATGATATCCGGCGTCACACCATATTTATCCAGAGCCAGCTTGGTCTCCATACCGATGATGGACTGGTGAAGCACCACCTGGTTCAGTACACTTCCCAACACATACCGGTATCCCTCGCTTCCAAGGGCCACCTCAACAGCCTCTGAGATGGCGCAGCCAAGGCTTCCCGATGTTCCCGGATGTTCCGCCAGGATCTTCCGGCCCACCTCTGTCTCCATGGAGGGGGAGGGAGTCACGCTGGCGCCGTAGGTACGCATCACTTCCCGGCGGAAGGGCTTCTGCTCATAGGAGCATTTCACCATGAATACTTTACAGTCCAGCTCCAGGTAAGCGCAGGCCATAGCAAGGGCTGTTCCCCACTGGCCGGCTCCTGTTTCTGTGGTCACGCCTTTCAGTCCCTGCTTCTTAGCGTAGTAGGCCTGGGCGATGGCAGAATTCAGCTTGTGGCTGCCGCTGGTGTTGTTTCCCTCGAACTTATAGTAGATCTTCGCCGGCGTCTGCAGCCTTTCTTCCAGGCAGTAGGCCCGCACCAGCGGAGCGGGACGGTACATCTTGTAGAAGTCCCGGATCTCGCGGGGGATCTCAATATAACGGTTCTCATTGTCCAGCTCCTGGTCCACCAGGTCTTTACAGAATACCACGGAAAGTTCCTCAGCGGTCATAGGTTCATGGGTAGCCGGATTGAGAAGGGGCGCCGGCTTGTTCTTCATATCGGCGCGCACATTATACCATTCCTTGGGCATCTCGCTCTCTTCCAGGTAGATCTTGTAGGGGATTTTCTGTTCTTTCATGTTGGTTCTCCTTTCTGCTCACTGGTTTTCCTGGGAAAGGGTACCTTCTGTGAAAATAAAAAATACCCTTATCCCATACAAATTACTTTGCAGGGACAAGAGTATCAAAAATCAACTCCTGCGGTGCCACCCGGCTTGATATATCGTGCGATATACCCACTCATACGTACCATCATACGCTGGTTTTGATAACGGAGACCTGCTCCGGCCCGCTTACTCGAAATCTTTCAGCTCGCCCTCGGAAGCCCATTCTCCATGATCTCATCCGCTGCAATCCCACCATCTGCAGCTCTCTGAAGGTTCCAACCACGGATACTTACTCTTCCTCAACGGTTTTCTATACTTTATCACGGTGACGTGGCGTTGTCAAGAGATTTATGCAAGTTTTTCCTTTGCAGCCTGAGCCAGTGTAGCGAAGCCTTCTGCGTCGTTCACTGCCATCTCGGCCAGCATCTTGCGGTTCATGTCGATGTTCGCCAGCTTCAGGCCGTGCATGAACTTGCTGTAGGACAGTCCGTTCATTCTGGCAGCAGCGTTGATACGGGCGATCCACAGCTGACGCATCTGGCGCTTGCGCTGTTTTCTTCCTGCGTATGCAGTTGCCAGAGCTCTCATTACAGACTGTTTTGCAACACGGTACTGTTTGGAGCGGGCTCCTCTGTATCCTTTTGCCAGTTTCAATACTCTATTGTGTTTCTTCTTAGCGTTTAATCCGCCTTTGATTCTTGCCATGTCTTATTCCTCCTTCAACTTTCCTGCCAGATCTTATAAATATGGCATTGCTTTCTTCATGTTCTTTACGTTGGTTGCGTCCGTGATGGTAGCCTTTCTCAGGTTTCTCTTTCTCTTCGCGGACTTCTTTGTTAAGATATGGCTCTTGTAAGCTTTGTTTCTCTTTAACAGTCCTGTACCTGTCTTCTTAAAGCGCTTTGCAGCAGCCCGATTTGTTTTCATTTTTGGCATAATGAATTCCTCCTTGCGTTTGTGTGAATATATTTTTAACGTTTTTCAGTTAAAACCATGCTCATGTTCCTGCCTTCCAGTTTGGCAGGTTTCTCTACAACAGCCAGATCTTCCACCAGTTTGGCAAAATCATCCAGGATGTGCTTGCTCTGCTGAACGTGGGCCATCTCACGGCCTCTGAAACGCAGCGTCACCTTTACCTTATTGCCCTTGCTAAGGAACTTCCTTGCGTTGTTCACCTTGGTGTTCAGATCGTTGGTGTCGATATTGGGCGAAAGCCGTACTTCCTTGATCTCCACCGTCTTCTGTTTCTTTCTGGCCTCTTTTTCCTTTCTGGCCTGCTCATAGCGGTATTTTCCGTAATCGATGATCTTACATACCGGCGGCTGAGCTTTCGGAGCGATCTTGACCAAATCCAGTTCTGCTTCTGTTGCCAGTTTCTGTGCCTCCCGGGCCGACATGATGCCCAGCTGCTGTCCGTCGCTTCCAATGACCCGTACTTCCTTGTCCCGGATCTGTTCGTTAATCATTAAATCGCTAATTTCCCTGCACCCCCATTGCATAAAATAAAAAAGTGGACAGTTTCGAGACTATCCACTCTGTTACATCCAAAAACCCCGGGCATATCCATACCCTGTCTTTTTGTACGATATCAAACCGATAGTCACCCGATCGTGCTATGGTGAGAGTGGACACTCTACTTTCTTTTCGCTTTGCGCAACTAATAATTTATCACAGTCTTCCCTGTCTGTCAACCATTTTTTGATCATTCCACAATCCAGCTCTGGATCCCGGAGGTTTTCGCATACTGCTCCAGATATCTCCTGCCGGATTCCAGGGCTTTCTCCAGATCCTGGTTGTCAGAGAAGGAGTAGATCAGCGTCAGGACCTCTTCTGCATCCTCTGTGATCATGGCCCGCTCCGAGTCGCTGGTGGAGCTGCCGATGGCGCCCTGCTCATCTGCCAGCACCGGGAGGGCGTCGATCTTGATCTCTTCCTTGCCGATCCCCTTGTAGGTCTCTCCTGCCTCTCCGATCCGGAAGACAAGATCCTCTCCCATCCTGTCGGCGTCATAAGAGCCAACGGAGAATCCGGACTCAATGGAGATCAGGTTGTTCACATCCACCACCGTGTTCACCTCATAGAGTCCCTTCCCCTGGCCGATCCGCCGGATCAGCGCCTCTGAGGACACCCGGTAACGGCTGGGATCCTTCCCGAACGCCTTGTAGGCCGCCCGGGACTCTTTGATATTGGGGATCTCATTGACCCCATAGTCGAAGATGGCGTCTTTTGCCTTCTTATAGATCTCTTTCTTAAGGTAAGCCCACAGTTCCGGGTTCTTCTTCTCTACCTGTACCTGGTACTGAAGACAGCCCACCCGCACTGCCGGCCACAGCTCCTTCATGCGGCTGTCGATCACAAGATTCTTTCTCATGGCTTCTTCCGTCCTATCGCTTGTTACCCAGGCAGAACACTGCCACAACTCCCGGGCCGGTATGGCTTCCGATCACAGTTCCGATATTGTTGATCAGGATGTTGTCGATGCCCATCTTCTGGCGCACCAGGCCTGCCACATACTCTGCGTCCTCAAGGCAGTCTCCGTGGGTGATCATGATAATGTCGTTATCCCAGCCTTTTGACTGCTCCACCGCCATATCCACGATCTTGTTAAGGGATTTTTTCCTTCCACGCTCTTTCCCGATCACCTGCAGGTGCCCAGTATCGTCCATGTGGATGATAGGCTTGATCTGCACCATGGTGCCCAGGATGGCGGTGGTCTTGGAGATCCGTCCGCCTCTCTGCAGATGGTTGAGATCGTCCACCGTCACGTCATGACAGATGTGGAGCTTATTCTCCTCCGCCCACTGGGCCACTTCCTCGATGGTCTTTCCTTCGTCTCTCAGCTTCACTGCATAGTAAAGAAGTAAGGCCTCTCCCAGGCAGGCGCACAGGGTGTCGATCACGATCACCTTCCGGTCCGGGTAGTCCTCCTTCAGTTCCTCTCCTGCGATCATCATGCTGTTGCAGGTGCCGGACAGTCCGGAAGAAAATCCCAGATGGAGCACGTCTTTGCCCTCCTTCAGGAAAGGCTCCAGAGCAGCTCTGGCCTCCTCCGGATTTACCTGGGAAGTCACTGCCATCTTTCCCTCCCTGAGCTTCTGGAAAAACTCCTTGGCAGACAGGCCGTTCATATCTTCATAAGTCTCTCCATCTATTGTATACTTTAACGGCACTACCGGTACATTTCTCTCTTCCAGCCATTCTTTTGGAACGTCCACCGTGCTGTTCACGGTGATCACAAAATCGCTCATCGTTCCTCCTCCTTTTTCACTTTTTCTGCACTCATCATACCACTTTTCCCCATATTACGCAAAATTTTTTTCACAGTAACGGCAAAGACTACGCTGGTGGTCAGAACCGAGGTGATATCCGCCATTGGCTCCGCCAGATAGATGCCGTCCACTCCCAGGAAAACCGGCAGGATGATAGCCAGGGGCACCAAAAGGATCACTTTTCTTAGAAGGGCGATAAACACCGACACCCTGGCCTGTCCCAGCGCCACAAAGGTAGACTGGCAGGCGGACTGGATCCCGAAGATAGTCATCCCCAGGAAATACACCGGCATATACCGGCAGGTCATCTCGATCAATTCCGGCTTGGGCGTAAAGATCCGGGCGTAAACTCCGGGCGCCAGCACCGCGATCCCGGCGAAAATAAGCGTCCCCGCAAGGCAGACGGCGATCAGGCGGACCATGGTCCCCTTCACCCGTTCCTTATTTCCCGCTCCGTAGTTATAGCTGGTGATGGGCTGGACGCCCTGGGTCAGTCCCTGGATAGGGATAACGATCACCTGCATAATACTGGTCATAATGGACATGGTGCCCACGTACAGGTCGCCGCCATATTTCTGCAGGCCATAGTTCAAGGTCACGCTGACCAGGCTCTCCGTGCTCTGCATGATAAACGGAGAGATCCCAAGGCCGGCGATCTTCTTTACCACCGGGCCATGGAATTTCAGATAACGCTTCCGCAGCCGGATCACACTCTTCTGCGAAGTGAGAAACCGGAGGACCCAGGCCGCGCTTACCGCCTGGGACAGGATGGTGGCCAGGGCCGCCCCCTTCACTCCCATGCCAAACAGGAAGATGAAGATGGGATCCAGCACAATATTGATCACCGCTCCGATCAGCACCGACAGCATAGCCGTCAGGGCGCTTCCCTGGCCGCTGATGAAGGTGTTTAAGCCTACGGACAACTGGACAAAGATGGTTCCCAGAAGATAGATGGCAATATAGTCTTCCCCGTACCCGATGGTGGCGTCGCTGGCGCCGAAGGCATAGAGCACCGGCGTCTTGAAGATGGAAAACCCGATGGTCAGGATGATGGAGAACAGGATCATCATGGCCGCCGAATTGCCCAGGATCTGCTCTGCCTTCTCATGGTTCCGTCTCCCAAGCTCAATGGAGGCAAGGGGCGCTCCGCCCATTCCCGCGAAGGCGCTGAAGGCGGAGATCAGGGTGATGATGGGGAAGGTGACTCCTACTCCCGTGAGGGCCAGATCCCCGTACCCCGCTATGTGCCCGATATAGATCCGGTCCACGATATTATAAAGTACATTAATGAACTGGGCCGTCACCGCCGGTACTGCCATGGAAACCATCAGTTTCCCCAGCGGCTGACTGCCCAGTTTCTCCTCAGATGTCTGCATAAGTCTGTCATTTCCTTTTCTCTTAAGTTTCTTTTCCTATTATAGCACCCGGCTTCCTCTAATTCAATCGCACATCCAGATAACTTCTTCCGGAGAGGGTCCGGTTAAAGCAGATGCTCATAACCACGATCCCGCAGCCGGCGGCAAAGCCCACCCAGTTAAAGAGGGCCGTCAGCACCAGCAGCTGGAGCCGCATGAATTTCAGCGCATACCCCAGTTCAAAATTGGGCTGGGTATAATTTGCCACCGCTACAAAGGCCATGTAGAGCATGACTTCCGAGTTGAACCAGCCGGATTTTACCGAGAACTCTCCCATCACCAGGCCGGCGATCACACTTAAGGGCGTGCTCAGCATGCTGGGCGTATTCAGCGCCGCCAGACGCAGGCCGTCGATGGCGATCTCCAGCATGAGAAGCTGGAAGATCAAAGGGATGTTCACCGTATCCTTCACCGCCACAAAGGCAAAGACCTCCGGCAGCCAGTTGAGATTCTGCATAAAGAGAAGGAATACCGGCGTCAGGAAGATGGTGAGGAAATTGATCAGCGCCCGTGCCGCCTTCAGGTATACCCGGGTCAGGGTGGGGAAATAATAATCGTTGGCCTCCTCGATCATATCGTAGATGGAGGTGGGCAGGATCAGGGCCGAGGGAGAATTGTCCACCAGTATGGCCACCTTTCCCTCCAACAGGCAGGCCGCCGCCGTATCCGGCCGCTCTGTGAACTTGAATTTGGGAAATGGATTATACCACTTGCGCCGGAACAGGCATTCCGCCAGGCTCTGCTGGTTCATCCTTAAGTCCCCGGTCTTAATGGAGCCGATCTGTTCTTCCACCCGCTTAAGGAGCGCCTGGTCCACCCGGTCCTTCATATAGCACACAGCCACATCTGTACGGGAGCTGTCCCCCACTTCTTTCATCTCCATCACCAGTTCCGGATCCCGGATCCGCCGCCGCAGCATGGCAGTGTTGAACACCACCGTCTCCACAAACCCGTCCCGGGAGCCCCTGAGGGACTTGTCCTTGTCCGGTTCCTCCACACTCCGCATGGGATAAGTCCTGCAGTCAATGGCGATACAGGCCTCATAACCGTCGATGAAGAGACAGGTCACTCCCGACAGCAGGTTCTTCAGCACCTGGTCAAAATCTCCCAGTACATCCACCTCCACATAGGGAACGCACAGCCGGGAGAACTGTGTGGCGTCCGCCGGCATCTCCTCTTCCTTCACCTTCAGGAGAGAATCCATGATCTTAAGCATGACTTCGTCCTTCATAAAGCCGTCAATAAAATAAAAGGAGGCCATTCGCCCTCCGATCTGGATATCCCTCTGGATCAGGTCGAAACTCTCCCGGATGGGAAGCACCTGATTCAGATAGTCTGTATTCGCCTCCCGCGAGGCTGTCACCTGTTTTCTCTCAGACATGATCCTTCCTCCGTCCTCATCACATATTTCTGGAATTATCATGCCCGTCCGGTTCTCAGAATATACAACCGGGGACGGAGTATTCTTGAAAACACCCCGTCCCCGGTCTGGAACAGCGCCTACCCCACTGTCCCTCACTCGGCCTTTCTTTGGGCCTTATCTATCTGTAGTACTCCCCAGTCCGCCGTTTCGGACTGTAGATACCTCGTCGTCCATTGTAATCCCGTATTCCACGAAGATACCCTGCATGAATCCGGTCCCCGCCTCGATCTCCACCGTCTTCCCTTCATTAGTGTCATTGGTGATCTTGGCGAAAATATGGCCTTCATTGTCGGAATAGAAATAATCACTGTCAATGATCCCTACCGTATTATTTAACTGCAGCCGGTACTTAAATCCAAGCCCGCTTCTGGGATAGCATTTCAGCACCCAGTTCTCCTGCATCTCCACCCGGATCCCTGTGGGAACTTTCACCGTCCTGCCCGGCGCGATAGAAAGAGACAGCGGCGCGAAGAAATCATATCCGGCGGAACCTCTGGTGGCCCGCACCGGTAGCTTGATGGCTTCATAGATATCACGGATCTCCCTCTCCTCCACCGGTCCGAAGCAGTCGATAAATCCTTCCTGGAACTTATCAAAACTCACCTTGTGAAACTGTGCGATCCTCTTGGCCATCCTTTTTCCTGCCTTTCCCTTCTCTCACCATATGTGGTAGACGTCATCTTTCGGATTACTATATTCTGTAGTTCTTGTCTATATTATCACCATACAGAGCCGCCGTCAATGCCTCCGAAGTAAAAAACAGTCCCGTTCCGGTATTTCTACCAGAACGGAACTGTTTCTGTCCGGTTTTATCCGGACAAAGTACATGTTCAAAAGTGCACGCACCAATTATACTAATTTACGCTTCCTGATTTGGTCTTGATAACCGGGATCGGAGTCTCATCCTTCTTATCCAGATCATTGATGTACTCTTTTGTCTCTTTCACGATCACGTTAGACAGAAGCAGTACTGCGATCAGGTTGGGGACCGCCATGAACGCGTTCAGCGTATCCGCGATCAGCCAGATCAGATCCAGGGCTACAACCGGAGCGATCGCCGCAACTGCAACATAGAGGAGACGATATCCAATCAGGACGCCTTTACCAAATCTTCCTGCGAAGTATTCCACGCACCGCTCACCATAGTAAGCCCATCCAAGAATGGTGGAGTAAGCGAAACAGATAATACCAAGAGTCAGGATCAATGGACCAAGAACCGGGATCTGACCAAATGCCAGAGAAGTCAGAACGCCGCCGTCAGATACTTCATCTGCATTGATATTGGGGTTCTTCATAATGGTGGTTACCAGTACAAGACCAGTCATCAGACAAACAACAACGGTATCCCAGAAGGTTCCTGTGGAGGATACCAGAGCCTGACGAACCGGGTTTCTGGTCTGAGCCGCTGCAGCCGCGATAGGAGCAGAACCCATACCAGACTCATTGGAGAAAAGTCCTCTGGCAATACCAAACCGCATCGCCATCAGGATTCCGGTACCAACCAGACCGCCGGCAGCCGCGCCAGGTGTGAAGGCCAGCTTGCAGATGGTAACGATGGCGGGGATGATAAAGTCGTAGTTCATGCCAAGGATGATCAGACATCCAAGTACATAGAAGATTGCCATGAAGGGAACCAGTTTCTCACATACATTAGCGATGGATTTGATTCCACCGAAGATAACGAATGCGGTAAGTAACGCGATCACGATTCCAACCGGAAGAGGCGGAATGTTGAAGTTCTCTTTGGCAACTGTGGCGATAGCGTTAACCTGGGTCGCACAGCCGATACCAAAGGAAGCGACACCTGCCAGGATTGCAAATACCATACCCAGCCATTTCATATTCAGGCCTCTCTCCAGCGCGTAGAACGCGCCGCCCTGCATACGTCCGTCTTCTGTCTTTACACGATACTTAACAGCGATCAGCGCCTCGGAATATTTGGTAGCGATTCCGAATACACCGCTGAGCCAGATCCACAGAACCGCTCCGGGACCACCCATGGCGATGGCTGTACCAACACCGATGATGTTACCGGTACCGATGGTAGCCGCCAGCGCGGTGGTAAGAGCTCCAAACTGGGATACTTCGCCTTCTGCTTCCGGATCTCTTGTCACGGAAAGCCTGATACCTTTTCCGATGGAATGTCTCTGGATGAATCCGGTCCGGAACGTTAAGAAGATATGTGTTCCAAGGAGCAGGATGATCATCGGCCAACCCCATACAACGCCGTTTACCGTGGTAACGAATGAATTAATAGCGTCAAACATAAATGCAATTCCCCCTTTGCTCTTTTCTTTTTTTCGTTTCCCTTGCTTTTCACATGTACTTTTTACTTTCGTCCATTGTACCTTAAAATTTTCTTAATAGCAAGATTTTTCATTTAATTCCCTCATTTTTGTGAATTTTTACCATCTCCAAAGATTGTTAAATATACATCTATCTTTGTTTTGTGAATTTTCTGACGCTTTGCGCGTTCTTAACATACTTACAAACCGGCAGCCGGAGGCTCTGCCCGCAGCTTCACCAGCTTCTCCGCCTCCAGCTGGAGCTGCTCCCGGTACCCTGCATTCCGGTAACGGCGGATCTGGACCCCCGTCACTCCAAGCCGGCTGGCAGTTTGCTCTTCGTCCGCCCCGTAAGCAAAAAGATTAAACCCGCAGGTGTTCCGGATGCTCTGGGCGCTGTAGGATGGGATGCCCGCCTTCTTCTCATATTTCTTCAGAAGCCGGCTGATCCCCATCAGGTTCATCTGGTTCCCCCGGCTGCTGCAGAACAAGAAGGGCTGCCCAGGACAAGTCTCCAGATACTTTCTTAACACAGCGAACACATCCTCCGGGATCAGGCACTGCTCCTTCCTGCCTCTCACCGCCGCGTACACGCCGTTGTCATACACCGTCAGGTCCCCGGGCCGAAGCCAGATGATCTCCGTGGAAGTAAGCCCTGCCCGGTACAAAAGCAGGATGATCCCATAAGCCATAAGATCCTCCTGGGCGGCGGCAAGAAGCCGGTCCACGTGTCCGGCCGGCACAGATCTTGCATAGGGCTCCTGCTTCTCCATCCGCTTCAGATAAGGCTGATAGTAATCCTGATATCCCTTCCCCAGCCGGTACCGCTCCCGGTTCTCACAGGCAAATTCCGCGAAGGAATGCAGTTCCCTGAACTTCTTGGCCACCGTAGCGCCGCTTAAGATCCCCTGCTCCACCTTATGTTCCATCCAGCGGAAATATGTCTCCACTTCCGCCTCCCGCACCTTCCAGAAATCCCGCTTAAAATACTCCATTACCTCCCGGATGTCCGACTCATAAGAGGCAGCTGTCGCAGGACTCCTGAAATGAGCCGAAAAATCCGGCCAGATCTTTTCTTTTGTAAGTTTTGATGCATACACACTTTGCATAATCTGCTCTCCCCGCTTGTCTGTACCGCGCGAAAGCGCGCCCTCCAGAAAATGTTATTTGTATATTCATACTATAACATTTTCTTCTTAATACGTAAAGCAAATTTTACATCCCTTATAAGGAAATCAGACCATTTTATCATTCAAATCTATTGTAAACCCCGTATTTATTGATTATTATGATAATATCATAGAAAGTTTCTATACAATAAATATACAAAGGAGGGATTACCCCATGAAACTGGAACTTGGAAAAATCTTTATCAATGATGTCCAGTTTGCAGATCATACTTATGTAGAAAACGGTACTCTGTATGTATGCAGACAAGAGATCATTGACCTTGTGCTGGAAGATGACCGGCTCGTATCTGCGGACGTAGAGCTGGCGCGTCCAGGTGAATCCGTGCGGATCGCCCCTGTCAAAGATGTGATCGAACCCCGCGTAAAAGTAAGTGGAGGCGGCAGGATCTTCCCCGGCGTCATCAACAAAGTCGGGCAGGTAGGCCAGGGCCGGACCCATGCGCTCAAAGGCGCCTGTGTGGTAACTTCCGGCCGCATCGTAGGTTTTCAGGAAGGGATCATCGATATGTCAGGTGAAACAGCAAAGTACACGCCTTTCTCCGGGACAAACAATGTCTGCGTACTCTTCTATGCCAAAGACGGGATCTCCGCCCATGAGCACGAAGCTGCCGGACGTCTTGCCGGCCTGAAAGTCGCCGCCTATATCGGCGAGGCAGCCCGGAATCTCACTCCGGATGAGATCGACGTATATGAAACAAAACCTTACCTTGAGCAGGCCGCTCAGTATCCGGATCTCCCAAAAGTAGGTTACATCCACATGCTGCAGTCACAGGGGCTTCTCCATGATACTTACTATTACGGCGTAGATGCCAAAAAATTCATTCCCACATTCATGTATCCCACTGAGATCCTTGACGGGGCCATTGTAAGCGGCAACTGCGTTGCTCCCTGCGACAAAGTAACCACCTTCCATCATCTGAACAACCCTGTGATCGAAGATCTCTATAAACATCATGGAAAAGACCTGAATTTTATGGGTGTGATCCTGACTAATGAAAATGTATTTCTGGCCGATAAGGAGCGGGCTTCTGATATGGTTGGAAAACTGGTGGAATTTCTGGGGCTTGACGGCGTCATCATCACAGAGGAAGGGTACGGAAATCCGGACACAGACCTTATGATGAACTGCAAGAAAGCCACAAAAGCCGGCGCAAAAGTAGTTCTGATCACCGACGAGTTCCCCGGCCGCGACGGGAAATCCCAGTCCCTCGCAGACGCCGTTCCAGAGGCAGACGCCCTTGTATCCTGCGGAAACGGCAATGTGATCATCCACTTCCCGCCTGTAGATCACGTGATCGGTACACTGGACTATGTAGAGACCATGATCGGCGGTTATGAAGGCAGCCTTCATCCAGACGGAAGCATCGACGCAGAGCTGCAGATCATCATCGCTTCTACCATTGCCAACGGCTACAATCAGCTGGCCGCTCGCACTTATTAGAGAAAGGGAGGGATATCCGATGTCAAAAAGAAAGATCGTACATTATATAAATAATTTCTTTGCCGGCGCCGGCGGAGAGGAAGCTGCAGGCATGAAACCTGAATTCCATCCAGGCCCTGTAGGACCAGGTCAGGCTCTCGCCCAGGCCTTTGGCCAGGACTTTGAGATTGTTGGAACCGTCGTATGCGGAGACAACTATTTTGGAGAGCACACCCAGGAGGCCACCGACCAGATCCTTCAGATGATCGAACCACTAAAGCCGGATCTCTTTATCGCCGGACCCGCATTCAACGCCGGCAGATACGGTGTTGCCTGCGGAACGATCTCCAAAGCGGTGGAAGATGCTTTCCATATTCCTGTCCTAACTGGAATGTATGAAGAAAACCCCGGCGCAGACATGTTCCGCAAAGACCTGATCATTGTCAGGACTAAGAACTCTGCCGCCGGAATGCGCCAGGCTGTTCCTGTGATCCGGGATCTGGGAATGAAACTGGTCAATCAGGAAGAAATTCTGGGGCCGGAAGAAGAAGGTTACCTGGAGCGCGGCATCCGTGTGAATTATTTCAACGAGAAGCGTGGTTCTGAACGGGCTGTAGAACTCCTGGTCCGCAAGATGAAGGGCGAAGAATGGGAGACCGAGTATCCCATGCCCACATTTGACCGTGTAGATCCTGCTGCCCCGGTGGCGGATATGAGCAAAGTAAAACTGGCCATCGTTACCTCCGGAGGGATTGTTCCCCAGGGAAACCCGGACCATATTGAATCCTCCAGCGCTACAAAATATGGCATCTACAGCATCAAAGGCATGGATCACATGGACAAGGCAGACTTTATGACCATCCACGGCGGTTATGACCGGGCATTTGTCACTGAAGACCCGGATCTGGTGGTGCCGCTTGATGTTCTGCGGGAGCTGGAAGAAGAAGGAAAGATCGGCCAGCTTGCCGACTATTTCATCACCACCACCGGTACCGGCACTTCCACTGGAAATGCCAAAGGATTTGGAAAGGATTTCGTCAAAAAACTTCTGGACGACCAGGTGGGCGCCGTCATCCTCACTTCTACCTGAGGCACCTGCACTCGTTGCGGTGCAACGATGGTAAAAGAAATCGAGCGGGCAGGTATCCCGGTGGTGCATATTGCCACCGTCGTTCCCATCTCTCTTACGATCGGCGCGAACCGGATCGTACCTGCTGTGGGGATCCCCTATCCTCTCGGCGACCCCAACCTCTCGGACGAAGCCAGCAAGAAGATCCGCCGGAATCTGGTAGAGCGGGCTCTGAGAGCTTTGTCTACACCGGTCAGCGAACAGACTGTATTTGAGAAATAGGCCGTCCGGCTCTTTTGGTTGACGCTTCTTCCTCCAGCAGGTATAATAGTTCTATCTGCGAACCAGCGAAGGAGGACGATAAGCTATGCCAATTCGAGTACAAAACGATCTGCCGGTCAGGGAGATCCTGGAGAAAGAAAATATCTTTGTCATGGACGAGCACCGTGCCATGCATCAGGATATCCGTCCCATCAAGATCGGGCTTCTGAACCTGATGCCCCTTAAGGAGGATACGGAACTGCAGCTCCTGCGGTCTCTCTCCAACACTCCTCTTCAGGTAGACGTTGTATTCGTCACGGTTTCCAGCCACCAGTCCAAGAATACGCCAACCAGCCATTTAAACAAGTTCTACCAGAAATTCTGTGAGATCAGAGAAGAAAAATTCGACGGCTTTATCATCACCGGGGCTCCTGTGGAACAAATGCCCTTTGAAGAGGTGGATTACTGGGAAGAGTTAAAAGAAATCATGGAGTGGAGCAAGACCCATGTCACCTCCACCCTTCATCTCTGCTGGGGCGCCCAGGCAGGCATCTACTATCACTACGGCATCGACAAAGCCTCTCTTGACCACAAGGTATTCGGCATCTTCTGGCATCGGGTCCTGAACCGGAAGATCCCGCTGGTCCGGGGATTTGACGACGTGTTTCTGGCTCCTCATTCCCGCCACACCGAGACACCCCTGGAGGCTGTTCGTAAGGATCCAAGACTTACCATCCTGGCAGAATCAGAAGACGCCGGCCTGTTCCTTGCCATGGCCCAGAACGGGCGGCAGATCTTCGTCATGGGCCATCCGGAATATGACCGGATCACCCTGGACACAGAGTACAAGCGGGATCTTTCCAAAGGGCTTCCTATTGAAATGCCCCGGAATTATTATCCCCAGGATGATCCCGGGAATAAACCGCTGCTTACCTGGCGGGCGGCAGCCAACAATCTCTATACCAACTGGCTGAATTATTACGTTTATCAGGTGACGCCATACGATATGATCGGCACGCCATTTTAAAAGGGACAGGGTTTTCACCCTGTCCCTTTTCCTTCCTAACAGCGGAATGTGGCGCATTCTGTCTGCTCGCAGCAGCAGGCGTTTCCGCCCTCCACGCTGATCTTTCCCGCGTGACAGACGCAGTCCTCATTGTACATACATTCCCTTGCCTTACAGTCGATGCCGCAGTTGGCGGAAGCTTCTTTCATCTGATTGGAGTAAGAGCCCTCTCTTCGCTCCTCGAAGCTGTCGCAGCAGGTCTCTGCCGCCCGCTTCGCACTGTCTCCGCCCACGGTGATCTTATCCAGGTTACAGTAGTAATTCTGGTTGTGGGCACAGGTCTGTACGGTACATTTTAATTCTGGCATACTATCCCTCCTTTACTGGCCAATGCCTGTATCAAAGATAGTATGCCCTGTTTCTCACAGATCTATCCTTTTTTATTCCTCGACCTCTACTTCCCGGATGGTCTTGTCGGCGATCTCTTTCTGGATATCCTCAATGAAGGCCGTCAGATCTTTCTGACCTTCATCTCCCGCGAACCGGCTTCTGACGGAAACCTTGCCGGTCTCCTCTTCTTTCCCGCCTACAACCAGCATATAGGGGATCTTGTTCACCTGAGCCTCCCGGATTTTATAACCGATCTTCTCTGCCCGGGTGTCGATCTCGGAGCGGATGCCTGCTGCCTCCAGAGCCTCATATACCTTCTGCGCATAATCCATATGCTTGTCGGAGATGGGAAGCACCTTTACCTGCACCGGCGCAAGCCAGGTTGGGAAGGCTCCTGCAAAATGCTCGATCAGGATGCCGATAAAGCGTTCGATGGAACCAAAGGCAACCCGGTGGATCATGATCGGACGATGTTTCTCTCCGTCTGCTCCTGTGTACTCCAGGTCAAACCGCTGAGGCATCTGCATATCCAGCTGGATAGTCCCGCACTGCCAGGTTCTTCCGATGGAGTCCTCCAGATGGAAGTCGATCTTCGGCCCGTAGAAGGCGCCGTCTCCTTCATTGACGATATAGTCAAGGCCCATGTCGTCCAGCGCGCCACGAAGACCTTCTGTCGCCATCTCCCAGTCCTCGTCGCTTCCCATGCTGTCCTCCGGACGGGTGGACAGTTCTACATGATATTTAAATCCAAACAGGCTGTAGACTTCATCGATCAGCTGGGCCACGCCCTTGATCTCATCCCGGATCTGCTCCGGCGTCATAAAGATATGGGCGTCGTCCTGAGTAAAGCAGCGGACACGCATAAGTCCGTGGAGCTGGCCGGATTTCTCATGCCGGTGTACCAGTCCCAGCTCTCCCATCCGGATCGGCAGATCCTTGTAGGAGCGGGGCTCTGACTTGTATACCAGCATGCCGCCCGGGCAGTTCATGGGTTTTACCGCATAGTCTTCCTCGTCGATGACTGTGGTATACATGTTGTTTTTATAATGATCCCAGTGTCCGGAGTTCTCCCACAGGTGACGGCTTAAGATAATAGGTGTGGACACCTCTGCATAGCCTTTCTCCCGGTGGAGCTTTCTCCAGTAATCCAGAAGGGTGTTCTTCAGTTCCATTCCTTTTGGCAGGAAGAAGGGGAAGCCCGGTCCCTCGTCGCTCATCATAAAAAGTCCCAGTTCTCTTCCCAGTTTCCTGTGATCCCGCTTTCTTGCCTCTTCCATCATGTGCAGGTAGTCGTCCAGCTCACTTTTCTTGGGATAAGCCACGCCGTAGATCCGGGTGAGCATCTTGTTCTTCTCATCCCCTCTCCAGTAGGCGCCTGCAAGGCTGGTAAGCTTAAATGCCTTCACCGCCTTCGTGGACATAAGATGAGGGCCTGCGCACAGATCTGTGAATTCTCCCTGGCTGTAGAAACTGATCTCTTCCCCTTCCGGAAGATCCTCCACCAGCTCTACCTTATAAGGTTCCTCTTTCTCCTTAAAATATGCCACTGCCTCGTCTCTGGATCTGGTAAAGCGCTCCAGCTTCAGATCCTCTTTGACGATCTTCTTCATCTCCGCCTCGATCTTCTCCAGATCCTCTGTGGTAAACGGAGTCTCCCGGTCCAGGTCATAGTAGAATCCGTTGGCGATGGAAGGACCGATGGCAAGCTTGGTCTCCGGATAGAGCCGCTTTACTGCCTGGGCCATAATGTGGGATGCGGTGTGGTTGAAAGCCCCTTTTCCTTCCTCAGAATCAAAGGTCAGGATCTCCAGTTCGCAATCCTTGTCCAACACGGTACGCAGGTCTTTCACCTCTCCGTCCACCTTGGCGCAGGTGGCCACTCTGGCCAGGCCTTCGCTTAAGTCTCTGGCTACGTCGATGACTGCCATGCTCTGTCCATACTCTTTTACCGATCCGTCTTTCAGTGTGATTTTCATGTTCTCTCTTTCCTTTCTTTATATGTTTTAAGATTCTTTCTCCTGGGTTTCCAGTTCGCCGGCAAACAGCCTGTGGATCTCCGGGCAGGCCTGCTTCAGGGACAGAGGTCTTCCATCCCGGTTGATAAAGCAGTGCTTGGACGTCCCCCGGCAGTGGACCATCCCTGTCTTATCGCCGATCACTTCATAAGCCACAGTCAGCTTGATGCCGTTATAGGACTGGATATGGGTCTCGATGGTAACGGTGTCCCCAAAGTGCACCATCCGCAGGTAATCTGCCTCCACGGAGAGCACCGGGCTTAAGATTCCCCGCTCCTCCATCTCTTCATATCCAAATCCGATCTGGTCCATCAGATCGGTCCTTGCCTCTTCAAACCAGCGGATATAGTTGGAATGATGGACGATCCCCATCTGGTCTGTCTCATAATACTGTACTTTGTGCCTGCAGGTTCTTCTGCTCAAACGCTTCACCTTCCTTATCTGCCTGTGCCATGGGAACAGGTGCTCCCCGGAAATAAAAAAATCCCCTGCAGCAGATCTGCTGCAGGGGACGAGTCTTTCCCGTGGTTCCACCCCAATTGAACCGGACAAACGCCGGAACCTCTTTCCTTATGACGATAACGGAGTCACCGGACTGGTTCGCAGTCACTCGGAGGTGGTCTTCAGACAGTTCCCGGATAAGAAGCTCTCAGCCTGTTGCTCCTCTCTCTTGATCCCTTTCCTGTCCTACTCTTCTCTTCAACGTGTTCCCATATATGTACCCATTATAGCACCCACGCCTTGTTTGTCAACCCCGGATTATCCCGCCAGCCACAGTTTCAGCACCGCCAGGGCCTCCCGCACCATATAATTGACAAACAGTACCGGAAGGCAGCCGGCGCACAGACGCCCCAGATCCTGATATCCTGCCCGCCTGGCATAACGGCATGCCCGGTACATATGGTAATGGCTGGTGACAATCCCCACCGGGAGGCTCAGATCCTTAATATACGCTGCGGAGAATTCCAGATTCTCTCTGGTTGTGGCGGACCGATCTTCACAGTAGATTCGCTCCCTGTCGATCCCCTGCCGGATCAGGTACTCCTCCATGGCTTTTGCCTCAGTGATATCCTCTCCTTCTCCCTGGCCTCCGGATACCACCACCTTCGTCTCCGAATGGCGCTTCAGGTATCCTGCTGCCACCAGAAGCCTCCGCTCAAGGGAATCTGTCACTCGCACCCCCGCCACATGGGCGCCCAGCACCACAAGCCAGGAAAGCTTCCGTTCCTTCCAGGGCCGCATCCCGGTAAACACCGCCAAGATCAGCGTCAGCATTATCACAAGGCCTACACAGACGCCTGCCCGGATAAGGAAAGCTCCCCATTCAGGCAGCACTCCCTGCAAAAAGGCAAGGAGGAAAAAACAGCCCCCCAGCACAGGCCAGAACCTGGCAAAGGTAGAGTTCCACCTGTGAAGGGTGATCCCCATCAGCAGATAATAGCCGACGCACAACACGCCGGCTATTCCGAAAGCTATCTGCCACAACATTTCTTATATTTCTTTCCGGAACCGCAGGGACAGGGATCGTTTCTGCCGATCTTCTTCTCCTTGCGGATGGTTCCGGACTCCTTCTGTTCTTTGTACAGCTTCTTCAGTTCTTCCTCGGAGTAGATCTCCTTCCACTGAGGAAGCTCATAAAGCCAGTCCGCCTTGGCCGCCACCATGTTTTTGTAAAGCTTCTCTTTATCAAAAGCAAGGCTTACCTGGGTGTCCTCATCCATGGTCTCAATGGGATTGGGCTCTTTCAGACTCTCATTGATACCGTCCAGGAATCCTACCATGGTAAGGACCTCCTGTCCGTACTTCTCCGCCAGTTCCTTCACCGTTCCCTTTACTTCCTCATCCGGGTTCTCCAGGAGCTGTTCATAAATCTCCTTCTCGATCTGGAAATAAGATCCCCAGAATCTCTGAAGCTGTCCTCTGTCTGCTTTCTCATTATAGGCAAGGCTCTGCCACTGTTCCAACAACGTATGACTCATGTTCTTGTCTCCTTTTGTATCTGATTCATTTGCAATTTTTTACTGCTATCTATATAATATACTAAAGACTGGTAGAGATGTAAAGGAGGATTCCCATGAAAAAGACAAAACGTATCCTGGCGGCCGTGGCTGCGCTCCTGCTTTTTGCTATGTACGGGGCGACTCTTGTCTTCTCCCTTCTGGATCTGCCCGCCTCAGAGGATCTCCTGATGGCCTCCGTGGCCTGCACCATCATCTTCCCGGTGCTACTCTACGCCTATATCCTGGTGTACCGTGTGCTCAAAGGCCGAGGAGAAGAAGATCAGGATCAGCCTTAAGCACCTGTTTCCTGGCCTTTCTTTCTTCCCGTTCCCTTTGTTTCTTCCTTTTGGTCAGATATTCTTCCATGGAAAGCTCTTCCAAATAACCATCTTTACTTCTCTGCTGCATTGTGTTACCTCCATTTTCTGTCTTTCAAGCGGTATTCTTCTGCTTTCGCGCCCCCTCACTCCCCGCTTTTATTATTATATGGAACCGGTCTTGCGGATATGACATCTTTTTTATGTCCCTGCCATTCTATCGTGAAAATGTGTACGGCCTGTGGCAGATTTCTAAAAATACCATGAGGGATTTCTTAAAAAAGATTAAGAAAAAGCTGCTCTGTCCTTTCCTCAGACAAAGCAGCTTTCTGATGTTCCTTTCTTATTTCCGGTAGATAATATCGTCTCTTCCCGGTCCGTTGGAGATCATGGTGATGGGATAGCCGATCTCCTGCTCTACAAACTCTATGTATTTCCGGCAGTTCTCGGGAAGTTCCTCGTACTTCCGGATGCCGCGGATATCACAGTTCCAGCCCGGCAGCTTCTTGATCACCGGTTTTGCCTTCTCAAGAAGGTGGGTGGGCGGGAAATCCCTGACTTCCTTGCCGTCGATCTCATAGGCTACGCACACCGGGATCTCCTCCAGATATCCCAGTACGTCCAGCACCGTGAAGGCCACGTCCGTGGTTCCCTGCATCCGGCAGCCATAGCGGGAAGCCACGCAGTCGAACCATCCCATTCTCCTGGGACGTCCGGTTGTAGCGCCAAACTCGCCGCCGTCGCCACCCCGGCGTCTCAGCTCATCTGCCTCTTCTCCGAAGATCTCACTGACAAATGCTCCGGCTCCCACTGCACTGGAGTATGCCTTGCACACAGTGATGACCTGTCGGATCTCCTGAGGTGGAACTCCGGCTCCCACTGCGCCGTAGCCGGCCAGGGTGGAAGAAGAAGTTACCATGGGGTAGATCCCGTGATCCGGGTCCTTCAGAGATCCCAGCTGTCCTTCCAGAAGCACGCTCTTTCCTTCCTGCAGCGCATTGTGCAGGAACAGCGCGGTGTCGCACACATAGGGCTCCACCATCTCTTTGTAGCTTTGCAGTTCCTGATACAGCTCCTCCGGATCGATCAGGGGTTTATGATATAGATGCTCCAGCAGCACATTCTTCTGCTCTGCCACACGCACAACCTTCTCTCTCAGAAGGGCGTCGTCGAACAGCTCGCTGACCTGGAAGCCGATCTTGGCAAATTTATCTGAATAGAACGGCGCGATCCCGGACTTGGTGGAACCAAAGGACTTGCCTCCCAGCCGCTCCTCCTCATAGGCATCAAAATTCTTGTGATAGGACATCACCATCTGCGCCCGGTCCGATACCAGAAGCTTTGGCTTTGGCACACCCTGGTCCACGATGGACTGCACTTCTTTGAATAAAACCGGGATATCCAGCGCTACGCCGTTGCCGATCACGCTGGTCGTGTGATCGTAGAAGACCCCGGACGGCAGGGTGTGGAGCGCGAACTTGCCATAATTATTGACAATGGTATGTCCCGCGTTGGCTCCTCCCTGGAAACGCACGACAATATCTGCTTCCCTGGCAAGCATATCGGTAATCTTTCCCTTGCCCTCATCTCCCCAGTTGGCGCCTACTACTGCTTTTACCATATTCATTCCTCCTAAAGTCGGTAATCACCGTTTGCATTATACTATATTTTTCCCCCGGTGTAAACCGTCAAATCACGCTACATCAAAGGCGCCAGAAGGCGCAGCACCTGGCCGGAGACCTTGGTCAGGATGGTCCGGTTCTTCACCTCCAGAAGAGTCACCTTGTGGCACTTGGTAAGGGTGTGCTGGAAGTCCCGCTCGATCCGGTCGATCTCCGAGTTGTTGTAGATAAAGGTCCCGCATTCAAAATGCAGGTACAGGCTCCGATAATCCAGATTGATGGTCCCCACTGTGGCGGTATCGTCGTCGGACACAAACACCTTGGCGTGGACAAATCCCGGCCGGTATTCATAGATCTGCACCCCGCCCTCGATCAGCTCCTTGTAGTAGGTCTTCGCCACCACAAAAGCATACCACTTATCCGGGATATGGGGCATGATGATGATCACTTCAATACCGCTCTTAGCCGCCCGGGTCAGGGTGGTGAGCATCTCATTGTCCAGGATCAGGTAGGGAGTCATGATATGGACGTATTTCTTGGCATGGTTCAGGATGTGGAAATACACCTCTTCCCCTACATTTTCATTGTCAAAAGGACTGTCCGCGTAAGGGATCACATAGCCCAGCTCCCGCCTGAGCCCCTCCCGCTTCCTGGTGAGATAACGGCTGTAATTCTCCGGCCTTCGCTCCTCCACGTTCCACATCTGCAGGAAGATCATGGTCAGGCTCTGCACTGCGTCCCCTTTCAGCATCACGGCTGTGTCCTTCCAGTGTCCGAACCGCACCTTCCGGTTGATGTATTCATCCCCCAGGTTGATGCCTCCGGTAAAGCCCACCTTCCCGTCGATCACGCAGATCTTCCGGTGATCCCGGTTATTCTGGGTGGTGGAGAGGAAAGGCCGCACCGCATTGGACATCTTGCACTGGATCCCATGGCGCCTGAGCTGTTCCGGATAATTGTAAGGCAACATGGAGATGGCGCACATACCGTCGTACATAAACCGCACTTCCACCCCTTCCCGCACTTTCTTGCGCAGGATCTTCAGAATAGTATCCCACATATATCCTTCTTCCACAATAAAATATTCCATGAAAATGAACTTCCGGGCGGCTTTCAGTTCCTCCACAAGCTGCCGGAACTTATACTCTCCCAGCGGAAAGTAAGTCACCTCTGTATTCCGGTAAGTAGGAAATCCCAGCCCCGACAGATAGTAGGACAACTGGGCGTTGGCGGATTTGCTGGCCCAGATCGCCTCCACCACCTCCCGATCCTGCTGCATATAAGAGTCTGTCTCC
>ENA-OPBO01000160-OPBO01000160.1-human-gut-metagenome-genome-assembly--contig:-NODE-160-length-60332-cov-6.965277_pt1 | contig 60332 bp, 63 predicted proteins | sample MGYA00241071_ERZ501458 | MGnify/ENA primary metagenome ERZ501458 (study PRJEB25962, sample SAMEA2042509) | human gut metagenome | biome: human gut; feature: human-associated habitat; material: faeces... | reverse complement strand
TTTTCAGCTCGGACAGCTCCCGCCCGCTGCTCCACCCGGCGACATAGCCGAAAGAGTAATCTCAATGTTGGAAACGCCCGCGTTCTGCTTCATAAGCTGCTTTAAGCTCTGCTTGCCCTGTGGCGGTTTTGCAAGCTGCTTTTTGCCCTTTGACAGTATGGCTTTCATTGCCTTTTGGAGCGTCTGCGCGGTCAGCTTCCCGGTCTTGATGTAAAGGGCTATGGTCTTTTCGTTTACTTCGTCCTGCAATTTGTCGCGTCCTCCTTTCGCGTTTCTTTATGGGGCGGCGGTCAGATACGCACCCGCAGCCCGTTCAAGTCCTCGGCTCTGATACCCACAAGATACCAGTTGTCGCCGTACTCAATCCGGGTCGGCTTCCACTTGCCCCGCACGAATACGTCAAAGCACTCGCCGCAATGCAAGCCCCCGTAGTAGCTGTTTAAGTCAAAGCGGATGTCGTAACGGTCGGTGCGCTCGTCAAATACCAATGCTCCTGTCATTTTCTGTGCCATAATAAAATCCTCCTTTTGTGGTTGTGGGTGGTTACAGGCTTTCGCCCTCGTTGCATGAATAATAGTCCGGGTCGCCGTACTGCGGCTTTTTCGGTGACAGTGCGCCGCTTGCCATGTCATGGGCGACAAGGGAAGTGTAATAATTGCCGATAGTGGACGGGGCGTTGAAAAGGGCTGCTTTCAGATATTGCTTGATGTTGCGGATTTTCGTTGTGTTCTCCCGCATACAGTCAAGCACAAAGCGGATATGCTCGCCGTCCAGTTTCATAAACTTAGATTTCACAAGCTCTGCCGGGTAGTCGTCCCCCGCAATCCGTACCCGCTTTCTGGCGGTGCATACGGTTTCAAGCATGAGGTCTACAATCTCGTCAAGCCTGTCACTGTCAAACTTCATGTCCTGTTTGAGAATGTCGTAGTCGATATTGTCCTTGATGATTTCCCGGTATATATCAACTGCGCTCTGTGCTGTCGCTTCCGTTCCTTTCCGTTCCGGCGGCGTAGCCGCTTCTCTGCAAGGAGAGGGGTTAGGGGAAAGGATAGGAATGGAATGGGTACTTTGTTCATCAGTAATTATTTTTTCTTTTTTTGGTAAGTCAGTTCTTTGTATATCTTTATTTAATTGCGTTGGATTTTCCAACGTAGGTTTTTCCAATGTTGGTTTTTCCTGTGTTGGATTATCCAATGTTGGATTTTCCAATGTTGGTAAATCCGGCGTAGGCGGCTGCGGCTGCTCGAATATCACATAGTCCGCGCCCCGCAAGCGTCCTTTCTCGTCGCGCTCCCTTGAACGGACGATATACCCGGCGCGTTCAAGCTCCTTAATGGCTTCGCGGATAGCGTCTATCTTCTCCCGGTTGATAAGGGATAAGCCTTTCAAGGTGTAGTCCCAATCTTCGGGGAGTGACAGCATTTGCGACAACAGCCCCTTTGCCTTTAGGGAAAGCTCCTTGTTGCGTAGGTGGTGGTTGCTCATTACGGTGTAGCCCTTGTTCCGTTCCACTCTGAAAACTGCCATAGTTCATAGCTCCTTTGCTTTGGATTTGTTACGCAGTAGAAGCGCGGTTTCGGGGAATAAGGTATAAATCCCTTGCCGCGCCAGATACACACCCGCAAAACCGCTTGTATGGTGCTTGGTTGGCGTAGGCGGATACCTGATCCGTGTCATCTGCTTTGGCATTTCCACAATTTTGGCACATATCTCCGCTTACACGATACTGGAAGGCATCCGCCTGAAAATCGCAAACCGCCTGATGAGGGCGCCCCTTGGCGAAGTAATGGGGCGAAGGATCGGTTACTTGAAGAATATTATCATGGACAAGGTGGAGGACTTAGAGCCGCCCTTGGCGCATGTAATTCCAGAACTGACTTCTAATCTGCTCCTGCCGCTGGCTATTTTCGTCTGGATGCTGGCAATAGACTGGCGTATGGGACTTTCGATTTTGATTGCTCCTGCGTTGGCTATGATTCCGATGTTCTTCCTTATGCTTACGCCCCCGCCTCGATACCGCTCCTATCACAGCTTCCGGAGAGCCGCTATGCGCTCCCCGCGCAGCCCTTGGAGGTCAGTACCTTCAAGGGGGAACGGTTCAATCAAAAGGAATTGGAGCAGCAGCTTAGAAGATCTGACAGCTTCGCCCAGATGATGGCACGCAGCGAATTGGATAGCGGCGTCAAGCGCCCGCTGCTCCCGCTGTCCATCAGTCAAATCGGACTGATCGGCGGCTCCGGCATGATCAACGGCCTGATCGAATGCGACACCCCGCACATCATCAAGGGCCGCATCATCAAGGTCGTGCGCACGGAGAGCGAAGAGAAATTCAACTATCGCGGCGACCACATGGGCAGCGAGATCAAGGAGACCATCTCGAATAAAATGATATTCAATGTCCTGACGCCAAACGGCTTCAAGGCATTGACATGAAGAAGGGAGACAAATACGCCATGGATAACAGTCCTGCCCGTTTTTTGTCTGGGGCCGTATGTGCCACACCGTCCGCTTTGGAGGTACTCTCACGAGCGCATCTGCTTCAGCTTTTGGAGCGGCACCTCCGCGGGGATTGGGGTGATACCTGCAAAATTGACCGGGTAGCCAATGAACACGCAATTTGCAACGGAGATCGGATCGTGTCGTGGTATCAGCTCAGCGGTAAGACCCGCGTTCTGATCATCACGGAGGCTGACCGTTCGGCTACCACGATCATGCTGTCGGATGAATACTGATATGGAGGAAAAAATGAAGTCTTGTGATATGGTGATCGTAGTCCCCGTGGACAAACACACCGGAAATGACGAGGTCTTGCGCCTGCAAGCATGGGGAGAGGTCTCCGAGCTGCTGCGTCCCGGCCTCGGAAAGCTGTACCGACAATTTAACCCATCGGGCAGCGCTTGGGAGCGCAAATACCCGCGCCCTTTCGGCGTTGTGTTGGGCTGGCAGGAGCCGGAGGTGTTCCGTGAGCTTCTCAAAGCAGGAGAGGAAGCGCAGCATGAGGCAGTCGCCTTTCATCTGGAGGCGATGCTCCGCAAGGCAGACCTTGGCAGCGCGCAGAAAATCGGCGATACGCAGGTCTATTCTGCGGTTGTGGACGGCAGCGATCCCGAGCTGCTGGCACATGGCGTCTGGCATATTCTCATGCAAAAAGGCACTCCTGTTCCGGACTGCGGCATTTACTATGCCGCGCTGCACCGTGCATCCGCAACCGAGGAGGAGCGGCGTGAGGTCATAGACCATGCTGACGAATACGCGGCGTGCATGGTCGTGCTGAGTCAGGGGGCGAAGGAGAGTGCTTGAGCTTGATAAGGATCGCTTTGCACAGCTCTTGCGGGAGGTCCCGGAAAAGGATGTGCTGTTTCCCAATCCGCAGTACAGCCCCTACATTCAATCGCTGATAGATCGGTTAAAGGAGGAAGAGAGCCTTGACCTTGCCGCGATCGATTGGTCAGCCTTTGAGATGGCGGATGTTACCATCCCCTTCTTTCAGGACAACGCTGATGACACCTCAAGGAGCTGGATCAAGGGGCTTGTCGGAAGGACGCGAACGGCTCCGATCTTTCAGTCCCGACGACGCGTCTTCTTTTGAGGTGGCAGGATGTACGATTACGAATATGAAAACGATGTCCTGCTGTTTCTGCGTCTTCTGAAGTTCCTGCACACGGAACATCCGTTTGTATTGGAGCAGATCATCAAAGATTACCCGACAGCGGATGAGGAAGATATTTGGATGATCCTTGATGAATTGTTGATGGCCGTTTTCGATGAAGGTGCGCCGGACGAGGGTGACGATATGATGACCGTGCGTTTTTCCGATGAGCGGATCGACCGCCTCTACACGCAGGGCTGTAAGCATAGTGAAATACTGCCCTATCAGATCAACGCATGGCAGGAAAAGATCAAGGATGTCTTTCTCTTCTATGTGGCGGGGACTTCCTATTCCGTCTTTGATATTCGTTATCATTTCTCCGGTGACGGTGTGAAGTTTGACATTACGCTCTCGCCCGATTGCTACGAGCCGAGGATCTTTCTGAATTCTATCATCAACATGATCCTTTACTGCAAGAGAGAGCTTGCGCGTATAGAGTCTGCTGAAGCAAAGGCGCAGGCAGCTCATACCAGCATTAGAAAGGAGGCCGCATAATGGCGGAGTATAAGAGAAAGGACATGCCGGAGGATATGATCGTCCGCATTTCGCCCGGTCGGAATACGATCACCGTGCAGGAATGCAGCGCAAATGGCGTGGTGAGCTATCGAGAGATCGACCCGATCGAGTTCTACTTTGCACTCAACGGGAGCTGCATCAGCAATGTGTATCAGCGCAGCGGGTTCCTGCCGGAGCACTGTCTCCACATTTCCATGAACGCGGAGGAGCGCCACTATGTCATCTGGAATCCGGAGCTGCGGGCGGATGTTATTTACCGCGACACCGAATACCGGAGCTTCCCGCTCCCGCGGCTGATATTTGGTCTCCGGGTCCTCGGCAACGGGAAGGTTGCAGACTGCTCTATGGGCGTCGTCGCTGATGAAACGCCCACTGAGGATACGCCGATGTTTTTTTATCCCTTCTCCAATGTCTATGAGGACGACCGTGTGTGTACGGGAAACAATGTGCTGCCCCGTTATAAAAAGCTTTCGGCGCTGAAAAACTTTCCCCGCTATCTGCTCGGCCTGCCGGATAACGATGATATGTTTGACCGCAGGCACAACCGCAAAGAGCTGGAGCACAAGGAGCTTATGGAGCTTTTGAGGGACAAGGACCCCGCGTATTACTATACGGATATTCTTGTTCCAAACGGACGCACACTAAGCGACTTTATCAACAGGAGGTAAGGATGGAAGCAAAAACGACAAGGGAAATGCAGGCGGCTCTCGCAAAGCCCTTTGCACCGGAGGATCTGGAATGGAGACTCCAAAACACTAACGAGGAAAAGATGCGCGGTATGGCAGTCCCCTATGTGACCAACCGCGCCATTCAGAACCGTCTCGACGAGGTCTGCGGTCCGGAAAACTGGTACAACGAGTTCAAGCCGTGGCACTCCAACGGGAAAAAGGATTCGCAGCTCTGCGGCATCGCCATCCACTTTGAGGGCAAAGGCTTTATCACCAAGTGGGACGGCGCCGAGGACTCGGACATCGAGCCCATCAAAGGCGGGCTTTCAGACAGTATGAAGCGCGCGGCATATCAGTGGGGCATCGGACGCGTTCTTTACAGCCTCGATACCGTGTGGGTGGACATCGAACGGCGCGGCAAAAGCTATGTCATTAAAGACAGCGAGCGCCGGAAGCTGGACAACGCCTACCTGAGCACACTCGAAAGTCTCGGGCTGGAGCCTGCCAAAGCGTGCGGCATCCAATCCCTGTTGACGCCCAAGACCGCATCGGAACAGAATACCGCCAACGATAAGGTCCCGCCGATTACGCACGGGCAAGAGCTGCAGCAGGCAAAAAGCGGCAGCGCACAGCCGGAGCCAAGGGCACAGGAGCCCCCTGCGCAGAGTCCGGCAGCACCGGCGCAAACGCAGCAGACACAGCCCCCGGCACAGGATAGGAGCGATGGACAGGGCGGCAAGACCGTCTCCTTTGGAGGCGCAACGCAGATAGCACCCGCAATCGAGCTCTACACGGTGCTGGGCGCTAAGGTGCAGGGCGGCATGAGCGGCAGCAATACATTAGTCAATCTGGAAACGCCGGAGAAAAAGCAGCTTTATGCCTATGTGCGCGGAGCACGGCCCGAGCTGGTGTCAGGGGTGCAGCTTTCCCATGTGAAGCTCACGACCCGCAAGCAGGACACCGTGATTTTCTATGTGCTGGAGACCTATGAGGTCTTCCGGTCCGAGCAGCAGGCAGCATAAAGAAACCTATTTGGAACAACAGAAAGGAGCAGACAGTTGAACAAGATCGAACAATTCCGCATCACCGGCATGACGATTTCCGGCTTCAAATCCTACGAGGGCCCCACGGAGCTGACCTTTGGCGATCCCACCGTCATCACCGGCGGAAATGGGCGCGGCAAGACCAGCATCGCGGACGCCATCGCCTTTGTCGTGACCGGGCTTCCCTTCTTCGGGGAGCGTGGGATCGACCGGCTCCACAACGAGAGCAACCCTGATGTTTCCATTCAGATGCGCTTTGTGGATGAGAGAGGCGCGGCCCATGAGCTGACGCGCACGAGAAGAAAAAACCGCATGACCATCTCCTACGACGGCTATGAGATCCGCCAGCTCGATCTCACCGACCTTTTTGGTGAGCGGGATGTGTTTCTCTCCATTCTCAACCCCCTGTACTTCATCGAGGAGCTGGGTGAGGACGGCAAGAACCTGCTGGAGCGCTATCTGCCGCATATCCCGCAGGAAACGATCCTTGCACAGCTTTCCGAGTCGGTGCGGGAAACCTTGAAGGACGAGTTTCTTCTCTCCCCGGACGCTTATCTCAAGCGCCGCCGTGAGGATATCCGTGGTCTGGAGGAGCGCATCACCTACCTAAACGGTCAGAAGGACATGGCGGTATCGCAGTCGGAAAAGCGCGACAAGGCATGGCAGGAGTTGACCGATCAGCAAAAGGCTCTCAAGGAAGAAGCCGCGGCACTGGAGGCAAAGCAGTTTGCCGGTCTTGATGTCGAGCGTATGCAGGAGCGGCTCGTAGAGCTGAGCAGGCGCTACGACGAGACGGCGCAGGACGCGCGGGGAGAAGCTGCCGAGCAGCAGAAGGAGCTTCACGCACTGCGTGAGAAGCTCGTCCGCAGACAGGCGGAGCAATACCAGTCGAAATACACGAAGCCCTTGGCGGAGCTTTCCGCCAAGGTTCGGGAGCTGGGCGCACACTATCAGCGGGAGAGCGCGATCTACAAGGCATTTCACGCCGGCATGGAGTGTCCCACCTGTCACCGCAGCGTGACGGAGCAGACCTTGCCGGAGGTGCAGGCCGCGATCAAAAAGACGCTCTCTGAGATGTACGCCGCGGGAACGGAGCAGAGAAATCAGCTCACCGAGCTTCAGGAACTGGACAGGAAGGTCATGGAGACCTTTGAACAGTTCAAGGGCGAAGACCTTCGCAGGTGGGAGGCCGAGATCTCTGTGCTTGAGCAAAGCTGCGCGGAGCGATCCCGCAGCGGCGCCGCAGAGAGCAGTTTGATCCGCAACGAGATCCAAAGCCTCACGACGGAGCTGGAATATGGCAAGCTCACGCAGGCGGAGTATGACCGCCTCAGCGCGTGCCGCGAGGAGTGCCGCGAGGTCGAAGCAAAGCTGTCTGCTCTTGAGAGCATGACGGCAGAGGAGCCGTCTGATCTCGACGGCGAAATCCGTCAGGCGCAGGATCGCATCGGTGAGATCAAGCGGATCATGACCAATGTGATCGCCTATATCAGCAAGCGCGCGGAGCTGACCTTCTCGCAGCTGAGGATGAATAAGGTCGAAATATCCCTTTATGATGTGGTGAAATCTACCGGTGAGGTAAAGGATACCTTCAAATTCACCTACGGCGGGCGCCGGTATGACCGGCTCTCCCTTTCCGAGAAGATTCGGGCGGGCATGGAGGTGTCGGAGCTGATGAAACGGCTCACAGGGCGCAACTATCCGACCTTCGTGGACAACATGGAGTCGGTAGACGACCTTGCCAATGTCCGTCCCACGGGACAGGTCATCATGGCAAAGTGCGTGAGCAATGCGCCCTTGCAGGTACGGCCGCTAAAGCCAATCGTCTGCGTGGAGCAGCAGGCCGCCTGATAGGATGGTGATTCCGTTTGGCCGTCCGACAATACGATAAGATCCCCATCGTGGAAACGGCCAGACGGTGCGGGCTTGTCCTCGACTCCCGAACGCTGCGGCGGACGGAGGTCGAGGCAAGCTGCCCCTTCTGCGGTGACCGCGGCGTGGGAAAACATCATCTGAGCCTCAATACGGATACAGACCAATACCGCTGCAATCTCTGCGGCGCGCATGGCAACAGCGTAAGTCTGTATGCAAGGCTCAAAGGGATGAGCAACAAGGAGGCTTATCTGGAGCTGGTGGAGGAGACAAAGGTATATCCCATGCCTCAGACACCACCTCCCCAAACACAGGAGCGGCAGCCTGCTGCGTTGCAGCAGCGCCATGCCGCGTATTCGGATATGCTGGACCATCTGACGCTTCTCGACCGTCATGGCGAAAACCTGTTAGAGAGGGGCTTGTCCGAGGAACGCATCCGAGAGAACGGATATAAGAGTATGCCCGAGACGGAACGGGGCCGCCGGCTGATAGCCGACCTGCTCCGCTCCTGCGGGCATGAGCTAAGCGGACTCCCCGGCTTTCGCACCTATTACGGCGAGTGGACGCTCTCCGGTCCCAACGGCTTTCTTATTCCGGTTCGGAATAAGGATGGGCTCATACAAGGGCTGAAAATACGGCTGGACGACGCGGACGCTCCAAACCGAAAGTATCGTTGGCTCTCCAGCCGTGGGCTTCCGAACGGTACGCGCAGCTATTCCTGGGTGCATGTGACCGGAGGCAGGTCCCGAAAGCGGGCTTTTTTGACAGAAGGACCGCTCAAGGGCGATGTGGCGAGCTTTCTCGCAAATGACGAGCTGTTCCTCTGCATTGGCGGCGTCAACGCGCTGCACGGGCTGACCGATGCCATTCGGGCGCTTGGCGTCCGAGAGGTTGTCGAGGCGATGGACATGGATCGTGTGACTCGTTCCTAACTGAAAAGGTTAGGCGCTATACAAAGAAATAGCACCCTGTAAAAACAGGATGCTAATGTTACATATTCAATAGAAAAACAGCAAGTAGATTGGGATAAATGCGGTGAACATGGGCTGAAGAATAAAAGCACCCCGCACTCTTGGATGAGTAGATTTCCACTTTCCTTCACCCAAAACTTCGATTGATATTGTCCACGAAACAATATTGGCAGGGAGCATGAGAACCCCCCAAACAATATTAGCCCAGGCATATGGAGCGACCTCAACCGCAAGTCCAGTTAGAAAAACATATGCCCAAGTAAGCCAATATGATAGAGTGCAATGCCTTTTAACGAAGTCTAAGAAACGCATATTTTCTCCAATAACAAAGAATGTAATGCTGGATATGTAATTATTGTAACAACAAGAGTGTATTATGACAAGATAAATTTCTTTGTATTGTAGAACTGATAATCTGAAAGGTGGAATGATGGGGTAACGCCCTGAAACGCCTTCCCTGATACTCCGACTGGCCCATATAAGGGAAACCTAATGGGTCAGAAGCTCGGTGAAGTCGGCTGAGAGCAACCGTAATACGGCTGTTGTTACAACGTATCGAAAGCTGTCCAGAGGTGGATGGTGTTGCCTACAGGCCGGGGGTCTATAAAATACCCAAGGTGAGAATGTTAATAACTGACGAACTTGCGAATGTACGGGTCTATATGTCCGCCGTATAGAAATGTATGGTGACGCAAATGCGTAGTTGATGCGGTTGAGTAAATATGGTCCATATGAAAAACCGTGATGTGTTATAGGCACATCCAAGTCAGCAGGCTCATAGCAAGCACCTAAAGGTATATGCACAGATAGGATTATTGGAACGGGGAAAGGTATTGAGTTCCCAACTTGGGAATAGACGGTCGAATCATATAAGTCGTCGAATCAATGCTGAAAAGCGGAGGTCGAACCGATGAAATTCCTGTAATGGGAATCGAGGGATGGCCTCTAGTCAATTACAGATATTCAAGTATGATTCAATCGTGATAAGGATTACGGGTATGACAAAAAGAGTCGCCCTATTCAAACCGAAGGGGGTGATTCCTTATGCCAAAAGAGAAGCACGTAAAACTGCTTTGTGTGGACAACCTGCGGCACTCGGAATATTACGGAATGCAAAAGATTTTTGATGATTTGTATGCCAGAAGCAAACAAGGTGAGCATTTTTCTGACCTTATGGATATTGTCCTTGCACGGGAAAATATTTTACTGGCATATCGGAATATCAAAGCTAATACAGGAAGTGAAACGCCGGGTACAGATAGACTGACAATCAAAGACGTCGGGGAATTATCTCCGGAAAAAGTTGTCGAAAAGGTAAGGTCTATCATAGCAGGAAAACATGGCTACCGGCCCAAGCCAGTCAGACGGAAAGAAATCCCGAAGCCTAATGGAAAAACAAGACCGCTTGGAATCCCGTGTATATGGGACAGGTTGATACAGCAATGTATCAAGCAGGTTATGGAACCAATTTGCGAAGCCAAATTCAGTAATAGCAGCTACGGCTTCAGACCAAATTGCTCCGTGGAGCACGCTATTCAAAGAACCTACAATTTGATGCAGCTCACAAAATTGCATTATGTAATAGAGTTTGATATTAAAGGCTTCTTTGATAATGTGAACCATTCCAAGCTGATTAAGCAGATATGGGCATTGGGAATTCAGGACAAACATCTCTTATATGTGTTAAGACAGATACTCAAAGCACCTATCCGAATGCCTGACGGCAGTATGGTCTATCCCCAAAAAGGAACACCTCAAGGGGGTATCTGTTCGCCATTACTTGCAAATATTGTTCTCAATGAACTTGACCACTGGATTGATAGTCAATGGCAGGAAAATCCTGTGGCCTATAAATATTCAACCAAAACGCACAGTAATGGAAGTTTAGATAAAGGGAACGGTTACAGGGCCATGAAGCAAACTCGGTTAAAGGAGATGTATATTGTTCGATATGCTGATGATTTTCGTATATTCTGCCGGACAAAAACAGATGCCGAAAAAACAAAGGTTGCAGTAACGCAATGGCTTGATGAACGGCTGAAGTTAGAGGTTTCGCCGGAAAAAACGAGGGTTGTCAACATAAAACGTCGATATTCAGAGTTTTTGGGGTTCAAAATCAAAGTACATCCCAAAGGAAAGAAGCTGGTAGTCACATCACACATAAGTGATAAGCAGTTAGAACAGAAAAAACAGAAGTTAGTGGAACAAGCAAAGCATGTAGCAAGACCCCGTGACGGGAAAACAGGGTCAGATGAGGTTCGTCTCTATAACTCCATGGTCATGGGGATTCAAAACTATTATCGAATTGCTACATGCGTAAGCCTTGACTGCGCCAAGCTTAATCGGGCAGTAATGACAGTGCTTACAAACAGGCTCAAATCTCAGAAAAAAAGCAGACTGGTTAAAAAGGGCCGGAAGCTGACAAGTGTGGAACAGAAGCTATATGGTAAATCAAAAATGTTGCGATATATAGCGGGAACAAATGAGCCGGTCTATCCCATTGGATATGTCCAGCATCATAATCCAAAACCTAAAAGGTGGAACATTTGCTGTTACACACCGGAAGGAAGAGCATATCTACACGATAAACTTAGGATAAATGTGCCGCTAATGCTCTGCCTTATGCGTCAGCCGCTCTATGGAAGAAGTGCAGAATACGCCGACAATAGAATTTCTTTGTTTTCCGCACAATGGGGAAAATGCGCCGTCACTGGCCGCAACTTTGTAATTTCCGAAGATATTCATTGTCATCATAAAAAGCCTCGAAAACAAGGGGGTACTGACAAATTCGAGAACCTTGTGCTGGTTTTCGAGTCAGTCCATAGGCTTATTCATGCAACCGATAACAAAACCATAGAAAAATATCTTGAGAAATTAGAGCTTAACAAGAAGCAACTGCAAAAGGTAAATGAGTTCCGCACACAACTGGAATTGCAGGAAATTGCATAGTTCAGCAGGTAATATTGAATCTCTGATGGTGATTGAATACATACATAAGAGCTGTAATTGATGGAACGCGGAGTGCGATGAAAGTTGCACGCTCCGTGTGAAGCCGGGGAAAAGCCTGAGATAATATCAGGGGCTTACCTATGGCTATAGATGACCAATCCCAATGTGAGGAAGGCCGTTCTCACCATGCGGAAGGAAGTGCAGAAGATACCGGGCATCCGCTATGCAAAGTACACATGGAACCCCGCCTACAAGGGAGTGGACGATTACCTCCTGAGCCGGGCGGCAACGATGTAAAGGGGAAAAAATGTTAACAGCACAAGAGGAAGCGCGGATCATGGCGAAGATTCGAAAAGACAGCTATAGCATTACACTGGAGCAGATGAAGCAGTATTTCATAGAGCACCGGCACGCACGGGAAACCGGTGATAAGAAGACGATGGAGAAGATCGAATACCATCTCACCTACATCAATTTCCACTACGAATGCGCTCTGCTGGTCTCCGGGCAGTATGATAAGCTCCCGGAGGTCATCCAAAACTGGTGAGACAACTCACCATAAAAAGAAAGGAACGACATGAATATGGATAACATCATAAACATGGGCGAATTTATCGGTGCCGCTACCGGCGATAAGCAGCACATGTTGGGAAAGTTTCTTTATTTCTCTCTTTCCAATCTTCTGGTAGAGAAAGAGGAACTTTCCGCGCTCTGTGAGAGCATGGGCATTGCTTACGCCGGGTGCAACCGGCTCTCGGTGTCGGACGCGTTTCGGTCCGCCACAGGAGACATTCGGGAACGTGTACCGGTCACCACGGACGGCGAGACGAATATCTACCTTGCCTACTGTCGTGACAATAAGCACACGGCAGGCATTCTCTCCCGTGAGCTGGTAAAGGAGACCCTGAACCGCCATACAAATCAGTATGAAAAGCTGGCGAATATCAGCTACGATAAGGCAGACGGCATTTTCCGCTGCGACAACATGGTATATGATGATACCGTGGATGTGCCGGAGTGCTGCCGCCGCGCCGAGGAACTCTTTGAGCTCTACCAGCGCTGCGCCAACCGCAAGCAGATCGAGACGATCTGCACCAACTACCTGCGCGCGCTTGAAGCAACGAAGCTGAGCATCACCGGCCACATGTACTTTGTCCCCCACACCTATATGGATCAGGTAGACATTTTCGAGGACTTCATTTTGCTTCTCAGCGGGCTCAACAAAAAGGCGACGCCGCTGGTCGTCAACAGCTTTTATATCATTGACGATGCCAAGCAGCGCGAGAAAATGACGGAAGAATTCTATCTGGCCGTTAAGAAAGAGATCGCCGCCTATCAGGAAAAATGCGATTATCTCATCAAGAGCAGCAGCCAGAGTCCTGCGGTCATGGACCGCTGGGTATTGAAGGTTCAAGCTTTGGAGGAAAAGAAACGGCATTATGAGGGCGTACTGCAAAGGGAACTGAGTGGACTGGATGACGAGTTCTCCGTCTTGAAGCTGCTCTCGCAGGAACTTCAGGTCCGTGCAAACAGCATCCGTAGCCAGCGCTCTCAGCAAAGGGCAGCATAAATAAAAATCAGCGGGGGTATCTGGCTCATAACCGATACCCCCCGCTTGCTTTTGTTCTTTAGCTATAAAATATTTTCACCATTCTGCCAGGGGAAGAAACGCATCTACTATAAGGACGAACTAAGCAAATCAGTTCAAGCGGTTTGCATCTGATTTTAATGGTGTTCTTTTACAGTCTTTGTAGTTGTGTCGGACCCTTTCTGCGATTTCAACTATTATGAAGGGGAACGGTTAGTAGATATAGCGTACGCTCTGGTTACGCCGGCAGAGATATATAGTTGTACAGCCGACTTGGTTGTCTCCACCGATTCTGATAATGTAAACGTCGAATTAAGATAATGCCGCGCTCTATTTGCCTGCATTTGCATCTAAAGATAAGATATTTCGGATTGCAGAAAGTGTATTCCCTGTAAAATAATAGCTTTTTAGGTGTCCAAAACCTCCCTCTTCCATCGTATTAGATAATCGAGAAAGGGGTGATTACATTGAAAAGGTAAAATCTATTTGATTGTGAAAGCAATGGTTCTGATGGTTGTACCGAATATTATATTCGATGCAACGGCGGCGGAATGCATAGTTCGAATCATAGCAAACAAGGTCTCCAGAAAAGTTGTTGCAACGATGGAGTTGTGGCGGGGATCAATATTTATGGACAGTTGGCGTGGGGATGGGCAGTGGACATTAGAACTAAACAAAACTGCGGATGTCCAAGAAAATAGAGCCTATACTTTCTTTACACATGGAGTGTTGCAAACCGATGCCACCTTCAGCAAAATAACCTGTTTAGTTGTGACTTGCATATACAAGAGTCGCTGGTATATTCCAGAGCAAAGATTAGCCAAAAACCACTACGACGTGAGGAGGTAAAATATGAAAAAACGATTCATTAGTATTTGCATGACTTGTGCAGTTTTAGTAGGAGTTTATTCTCCCGCAAATGCAGCTTCTTTTGTGGATGCAGATAAGGTGTTGAATCAATCCGTATCTGTCCTCGTCCCTGATAAAAGGAATGAGTATGATCACATTGTAGAAATCCGTGAAGCGGCAAAGAACTCCAAGCGCATCACTGGTATTTCAGCCCAAGAAGTGGAATATATCACTTCCGATGCTATCGAAAACGAACTTCTTTATCGCGCAAGTCTCTCCGATAAGATTCTAAAAGAGCAGTATTGCTACACAGATGATGTCATTGAAGCACTGCGGGAATATGATGGTGAAAAGCTTGAAACCAATGCAGAGCTACGGGCATTAACGGCAACGCTTAGTGCATCTATTGGCGAACTCGTTAGGAGCAAAACCCGGATGGGAGTCGTTTATACATGGGAGTGGGACTTCAAGCCGTTGGTTCGGTTTACCGATTATGCAGCGATGTCTTGGGTCGGGACCTATAGGAATGGCGGAAGTAACAATATGTTGTTTGATGCGTTCACATCCTTCGCTGTCGTATACTATTATTTTTCAGATACTAAGCGAGAACCAATTACGCACAATGGTACTGGCTTTGAATCTGACAATACATATAATGGAGCAGCTGTTTCTTTCCCTGCTGAGATGTGGAAGGACACTTACTACTATTGGGCAAAATATGGATCTATGTTCGTATATATCGATCTAACGAATCAGGAAGACGGCCCGATGCTGTACGAACTAAATACACATGCAGAATTCGCTCACTACACGGTCGGAGCGGCACTTGATGGGGTAAGTTTCCCGTTCGGTCTTTCTATCAGTTTTACAGGAGAACCCACCATTATGGGAGAGAAGAATCTTTGTATTCGACCGTGATAATTGAAAGGCGGTATGTATGGATATAGCAATTTGTGTAGCGATAGTCTGTGCTGGCCTACTTCCACTATTTTGGTCTAAATCGAGAGATGAAAAGTGTGAGTACAAGGAATTGTTCTTGTTTGTCACATGTCTTCTAAATGCTGTAGTGGTGTACATTCTGGCCATTGTTTCAACATGCTGATTACTTTAAAGTAGTGTGTTACCAGTTACTCCACGGAAGATTCGAAGAAATTCGAATTTAAGCTTTATCATATCCTATGACTAAATAATGATGAAGCAGGAGGCGCGATAATGTGTAAGCGTGTTTGTAGAGTTGTTTCTATATCAATGTTTATCGTTGCTGTAATATTTATTGGTTATTGTTTTTTGCATCCGGAGGCCGGTAGCGTATTCTATATTAGAGAGTTTAGAGTGGGTAGTGCTGAAATGAATGTGGTTTATGGAATTTACGCAGTAACTACAGTGATGATATTTTGCCTATCTTTTGTTAAAAAGAATTAATTAGATATACAGGAAACTCGGGATGCACTCTGTTTGACTGAACACATAACCAGTAGGAGTAGCCCGCGATGGGCTACTCCTACTGGTAAATATTATGATTTTAAGGAGGCTATGTTTTATTATGAAAAAACTTATTTCTCTTTTCCTTTCTATCGCAATGATGTTTTCTTTATCAATTCCTGCATTTGCTTATGAGCCCGACAGTGAACAACCGCCTCCCGGTTTAGAAGGAGAAGTTTGGATTCCCGCTAACGGTATTATGTTATTGGAAGAGCCAAATGAGGCGTGCGGTTTAACTGGTCATATACCACCAGCTGGTTATCGTTATCTGGGTTCTTATCAGGGAGACAGTTCCATAGAGGTAGATATAGCAGCAGGAACTTTGACAGTGCTTTCCTTTATTCCAGGAATGGGTTATGTTACCGGTGTTTTTTCTCTTATGTTACTTGGGATTACAATGGATGAGTATTTGACCTATGGGCAGAGATTAAGTACATACTATCGATATGCCTGGGTAAAGGATTATAATGATTACTGGTATCATGTTGTTTGGGTCGCTGACTTAAATGGTGATGGTCACGATGAATATTTGACTTGCCGAGTAGAAGTGGTATGAAAGATGAGCGTGAGCTTCGGAGTGGTGTGAGATGTATTCTTTTTGTTGGCCTGCTTAGCGTGATAGAAGTTCTAATATCGCTTTATCTGAATAGACATAGCAATGTTGAATATACATCTCAATTTGCTATCATAGATATGTTGTTATATTTATGGATTGTCTACTTAGGATATGGTTGGACAATCGGATATGAGAAAATATTTGCACATGGCATATGGTTTTTTAAGGAAGAAAATGTAATTTTAACTACTACAGCGAAAAAAAATTTTCTTCACCTATATATACCGCATATTATCTGTAGCGTTATTCTTTTTTGCTGGTTTATATTTTTATCATTTCCTCTTTTTGTTGTATTCCCTGCGGGAAAAATTGTATTAATATTGTTTGCATACGACAGATTGTTCATTAAGACGGCCTAAAAAATTTATTTTATAGTGGCGAGAGTAATAAGACAACTTATTTTAGAGGAATAGGTTATTTATTTGATGCTGGTTACAGGATTTGAGTGCCAATAAATAAGCCTGTGGCCTTTCCCGAAGCACGCTGATGCGTATGGAGAATAGTGGATTACTCACACCCGCCTATATCTCTCCAACGAGCGGTCAGCGGTACTATGACAACTTCAATGTTGCTCGCATTTTGCAGGTAGAGAAGTTCAAGGCGATGGGCTTGGGCACGGAGGAGATCGCGGACTATCTTGTCCATGGCGGCGAAGCATCTGAGCTGCTTGCGGTACCGAAAGCCCATCTGCGCGATCTGGAGCGCAGCGTGGAGGAAATACGACTTCGTGTAGCCAATGGGCCCAGCATCTCCGTGCAGATGATGACGCTGCCCGCTGTGACCTTTCTTGCCCGTCGCTGCTAGGGCACTCCGTTGCCGAGAAGACTGCCGCCATGTACGACTTTTACGGGGAGTGTGTCCGCCGGGGCTACACTCTGTCTGACGAGCCCATCTTCAACATTCAGGAACGGCAGGACTTTCTCAGCGGGCGCATCGACGGCACCCCCTCCCCCTATTATGTCTGCGTCCCCGTAAAGCTGGGAAAGACGGACGCGCAGACGCTGCCGGAGTGCCGGGCGCTTTCGGTGCTGTACTGCGGGGGCTATTCCAGCGTGGACGAAATGTGGCTGACCATGGGCCGGGAGGTGAAGGCACGGGGACTGACGCCCGCGGGACTGTCCAGGGTGCTGTGCATCGTCACACCCTACACTGGGCGGGAGATCGAAACAAAGCGGTACTGCTCAAGGCTTGTGTTGCCGGCGAAAGATTAAAGGCTGTGGAAGCCATTCAACCGCTTCACATCCGAATGATAAATGGTGTCAAAATATGCTATGGCAACTTAAGTTCTTTGGATAAAGATTTCTAAGTAAAAGGCAAAGGCGGGACTGCAACCAGCAGCCCCGCCTCGTCACTAAAACAAATCAGATGCGGTCATCTATGATCTTCGCCACAACAGCGTCGCCGGTCATCTCACTGGTGCGGTAGATGTTCTGGCAAAAGGATTTCAGGCTAAAATCCATGCCTTTGCTCTCCTGATCCAGCAAAATACCGGTGATCGTAAAGTGCTGTTTCACCTGTTCTTTCTGCAATTTGGAGATGTACTCTTGCGAGAGGACGCACTCACCGTCAGTGATGAACACAATATCAGCGTTGTCGAAGCCCTCCTCCTGCATCAGCCGCAGAGCCTCGTTCATCGGCGTGCGAAAATCCGTACCGCCGTCGAGGAAGGTCTCAGCCGCGCGCAGCCTATCCTCCACCGCTGCCTGCTTCGGAAGAAACCGGTCCGTCTGAAATCTGCCGGGGCCGGAGAAGTGGACGAGGGCGAATTTGCGTCCCTCGCTTTCCGCAATATCCAACAGTGCCAGCGCAACGGCCTTGCCCCACGCGGCACATTCGCCTGCGGTGGAGCCGGATTCATCGAGGCAGCAGATGATATCGCCCGCACCCTTGTAGATGGGCTCACGGCGGCGATACTGCTTGATCTGACGCCGTTGATACTTCCGTAGGAACAGCGGCAGCGTCTCCGGCGTTGCCAGCATAGCAAGCTCCGAGGTCAACGCACGGGAGAGGTCATTGCCCAACTCCAGCGAATACTTCTCACCGCGGCCGTAGGCGTACCCGTTTCTTTTCCTCTGCGCAAATATCTCCCGGAAGCGGCCGAGGTATCGGGAAACATCCCGCAGGGGCTCGCTTGCCCGGACACGCTCCAAAAGGGTCAGATTGGCAGGCGTTCTTTGAAGGTCTCCCGGTTCATCGCTCCACGCGCCAATGATGCTTTGCACCTCCTCAGCTTTTTCGGACGCGGCAGACAGGGCATGATGGACGATACCACCTACAGCCACCTTGCTTTGCATCGCGCTGTCGTCGATGAGCTTGGTGACCGCCTCCACCTGCCTTCTCTTGCTTTCCGCTTCATTGGCAGCTTTTATCACGTCTCTGTTCAGAGAGAGATCGTCCGGATGGGAGGCATCATACTGCTCCAGCAATTCCGTGAGCCGCTGTGCCGCGGCTTCCTGCGCCTGCTCCAGCTTTTCCAGCGTATTCATCGCGTCCTTTTTCCCGCCAAGCTGACGCATCAGATCATCTAATTCCTCAGCCGCCGCAGACACAAATTCCGCTGCCGCTTCATAGGCCGGGAGCTCGCGTCCCTCGCACACCTCCTTGAGCGTGGGATACTCCTCGCTCTGCGTGATATGCTCCAGGATCGGTGCGTTGAATTTACGCGCCGACGCAGAGAGCGCCTCCTCGTTATTGCGCCGGGGCATCAGGGAATAAAACGACTGGAATACGTCCTGCGACAGTGCAGGAAAGGATCTCAGCTTTTTCCCCGCGCTCTGCTCGATCTCGTCCATGGCGATATCCTCAGCGCGCAGGTCATGATAGATATTATTCTCCAGCTTGGTTGAGCGCAGCACGCGGTCAGTCCGTTCCATGCGTTCTGCCTGCGGCTGCTGCGCCCACGGAGAAGCTAAAACATCCTCAATGGTCTGATAAGGCTTCAGCATGACGTGCCGTCCTCCCTCTTATCAAAGGTTCTGATCCACGCCAAGAGAATATCTCCTGCCTTGTTTCGATCATAGCGAAGCTCGGGAAACTCGGATTGCAGGTAGGGCGCCGCGCCGCACATATTTGTCTCGCCGCTCTGCCGCAGCCGTTCCAGATAGGCAAAATATTTCTGATTATCATGCTCTTTGATGTAGGCATTTAAGTACATATTGTAGTCTCTCCTGCGGGTAATGAGTCTGATCCAGAAATTGCAGCGTTCGCCCACATAGTAAAAGCTGAACTCATCCCCGTACTCCTTTGAGATGCAGGCATCCATGTGATCGGTGCAGAATTTGCGCAGCGCAGCAAGATCCTTTAAGGCGCCCGGAGCAATCAGTGCATCGTAAACACGGTCGATCTCCGTGCATACCTCCGGTGTGGCAAGCGCCTTATGGCACGGCCACACGGTATTGTACCAGCGCCAGCCGTCGTAGTCGGCGCGAATATGCCCGATCTTGCGTCGAGGGACCGGGAGAGAGCAGCCCTCCACCTTTTCCGTGTCCTCGAATACCTCGGGAAAGGGACACTCGGTCAAGAGCTTTGATAAGATGTTTTCTTGCATCGTGCCCCTCCATCACGCCGCCTTTGCGGGGAAGAATTGCTCCGCCCGCTTCAGCAGCCACGCCTTGACACCGTTGCGGCAGGTCATGCCGCTGACCTGGCTGTTGCAAGTCGGCACCGCGCATAGGGCGCAGGCGTAGATAGCATGGTTCAGCACGATCTCCTCGGATAACTGGTCGATGAACCACGCGAGGTCCGTCGAGAGCGTGTACGGCGCGAGGCCCTTGGCGCAGTGTCCGCACAGCACGATGCCCGTGGTCACAGATTTCTTACAGATAGCACAGTTTGGCATATTTTATTCTCCTTCGTATGTGTATGTGCGGGAGGGAGGGAGGGAGGGAGGGCAGCCTGCCCTCCCTCTCCATTTTTCTTAGAATGGCAGTTCGCCATTCTCTTCGCCAAAGTTCGGTGTAAAGCCGCTGGGCGGCGCGCCGAACCCTGCGCCGGGTTCTCCCTCATAGGCGGGTACATCGCCGCCATCTTTCGGCTTGGAGTCGCCAAAATACACATTGTCAGCGACGACCTCCGCGCTGCGGCGCTTGCCGCCCTCCTTGTCGGTCCACTCACGGATCTGAAGACGCCCCTCCACCACGGCCATGCGGCCCTTTGAGAAGTAGTTTCTCACAAATTCGGCGGTAGAACGCCATGCAACGATGTCGATAAAGTCCGTTTCCTTTTTTTCGCCGTCCTTCTTATAATCGCGGTCAACGGCAAGAGAAAAGGAGCAGACCGGCGTATCCGACTGCGTTTTCCGCAGCTCCGGGTCGCGCGTGAGTCTTCCCATCAGAATGATTCGATTCAGCATAGTTTCATTCCTCCTACAATAATAATTACAGTTTAAGGTTTTCAGTTCAGCGCCGCGATCTCAGAAAGCGGCGTATAGGTAAAGCCGGTTTGCTCATGGGCCTTACGGCTGATGTCCTCAAGATCGGCAAGCAAGCTGTCTGCCAGAGCGGTCTCACTGTCCGACTGCGCGGCAGCGTGAAGCTCGCACTGCTTTTGATAAAGCCGTATCAACTCCCCGCGCAGCTTGATAAACGCCTTACGGGAAAGGTCTGCGCGGCTGCTGTCTCCGCAAGCCTGCGTAAACTCCGCCTGCGAGTCCAGCGCCATCTCTCGGATGCCGTTGACCTTTTCCTGCATCGGATTGATGCACAGGCGGTTCAGAACATTTTCCACCTTCTCCCGGTCGGCAGGCAGCCGCCAAAGGTAATTCTTTAGCGCCAGAAGGTCGGAAGCCTCCACCTTATCATGGCCGGAGAGCCATGCCTTAGCCTGCGCGATGGGATAGTATCCAAGGTATTTGCGGTCCGATACCGCCATGCTCTTACGCAGCTCGCAGAGAATATCGTCCGCCAGCTCGTTCGCAGCATCCGGCACGGGGATCGCGGCCACCTCACGCTGCATCTCGACCAGCTCCTCCAGCGTGATCGTAGAGGAAATCTGACCGAAGACGCCGCTCTGCTTATTTTTGAGAACGGCAAGGCGGGTATCTCGGTCCTCGATGTTGGCCGTCACGACTTTCAGCTCCAGACGGTCATACAGCGCCTCCAGGATCTTCTCCTGTGGGTCGCTGAAATTGGGTATCTCATTGGACGCCGCGAAAAAGGAGATCGTGGGGATGGGATATGTATGGCCTTCATTGGTGTACTTGCGCTCGTTGAGCGCAGTCAGGAGCGAGTTGAGCACGCCGTCATTGCACTTGAATATCTCGTCGAGCAGCACGATGTCCGCCTCCGGGATCTTGCCGGCCGTCTGTACGACCGGCTCACTGCGATGCAGCAGGGCCACGGCCTTTCGGTATGCCTCCAGCTTGTCCGCCGCCTTGCCCAGCATGGTGAAGGTCTCGGACGCATTCTTCCTCTGCCCCAGACCGTCTACCGCACACTTCAGATCAAAGCGCAGGTTTTGGTACACATCATCGTCCTCCAACGCGGAGTCCGGGATGCTGCCGGGGATCAGGCTGGATAGATCGACGCGCCCGAAAAGCTGTTCCTCATCGCTCTGCTTGGAGAGCAGGCGCTCAAACTGCCGCGCGCCGGTGATGTGCCGGCGAAAAAGGTTGATGGCATAGCTCTTGGCCTGACCCGGCTCGCCCAATACAAATAGGTTTTTGCGGGTCAGAAGGGCAATGGCGATCATCTCCACCAGCTCCTCGCGCTCGGCAACGCTGCCATTCACATCGTCGATCACGGCAAGCATTTTATCGCGCAGGCTCATTTACAGGTCCTCACTTTCTTTTAATCTGTCTTTTTGGTACTCGGCATAGCAGCTCGGACAAGCCGTATCATAGCGAAGGCGGCAGCCGAAGCGCTCCAGCAGCGCGGCAAACACCCGTGCGCTCCGTCCATCCTTGAACGAATAGGCACGCATATCACAGCCGCCGAGACCGCAAACCTCTGTCACGACCTCCCATGCAGCTTCATCCTTAGTAGGCGACACCGGAAAGGCGCGCAGGGCGCGCAGATCTTCGTCCGGCATTTGGAGCACCTTGGCAAAGATGTCTGCCGCAGCGTCCATATCTTTGCGTATATCTTCCAGCTTCCCGGGCGGCGTGTCCAGCGGCTCAAGCATATCGGGAGACATGATCACGCAGTCAAGGCTGATGTCGTCTAAGGTTTTAGTCTCTCCGTATAGACCGGAAAACCGTGCCTCCAGCTTGCGGAGCATTTCCTCCGAGGCGGGTATCTCAAAATCACAGTAGATATCCGGCACATCGTTTTCCGTTTCGCGGTCTGCACCGCTGCGGATCTCCATGATCGTGCCGAAAAGGCCCTCGTACTCGCTCTCACCGTTTGCCGAGATCCTGCCGCCGATGGTAAATACCTTCCCATCCACGCAAAAACGTGTGCCGTTTTCCCGTAAAATCATTCCTGTCTCCTTTCCTCACGCGGCCATTGTCCCTTCGTATAAGGGGCTATTCTCTGAAAGTGCATCAAGCGAGACCATATCTTTTTTTCGATACTCCTTGGGCGCACCGGTCAGACCGCACAGGCGGTAGGCGGACTTGCAGTTGAGAAGCTCATACTTGAGCTGCGCGAAGATGTGCTGCTGAAGCGTTCCCTTCTGCGGGTCAAAGCCCGCCACGGCCTTGATGAGCCGAAGCGCAAGCTGCTGGTACACATCGTCATATTCCAGCTGTGCCGCCCGCATCAGCGGACGGTTCTTCCGGATCACGGTGTCGATACACCAAAGATACTTTTCCACGAGCTCATTTCTCTGGGTAAGGGAGTAATTGTTGTTCATGTTCATTTCCTTTCTCTGTGATAGGGGTCCAAAGGCGGCAGAAGCCCTTGTCCCAATCCTCCAGTAACATCTCATGCGTGTAGGCGGGGGAGTTGTAGACGGCGTTGCGGCAGTGCTGCAAGCGGACCGTTTTCTTCCCGCCGCTTGGATTTCGCTCGGTTTCGTAATAGGAATCGTTACAGGTATCGCAGTGCCTTTCGATATTGTTCAATTCGTGTCCTCCATCTTGTTTTTTCGTGCGGTCTCCGCGTCAAACAAGGCCAACAGCTCGTAGCCGTGCTCCGTCTTGTAGAAGAATGCGGGGCTGATCCCGTCGTCGATCTCAACCACATAATGCCGGTGAACGGCTGCTCCAACGGTTTCTGCGTCCGGTTCCTCATTGCATCGCCTTGCAAACTCCATGGGTGAGAAGGGCGTGTGCAGTTCATACCGCACAGCATATCGGTGCGCCTCCGGAGAGACCTCTTTGCCAAGGTCATAGCAGAGCCTCTCGTGCAGCATCCAGTCTTCCGTGCTCTTGAAGCAGTAGACCCGCAGCTCGCTCGGTAGCTTTCTCTTTGGGCACCAGCTTGGCACATAGATCTTTGGATCATTGCGCTTAAATTTGCGCGCCCGTTTACCGCCGGTGCAAAAGCGCTCTCCCATGTGCATGGTGACGCCCATCTGCTTGGCAGGGCTGCTCTCCATGTAGCGAAAGTGCTTTTCACACTCATAGCAGGTTTCTTTTCGCAGATGCATTTATACCTCCTTCTCCCGCGGTGCGCAGGGTTCTTTTGCGTCCTCGTGAAGCGGACTCTCCAGGATCTCATAGCGGATAAACCAGCCTGCTGCATAGTCCTTGCAGTATGCCTCCCAAAATTGGCAGTCGTACTCCTCGCAGTAAAACGATTCATCGTAAGGAAAGCTCATTTCGCTCTTTCCCTTCTCCCCCAATCCCCGCAGCCGCTTCTCGGCAAGTACCTTGTCAAAAAAGGTCGCGATAGCATCTGGGGCAGGGAAAACGCCGCGGTCGGCGTAGGCTGCCGTGTGGACGATGGTATAGGCTTTCTGTCCCTCTGTTTTGTCTCCGATTTTCGATTCTCTCTGCATCAGCCAGTCCTCTACAAACGGTCGGTCTTCCTCATGGAACATCGCCGCAAATCTTCCACAAAAAGCCGGATGGGAAAGAGCGGCATCGAGCCGTCTATGGAATTGATCGAGCTGCCGGTACACTGCCGCAAGGAAATCCTCCGGGGTCTGTGCGTCAACAGGGTATTGGCCGGCGCACAGGCGCCCTCCGCACTGACGGCATTTGCCCACCGCGCAGAGCCGATGACCTCTCAGGTCCGCAAGACTTTTGTAGTCCAACTCCCAGCGGATGTCCTCCATGTTCTCTGCCATGTGAAATACGATTTGAGCCACATCTCCGCTCTGCACCGGGGCGCAGGAGCAAAGAGTCTCCGGTGAATGGGTGCAGTAATGCTTTTCACACATACTATGCCGCCTCCTTGTTTCGTTCCTTTTCGCACAAATCGATGAGCCTTTGGCAGCGATCCATCTCAAAGCCGCCGATGTGGGCGAGCTGCTCGGAAAGCCGCAGCTTCTTTGCCATCCAATGGTAAGCCTGCGTCCGCGTCATACCGCGTTCCTTCCAAAAGCTATCAAAGACCTGATGCGTTTCCTTTCGCTTCAGCCGAAGCGTTTCGTTGGCCAGATTGCCGAGCGGCCGTGTGGTGCCTTTATGACAGCCGACGCGGGCGTTGCAGTTCTGGCATTGATAGAATTTCTCCCGTTCGATGCCGAGACGCCTTGCCGCTGCCGCTCCGTAGACCTCCGCAGCAGGGGCCAGACGGACAACACCGCCGCAATAGCGGCAGATCTTCGGGATCTCCAAATGCAGTCCCCCCTCATGCCGCTTTCGCTGCGGGCGGCTTAGCCGCCTTGGTTACTTTCTTTTTCGCAGCCGGCGCGCGCATGACATTTTGCAGGTAATAGGCGTCCTGTGTGCTGATGGTCAACATTCCGCCTTGCGCGATGCCAAGGGTGATCGTACCGCCAAGCGCTTTCAGGCAGGATGTGAGCTGTCGTGCGCTGTACCAGTATTCGCCCGTAGGTGTGCCTGTCAGCGCGATCACCTCGATACCGGCGGAGGCGCTGCCAAGATCGCCGGAGCAGTGAAATAGCAGCCGTTGATCCTGAAAGCTCAGCCGCACCCGCCCATCCGGAGCGACGGACATGACCGAGAATAGCGCATCGCGCATTTCCTTAATATCCGTGAGCACGGTGAAGCTGTTCGTGATGGTCTTCAGCAGCGAATCCGTGTCGATATAACCGCCGTCCATAAGGCGCGAGCTGAATAGAAAGTTTTCTTTGAAAAAGACAATGCTTTTTCCTGTAGTGCCAACACGGAACACATCCTCGTTCCCGCACATCCCGGCGAGCTTTCCCAATGAGGACGCGGGGATCAGCAGGCTGATGTCTCCCGTGCTCTGATCGTCGCCCTTGGCGGTCACGATGCAGCTCCCGTTGCTCCCTGCCGCGCGCAGACCCGTGCTGGTAAACATCAGGTTCACGCAGCGCAGCAGCGGCTTGCTCTGGTCCTGTGCCGTAGCAAAAACGGTATGCTGCGCCATGGACGGCACGCCGCTGACCTTGACGGTATCCTCCGGGAATGGCAAATCGGGTTTGGGGAAGGCCCCCATATCCCACACATCCACGCTGTATCCCGCGCTGCCGCTTGTGAGCGTCATGCGCCCGCGGTTTTCTCTGCGGCAGAGCTCCGCCGTTTCCTCCGGGAGCCGCTGGAGCATTTCCGCAAGCGTTTTAGCGGTGAAAACGAGAGCGCCGTCCTCATGAACGGTGCAGGGCAGCTTTTCTGCCAGCGAGACCTCGAGATTCGTAGAGGTGACGGCGAGCATACCGTCCGCACTGTCCGCCTCCAGCAAAACACCCTTGAGAACATCCAGCGGGGAGTCTGCCGGCGCGATGGTCGATGCGCGCTTTACTGCTGCAAGCAGTTCGGCGCGGTTGATGGTTATGTGCAAATGATCTCCTCCTTCAAGCGGCGAAATCGAAGATCGACAGCTGGTTTTCATCCACCTCTGCCACTTTCGACCTCTGCTTCTTCTTTTCTTCCTGTGTTCTTGCGAGCAGTCCTTCGTAGAGCTCCCGGCTTGCCGCAGTCTGCACGGATCGCGTGCCGTCGTCCACGGCTGCCGGCGCGAAATTCGAAGCAGGCAGAGCGGATCCCTTTGCCGCAGGCTGTACTGCCGCCTTTCGATTGGGGTTGACGACTGCCATTTTCTTGAATGCCGCAGCGATATCCTCCACATTGTCCCGTATGCCTGCTGCCAACTCCTTCGCCATCTGCGAGGTCAAGTCCTTGACGTCACTCATGGCGGCAAGTCCCTCCTCGCTGAAGGTCCCTTCGATGATGCCTGCGACCGCCAGCTTCGAGGCCATCAGCTTCATCGCCTTGGCCTGCAGGGTGTCCGCATAATAGAGCATATACACCTCCACCTTTGGCTCCGTCTGATTGATACGCCACGATCGGCGCGACGCCTGCCGCAGTGTAAAGAGGTTATAGCCCATCGAGTAGAAGATGATGGTGGTGAAGGCATTGAGATCCAGGCCGGTCTCCACGCAGCGAGGATTTGTGATGAGGACCTGCAGGCCGTTTTTGACCCGCTTATCCACCCACTCCTCGCGTTTCTCCGTGGCGATCTGCGGCGCGAGGATCTCTGTGCGGTAGCCGTTTTCCTGCAACAGCTTTAATAGCTTCTGCTGCGAATCCGTGCGCGTCCAGCTGGTGTAGATCAGCACGCGCTCACCGTTCGCCGTCTTCTGCCGCACGAGCTCCAGCACCTTTTCCTCTTTAGGGAACAAGCGTGAGAAGTCTCCGCAGCTTTTGGGCGTTACGATTGGCATTCCCGTAATGGGATGAATGACCTCCGGCTGATCGTAGGGCTGGTCCGGGTAGACCGTCAGCAGGTTGAGATAAGCCGAGAGGATCTTCTGCGCGGCTTTTCGATCATTTTTCAGGACCTTCTGAAGAACATTCTGCACAGCCTGATAGCACTCCCCAACGTCCTCCGGCATATCCAACGCCACAGGGATCTCCTCATAGCTCGGCAGATCCTTTCCCATGTCCGACAGGGACAAAAAAGCCGTGTATTCCAGCAGAAAGCGCGAAAACACCAGCGGCGAAACGCCGGGGAGCTGGCGTGTGCGCGTTTTCCGCTTACTGGCACGCCGGTTGGCGTTATACTCCGCGTCCCTTGTTTCGTAAGCATTTTCCACCACACCGTACTCCGCGTCAAAATCGCCGGAACTGCCATACTGCTTTCCATCCTTGAGCATAAGTCCGGGGACGATGCGGTAGAGCAGGTGAAAAATACCGGAGGAATAGCCATTGATAAGGGTCGCTGTCATGCCGACAAAGAGCCTGGAGGCGCCGTACAGCTCCGCCATTGCGTCGCCTTGGCCGCTGGCATTGTTGTATTCGTGCAGCTCATCGCAGAGGAAGGAGCCGATCCTGCCGTGCAGCTTTTTCTTGATGTAGGTGCTCAGCGGATAGCGCCGCTGTGCGCCGCGAACCGGATAGTAACCGTCCGGATCCTGCTCGAGCTGTGCGAGCTGGCCGCAAACGTGCGCGTTTTTCGTGCGCTTGAGATGAGCTTCGGCGCCATAGCGGTGTACCCATCCGTATTCGCCGATTTTGACCCATTCCATCCGTCTGTCCGGATTGACCGCCGACCATAGCGGAGTGCCGCATTTAGGACAAACATGGTTTTTCTTATGCTCCTTCTGAAAGAAGAACTGATCGGCTGGTACGGTGTAGTGCGTCCCGTCCTCGCTGATGTCCATTTCGATGACCGCGCCGCAGTCAGGGCAGAGGAACGCGCGGCGGCGTTCATTCCATCGCACGGCGGGATAGCGCATATAGCCGTCCCGCGCCCGCTCCTTGGAAAAGACCGCGTACACACTCTTATCGCCCTGCTCGTAGAGAGCATAGAGCCGGTCCAGCTCTGTGATGCTGTGCACCACCATGGCATAGGTGTCCGGCAGCGTTTCTCCGATCTCACGCGCCCATTTTCGTGTGACGTGGGAGGGGCACATGACGATGCCGAAGGACTTCTCCGCGCCGCGCCCCCTCTGTGCAGCCCATAAGCCATGCAATGCGCCGAGGGCGGTCGAGCCGATCTTCGTTTTGCCCGAGCCGCATTCCGCAATGATGAGCGCCGTTTTCTTGCGGTCAAGCTGCCGCTTGACGGCCTCTGCCACCGCAAGCTGGGCGTCATAGAGGGAATAACCAGCCCGCTGCGTGATAAAGTCGTTGATGGACAACACTTCATCCGAGAGCGGCTCGCTGGCAGGATCAAAGAGCGGCATAAACTGATTGCGGATGCGATCCGCAACGGTCACGCCAAAGGTATTGAGGTACCCTGTGACATTGTTGACATCGGTAAAGCCGTCCGGCGCACCGGAAACCGCGCCGGGGATCTGAATAAGCCCTGCCTTCAGCCCTTCCTCCAGCACCTCAATGACATTCCTATCCTCTACTGCCAGCTCCAGCACCCATGCGTCGATCCGCTCCTTTTGCGAGATGACCTCCAACTGCCGGAGGTCTCCTCGGCTTTGGAGAGAAGTGAGCACATAGTCCCGAAACGCGGGAATGAGCGGCGCTGCCGTTTTGTGATCCAGCTCCTCGAAAAGACGTGTTCGGTCTCCCTCGGGGCAGAAGATATAGCACTTTCGCGGCTGCTCCGATCTTTCAAGCGTTCGTTCCTCGCCATCGTCCTGTCGACATCTTTCCTCCTGTGCGTCGTCGCTCGCCATGAGTGTTGCCACGGCATACACACCGTCGTGAGTCAGCTGCCGCCGATACCCTTTCAGAGAGCTTTGCAGCAGCCGCACCGTATCGTTTTGGGTGGCCTCTATGGTCGCGCCGCCGTAGATGGCGTCCGCCATAGCCCGAACCATCTCGGGGTATCCACCGAAGCGGATCGCACAGATCACGCCTCCTTTTTCGTTGTGATCGAGCACCACTGTATCGGCATAGGCAGATAAACGCACCTGTACCGATGGATCGTAGTAGCTCAGCTCGATCAGCTTACTGCCTGACATTCATTTGCTTGCTCCTTTCGATTTTTGGACAAAAAAAGACCGCAATCGCTCCTATGAGCAATTACGGTTTCGTTCTTGTCCTTTATTGAATTCCAGTTCGTTTGAGTCTGACGGAGGGCGCAATAACCCCCTTTCTGTCGCCGTTCCTCCCTAACTTACTCCGCCCTAACTTACTTCGCCCTGAAATACAGTCTCATTCTACCATCCCGGCGTCTGCCTGTATAGTTGGAGTTTTTCCATAGCTTTGGAAGCAGGATATACTTGCTTTTTCGTGTTCGCACGTTCACGATCAGCGGCACATTCCTCTCAAATCATTGCTCTTTCTGTTGGCAATATGTGTTTTATCACATATAATGGGTTACAGAGAAAGTGCGGTGGATGTATGGACTACACGGTGGAATACTATGAGAAGGATGATGGAAGCAGACCTGCGGAGGAATTCATTTTCTCGCAGGATAATGTATTCTTACTATACTCCATGATCCAACTCGATGATCCAACTCGCGGCCATGCAAAATTATTCTTTTATTGCGTTGCTATCTAGATATTCCTCAAAGAGACTCTCTTTGGTCAAGTAGTCTTTTACAAATTCCACGAAAGAATGTGATAGCCTCTATCATTCTACGTACTCCAATCCTTTCTCCGCACACCAACGGATCGCAAGCTCTCGGTATGTCTCCGCCAGATAGTCGTACCAACGCTGTTCCAGCCCATGATAGCGCACCGACTGCTTGAACCGGCGAAACGCACCTTTTCCCCTGATGGTATAGGCAAGTTCTTCCTGTGCCTTTCCGGGAGAGAACTGATCAATGAAGTCCTCCATGATACGGTACTGATGGATCTCGTGCTTACTTGGGAATCGAAGATACCGTTCCGGTGCGTTTTCGATCTCAGCGGCAAAGGTCTCATCCATCTCGCCGGTCATCAGGGAATCGGCAAGATAGACAGTCTCTCCGGTCTTTGTGTCCCAAAAACTCGTGAAAACGTCATCCGCCTCTTCGATCGCCTGGATGACCTGCTGCAGTCGGATTGTCATTTTTCACAGCACCTCTTCCTCAATAATACCGTAGTCGATCAGAATATGCATATGGTCCTATTTTACCGCAAAGCAAAACCATGCACAACCGGATGCGAGACTATTCTTTCAGTTTACGGGAGGATCGTGTTCGCTTTCATCCCAGGGTCCGAGACCCGAGGTTTTCCCGTTCACTTTGATTGCCCATCATCGGTATGAAAAGAAAATACTTTTCATCTGAAAACTTTACTTGAAACGCAAGTTGTCAGATGGTATACTACAATCAGGCAATTGGAAAAGAGGGAGGTCTGCTCATGGACAATGAAGGGCTCACGCAGTATACCCGTATCGCCATATCCCTGGCAGAGCGCATCGCCTCGGGCCAGCTGAAGGAAGGAGACAAGCTCTCTGGCCGGTCCAAGCTCTCACCGGAGTACAATGTCTCCCCGGAGACCATCCGCCGGACCCTGCGGCTGCTGGCGGATATGAAGGTAGTGGAGGTGAAGGAGCAGAGCGGTGTCTATGTCCTGTCCGCCGACAATGCCCGCCGCTATCTCCACAACTTCGCGGATCAGACCGACATACGGGGAAAACAGCAGCAGCTCAAGGAACTGCTGGTCCGTCAGGAACATCTGAACCGTCAGATGGCGGCCCTGTGCCGGGATATTTTGGACGAGACCAGCCAGACGCCCGACGCCCTGCCCAACTACTACTGCCGCATTCCAGACGACTGGCCCCACAGCGGCACCACCGTTGGGGCCCTGCGGTTCTGGCAGGCTACCGGTGCCACCATCGTGGCCATCCGCCGCGGCCTGTCCTACATCGTCTCACCCGGTCCCTATGCCGAGCTGTACGCCGGCGACGCGGTGATCTTCGTGGGCGGCGTCAAGGCCCGTGAGGCCGTGTCCCACTTTTTCGCGAACCCGTAATTTTCCCGGCCCCGGCCGGTTTACGAAAGGAGTTATTCTATATGGTACACAACGAAATACATGCCATCGACTTAGGCATCATCGCCGCCTATCTCATTGCCATGGTGGTCATCGGTGTAGTGGTGGTGAAAAAGGTACAGAGCACCGACGACTACTATTTGGGCGGACGTTCTTTCGGCCCGCTGGTGCTGATGGCCACTGTCTGCGCCACCATCATTGGCGGCAGCGGTCTGATGGGTCGCGCCGGTGTGGCGTATTCCAGCGGCTTCAAGGCCATTATGACGGCGCTGCCCTATTTGCTGGGCATGTTCATTTTCTCTGGCTTTGCTGGACGTATCTCTGCTGTGGGCACCACCTTCAACGTCACCTCTATCCCCGACCTGTTCGAGCAGCGCTTCGGCAAGACCGCCAAGGTGATCCTGGGCTGCCTCATCGCCTTTACCATGATGGGTACCGTGGCCTCTCAGGTGACGGCCACCGCCACCATCATCAACATGCTGGGCAATGAAGTCGGCATCTCCTACGAGGTGGGCGCGCTGATCGCCTGCGCGGTGTTCATCATCTACACCGCCACCTCCGGCCTGTTCGGCGTCATCTATACGGACGTGTTTCAGTTCGTCATGTTGATCCTGTTCGTGTACATCATGATCCCGACGGCATCCCTTGCCAAGCTGGGCGGACTCTCCGTGTTTCTGGAGAACCTGGCCCCGGAACTGTCCACGCCCTATGTGGACGGCAGCATCATCGGTGATATCATCACCTACTTTGTCTTTACCTTGGCCGGTGCGGAGATGTGGCAGCGAGCCTTTGCCGCCAAGAGCCAAAAGGCTGCCAGAGAGGGCCTGTTCCTGGGTACTTTCGTCTACGGGCTCACCATCCCTCTGGTGTGGTTTATGGGTGTGGTGGCCCATCAGCTGGTCAGCGCCGATAAGATCGCCCAATATGGCTCCACCGACGCCGTGGTGCCCGCCCTGGCCATTGAGATTCTGCCGGTGGGCCTGACGGGTCTTGCTCTGGCGGGTATCCTGTCGGTCATCATGTCCACGGCGGACAGCTATCTCATCGTCTCCGTCCAGACCTGTGTCCACGATATTTATAAGGTCTTCAAGCCCGATATCCCCGAGAAGAAGGAACTGCGCTTGACCCGCGTGTTTGCCTTCGTCCTGCCACTGGGCGCACTGGTCATCGCTCTGTACATCAAGAATGCCTATAACATCCTCATGTTCGCCTGGAGCTTCTATGCCGCCGCCGCGGGTCTGCCTGCCTTCGCAGCCCTGTACTGGAAGAAGGCCACCAAGGCCGGCATTATCTCCGGCATGGCAGCGGGCTTTGTGGTGTGCGTTGGTTGGAAGCTTATCGGCACCCCCTTTGGCCTTGGTCCCACGGTGCCAGGCGCTATCGCCTGCGCCGCCGCACTGGTGGTCGTCAGCCTTGCCACTTACAGAAAGGCTCCCGCGCCTTTCCTGGATCCCTATCACAAGACGGCAGAGATTGCCTGAACAAGATTCCCGATCGAGTAGGATAGTCATCCGTATCCTTCGATACAGTGATCCATTCCATTTCTCGATGCTCCTCTTCATGCCCGCCATACTATAATAGCATCTATTACGCTGTCGGTTCCGGTTCCTCCGCCAAGTGTATCTCCCAGCGTCTCGACATTGATGGAAGGAGTTTGCGACGCCGTATTGCAAAATTCTGACACTTTCGATATAATACCGTCACATCCCAGACTAAAATATATGACAACAGGAGAGAACACATCATGAACAAGACTGAAATGATCGCCGCAATGGCCGAGACCAGCGGTCTTTCCAAGAAAGACTGTGAGGCTGCGTTGACCGCTTTCCTCACCGCCACGGAGAGTGCGCTGAAATCCGGCGATAAAGTGCAGTTGGTTGGTTTCGGCTCTTTCGAGGTCAAAGAGCGCGCCGCCCGCATCGGCAGGAATCCCTCTACCGGAGCCGAGATCAACATCCCCGCGTCCAAGGCACCTACCTTCAAGCCCGGAAAGGCTCTCAAGGACGCAATCCAGTAAATTAAATAAGCACCCTCTCGTACACAAATAATTTCCACAAAATAGTAACTCGTTTGAACAAACGCAGGGGCAAAAGACCTTTCTCCGGCCCTTTGCCCCTGCGTCTTTTGTGAGTCTATTTTTCAACAGACCCTTTGTCATCTGATTACTATGCCGGCTTTCTGTTGGAAAAGCGGGTCAGCCTTCGTCAAAGAAAGCAATCTACATGCCGATCCTTCCGGATGGTTCGTAAGCGCCTACAGCTTAGACCACTCAGGGATAATTTCATTTATCGGCACGCTTATCTATTCTGCTCACTGCTAAAGTGTAGGGATCAAGGTTGAGCACCGGCTTGCGGCTGACAAGCGCATAGGCAAGAGCCTTTTCCTCGGCAGGGCCTGCCGCGGACGCCCCGCTGTCAAAAACCGTCAGTATTAAATCGGACTGATCGATGATACGCTGATAGGCCAGTAACTGCGCATCCGGTTGGGCGCGCAGGCTGATACAATCAATGTGGGTGCAGTCCTCAAGCATTTTGAAATACCGCTCGCGCAGATAGGGCGCCCACTTCGTTGCCTGCCCCTCGTGAGGGAGCTTACAGAACAGCATCAAATCGGGGTCCGTTTTCCGCAGATCATTGATCTGCTCGGCCGCGTACAGGCCGACGCCGTAATCACAAGCAACAAAGAATTGCGTTACATTCTGTTGCCGCAACTCCATGATCTTCTGCAAAAGCTCCCGCTTCATACGGCAGCACTGTTTCTCATCCTCGTCGAATCCCCATTTGAAACAAATTGCATTCTGCCCAAAAATCGCGCAGCGTCGAATATTTTCTTCCAAGTATTCTCTCCGCCCTTGGTGATTATTGTCGCACCATATATTACGATAATAGTTATTAAAATGCAACGATTTTTTAAAGTATAATATACGAAAAATCGCGGACGGTGGAGACATGACAGACATTCTTGGAATCATTAAAAAGCAGCGTGAGGCCCGCGGCTGGTCAGAGTATCAGCTTGCCGAGCGCTCCGGCCTGCCGCAGTCTACGATCTCTTCGTGGTACAAAAAGGACATGATGCCCTCCTTCGCATCACTGGAAAAGATCTGCGAAGCATTCGGCGTCACGCTTTCGCAGTTTTTCTCAGATGGCGAGGAAAGCGTGGCTTTGACTGCTTGCCAGCGTGAAATGCTGGAGAAATGGAATTGCCTGACGGCGGCGCAGCAGTCGTCCTTACTGAACCTGATGGATTCCATGCGGTCGTAACAAATCAGATATCCTTATAAAATGTGTAAAGCCGCAGGCGAGGCAGAACGAAATCTTAAACAGGAAAAACTATGTAGAGTTCACGGCCCTTTTGGCGCATGGCACTCGGTCATGATGGAGTGAAGGCAGCGGAATCTATAGCCGGGCTTGAAAGCGTAATGTGAATTCGAGTTGACTATTAGGGCGAAATGCAGGTATAATGAAACCAATAAGCAAAAGGAGATATACATTGTGAATGCTGCCCTACAGCCCTATATCCCAATGGTCGATTTTCTTGCCGACTATTTTGGAGACTACGCAGAAGTCGTACTTCACGACTTAACGAATCTGGAACAATCCATCATTAAGATAAGAAACGGTCATATCAGTGGCCGCAAAGAGGGAGACCCTTGTACGGATTTTGTGTTGAGGACCCTCAAGCAGTCACCCTCAGATAAGCAGTATGCAGTTAACTACAGCAGTACAAATCAGGCCGGAATCCCAATGAAGAGCGGATCGTTCTTTATCCGGGATAATAAGCAGAAGATCGTCGGGATGCTGTGCATCAACATCGATGCGTCCTTCTGCCTGCCGGTAAAGAGCTTTCTGGACGTATTTTTGGGGTCTACGCCTGCAGCAGTCGATCACAGCGCGGAACCCACACATGAAAACCTTGGTATGCCGGTAGAGGAGCTGGTCGACACAAAGGTCTCCCTCGCGCTGAGTGATTGCGGGTGCGATCCCAAAATCTTGTCGGCTGAGGGGAAACTGCAGTTGATTGAAAAGCTGAATGAAGAGGGCATTTTCTTGCTAAAGGGATCGGTAGGTCAGGTTGCAGAAGCGCTGGGACTTTCCGTTCCATCGGTCTACCGATATATTCAAAAGCTGAAAAAGGAATAATCAAAAGGGTGGGCGAAAATATCGCCCACCCTTTTTGTGACACCCTTCAAGGCATTTAGACCGCGCTGATTCGCGGATCACGATCTCCGCGATATTCAAGCACCGAATCCGGAATATCGTTATTCTCATAATCTGTTATGGCTTCATTCAAAATATCAAAGCCGGACGTCAGATGCTCCTCGGAGATGTTGACTGGGGGTTGAATTCTCAGGACATTGCCCGCGAGCGTCATCAGAATGAGTCCGCGTTCATAGGCGCGATAAACAATTTTGAAAGCACCGTCAGAATCGGGCTTTCCAGTCTTAGGATCTACGATTCCGATACCATAAGAAACGCCGAGGCCGCGAGCGAAACCGACACAGTCATGCGTAAGCAGCGTCTCCTCTGCCCGCTTTTCCATGGTTATGCTATTGCGCTGTACAGCCGACTGAAATTCTTCGGTCTTCATATACCGCAAGGATGCCAGTCCCGCGGCGCAGGACAAGTGATTACCAGCCAAAGTGAAAATGTGGGCAGGGGCTTCCAAGCTCCTAATAGTGTCCTCGCGTGCCATAAAGGCGCCCAGAACCAGACCGCCGCCGATTGATTTGCCCATGATAATGCCATCGGGATATGCATCGTCATCAAGGTAATGGTTAATGGAAAAGCATTCTCCTGTGCGCCAGAATGCCAGTTGAACTTCCTCTGCAATGAGGAGGATGCCATTGTTCCTGCACATTTCAGCGAGTTTCCGCATGAAAATATGGTGTGCAGGAAGCATGCCGCCATCGCCCTGCATCGGTTCAATAATGACCGCGGCAACCTCGTCCGCGGGAAGATAGGTACGGAAGGCATCCTCGATCTCACGAAGGCAATTTGCTTCACACTCCGCGTCTGACACATTGCTTCCAAAGAAAGTGAAGTGATAGATGTCTGTCAGCATGGGCCCGATTTTTTCGTGCATCTTGGAGGTACATGCTGATAGCGTGGATGAGCCGTAGGTGTTGCCATGATAGGAGTTGGTAAATGCAATGATTTTGGACCGACCGGTCTTTGCACGAGCAAACTTGATCGCAGCATCATTTGCCTCCGATCCGCAGTTGCTGAAGCTGATCATGATGTTCGAATGGTCATCATCCCTCTTCGGGAACAGCTTGACCAATTCTTCAGCGTACTCAATCATCGGAACATTGTAGGAGTAGACAGGCGAAAACTGAATGCACTTGTTCATTTGCTCGGTGATAGCTTCCACGACGGATTCTTGTCGGCTACCGATATTCAAAGACGACGCACTTGAGAGGAAGTCGATAAAAGTATTGTTATCGACATCAACAAGGATATCACCCTTTGCCTGATCTACAACGAGATCATAAAAAGGAAGTCTCTGACACGGTGCGATTACGGCATTGTCTCTGCGAACCCACTCTTTGCACTTTGGCGCGCTGAAATTAACATCGCTCATGATAATCCTCCTCGTCATAGTCATTGATGGTTTGTTGTGTTCGTGAGCAAATGGAGAGAGGAGCGGGAGAGTCAGTACGGTTGGTGGTGCTGGCTCTCCCGCTCAGAAAGGGATTATTCGCTTAATTTGCCCTCAAAGATCTCAACGATCGTCTTCTCGGTCCCGACCATGCCAGGAGAGGCAATGAGACCCATATGCTTCATCGTAAGTTCCGGGGTCTTGCCGTTAATGCCGTGGACATTGAAAATGTAGGTGCCATTCATCGCAAGATCAACGGACCTGAAAGCAGCATCAACTGCCACAATTCCTTTCATGGTGCAGCCCTGATTGCCACCATCGCAAATCATGCCGGTAATGCTGGACGCCATGTTATTGATAACATGAGCCATCTGCTCAACGCTGCCGCCGCGCAGAAGCGTGAGCGCACATGCCATACCGGTACCGGCAGCAATAGCGCAGCCGCAGAATGCGGACAAACGACCGGAATACTCCTTGATATACATACAAACAAGGTAGCTCAGAGCCGTTGCACGGAGGAGTTCTTCCTCCGAAAGACCGCGGATCTTATACACGGCATAGAGCGGCATTGTGGCGATAATACCGTGCGCTCCAGAGCCGGTAATGCTCATAGCGGGCTTGTCCAAGCCAATAACGCGTGCCTCGATTGCGGCATTGCAAAGAAGCTGTGCCGTCTTGAGCTCATCGTCAGAAATGACCTGATCCCCGTTCATCTTTTTGAGCTGTGGGGCAAAGGTGGTCCGCGGATTCGAGATACCCTCTTCCAGCAGCGCCATATTCACCACATAGGCTTCACGGATGAATTCGATCTCCTCCAGTGGAACGGTTTTGGCATAGTCAACGAGCTGTGCCAGAGTGTAGTTGTGGATCTCATGTCCTCCGCCCGGCTTGCCATCTAAGTTTTCACCGGATGGTCCCTGCTCCGAGACCTCGAATTCGACTTTTCCGTTGACAACGATACGAACGATATTCGTATGCGAGCCCTTGATGGTCACAACGCATTCGTCCGACGGGGTCTTGACGGTTGCTTCAATAAATATCTCAGATGTGATCCCAGAGAGCTTTACATGGATTTTCCCTTCATCGACCAGCTTTTGCGCCACTTCATTGTCCGCCGGAGTGACGTTTGCCAGAGACTCCAGACCTTTCTCGCAGTCGCCGGCAACCACACCGAGCGCGGCAGAGAAAATGTTGCCGACTTCATTGGAGTTCGGAATGCCACAGGTAAAGGCGTTCTTATACATACCAGAGTTCATGGACACCATGACGCTTTCGATGGGACCATGCGTGTAGCTGCGCGCCTTTGCCGCTGCAAAAGCGATTGCACCGGGCTCTGTTACGCCGAGCGCGGGCTTCATATCTTCCTTGATCATCTGAGTTAAGCGATTCACGACAGATACCTCCTTTATGTATTTTCAGAACAATGTAGGGTACTTACTTCTTAACGGATTCGTTCAGGGTCTTCACAGGTTCACCATTCTTACCCTCAAACAGACGGCCCCAGCCGGTAATACATGCAACCAGCGTAACGACCCAAATAGCCCAAGGATAGAAAGCGGTAAAGAACATATCCGTAGCAGCCAGCTCGGGCAGGAAGGGATACGCATCCTTCATAGAGGAAAGACCGCCGAGCAGCAGCAGGACACAGCCGCCGAAGGGGACAAAGAACGGGAACGAGCAGATCGTCGTTGCGAGGATGTTTGCGCTGCGATAGGGGTGGAGATTGTTCTTGCGGCCAATCGCATTGACGAACGGAGCCACGCAGATGTTGGCGATCGTGTTGATGGCGGCAATCAGAATGCCGAAGATGGTAGACAGCGAGAAAATAGCCAGTTCCGCGCCGCGGGGGGACTTGATCACGCTGCTGTTGAGCCAATTCACGGTTGCTTCCATGCAGCCGCTGCGGGTCAGCAGCTCGCCCATGGAAACGACGAGGATCAGCAGAATGGAAACGGTGGTCATACCGGCAACACCGCTCGGGATTGCACCGACGAGGGCGCCATCTTCAATCGCCACGATAGCGGAGAAATCAAACAGGCCGGCAACCAAGCCGATCACGATTGCAACGACAGAGCCGATACCAAGGCAGGCAAAAATGTTCTTCCCGCGCACAGCAAGATAAATAACCAGCGCCGTGGGGATCAGCAGAAGCAGACCGGCGGGCATCTGATAGGCAGCGAGCAGCTCCGCAGCATGATTGGGATCGAGGGTAGCACCGCCAGAACCGCCGAAGATAAAGAACAGAACGGCAGCAACCACAAAGCCAACGATAACAAGCGGCGAACGCGTTCTCACAGTACCGCCAATGTCAGCGGTGCCTTCTTTGTTGTTGTATTCCTGGCTCGTAGCGGCAATGATGGTGGTGTCAGAAACAGGGGCGAGATTGTCGCCGACTGCCGCGCCGGAAAGAATAGCACCAGCGAGGACAGCAGGGTTGGAACCGAGCAGGATACCTGCGGGATATAGAATAAAGCTCATGGTAGAGATCGTGCCAAATCCAGAGCCGGTAGCCATAGCAAACAGGGCTGCAAAGACAAATGCAGCGACCGTGAACGCCGCGCCGCTCATATTGAGCTGGACGCCCAGCCAAACCAGGCCCTCAACAATGTGGCCGCTCTTCAAGATGTTGCCGTAGATACCGACGACAAGCCAAAGCATAACGGCGGTCATACCAACCTTGGAACCCAAGCCTGCCAGAATGGTATCCCAGTAGGCTTCCAGGTCCTTTACAAACAGCATACCAACAAGCAACCCAACTACGCCAGCGCCAATCATCATATTCAGATCCGCGGCGTTTGCGAAGGACAGGCCGATGGTTATGACAATAAAGATTGCAAACGGGATCAACGCCATGAAGCTTCCGCCTCTAAACTCTAATTTCTTATTTTCACTCATGCCAATTCTCCTTCCTATTAAATGGTTTAATGGTGGTTGTACTTCTTCTATCTGTGCCTTTTATTGAATATCCTATCACCCGCTTTCGTTTCAGCTTTTATCCGGGGCTAAGTTTCATTTGCCAATTTGCAGGGTTGAAAGGTCCAGCCGGATGCGATTTCTTATCCGACATTACGCATGATGCTACACATCAATAGAATAGTGGAAGATGGATTAAGGCTTTACAGCAAGACACTCAATTTCAACGAGAGCGTCCTTCGGCAGCCGTGCGACCTGAAAAGCGCTTCTGGCAGGGAATGTTCCGCTAAAGCAGGTTGCGTACACTTCATTCATCGCACCGAAATTCTCCATGTCGCTCAAGAAAACCGTGGTTTTAACGACATCGCTCATGGATAACCCGGCGGCCTCTAAAACGGCCTTGCAATTCTCAAGCGACTGCTTCGTCTGCGAGCGGATATCCTCGGGGATCGATCCAGTGGCGGCGTTGATTGGCAGCTGACCGGAGGTGACCATGATGTTGCCGCTCTGGATACCCTGCGAATATGGACCAATCGCGGCCGGTGCCTTATCTGTTTTTACTTCCTGTGTCATATTATCCTCCTTTACACGGTTAAACTGGCGCGTGATAATTTTTTTTCACCTGTGATAATTTTATATCACTCAAACGGACTCGTCAATAAAAAATTATCAGGTTTTGTATTTTTGTGCATTTCGACATCATTTACCAATTTAGCAAGGTACTACACTCGAAAATACAACTAATATGAAAAACTATTTTGTTAAGACTGACTATTCCTTTGCTCAAAAAATAAAAAAGGGGTTCAGAACCTTGAGCAGATTTCCCACATATTATGCAGTTGCAGATGTCCAGAGAGCATCCGCTTTTGACATGCGTGAAAAAGCCAGCTACCGCAAATAGATTTTTGTGGTAGCTGGCTTGCTCTTTGTGCAGGCTTGTCTTAATGACATTGCTCATAGATGGAGCAAATCAAACTTTCGACTGCGGCGATTATTACGCTCGCGGCAGTATCACCACTTGCTCATGATTTTTCCAAACACCTGAAGCTTTTCATCATCGTAGCGCTGTACGACCAGCATCACATTCTCCCCCACCATGAAGTCGGAATCCTCGTGCTGATAGGAGTAGTTGCACATACAGACCACGCCGTCGGGCAGGTTGCAGAACACGCCGCCGCCATACTTACCGGAGATGACCGCGAGGCGTCGGCAGCCCACCGGATGGCGCAGCTCCGCCCCAAGGAAGGGATTGGTCTCTATCTCCTTGACGGAAATGACCAGTTCATCTTTCTCAGGATCATAGACCTTGACGATACAATCAAGCTCTACGCCCGCGTGGTATTTGTTGCGCAGGTCGGGAATTGCCGTATAGCTTATCTCGCGCTGGGTAAGGTCAATGTCGTGGCCGTAGCACACTGCAAGGCAGCGCCGGGGGCCGACCGCCATAAGCTGGCATTTCACGCGCGCTCCAATACCATGCAGGTCCTCGCGGTGGGCGAAGAAGTACCGCTGGCTACGGCTCGCAAGGCGACGGGAGCCAACGGCAAAGCCCGCCTCACGCTCGACCTTGATGATAATGAAGTCGATCTTTGCACCGACCATATTTTGCAGCACGTAATCAGGTCGTTCTTCACCCTCCTCCCACATCTCCGTTTCGGGGATCATGATACGCACGCGGTAGGGGACCACGATGGCGCAGTACATGGTGAGCTTTTCTTTCTTCTCCGTCCGCGGGTTCCAGACATAAATAGAGCGCGGGTCCACGCCGATGATCGTGCCGGTGAGGGCGCTGCGGCCACGGTAGGAGGCGTAGATGGAGTTCCACTCCTGCGTCAGACCGCGGTCAAGCTCGTTGAATTTCAGCTCAAAGAAGAGCTGTCTGTCGCTCTTTACAGCCGCCTTTGTCCGCACGGACTGCACAGACGGCACGGACGGCGCAGGTCGTACGGGCAGCACGATTGACGCGGGCTGCGCAGGCGCTTCCTCTCCGGTCACCTCCCTGCGCGGCTCCCGGAAGCCCCAGTCATCCTCCTCGGCGTCAGGCGAGGCTGCATCCCTTGCCGGCACAGGTTCAGGCTCTTCAGAAAGATCTATGCTGTACTCCGGCGGTTCCAATGCAGCTTCGTGCGCTTCGTATATTTCCGGAAGCTTTCCGGGCGTGATATCTACGCCGTCGGCATCTCTTTCGGTCTCAGGCCCCGCCGTATCTTTGCTGCGGGCGGCCAACACGCTCTCCACCGCGGCAGCAATCGCATCGGCCGGTTCAGGCCCAGTTTCTTCCTCCATAGGTTGTTCTTCCATGGGCGCAGGTTCCGCTTCCTCCTCGGCAGGAATATCTGCCGCAGGCATTTCCGCCGAGGCAGTCTCCGCAAGGTCTTCTTCCCTGCCCTCCTTTGGCGGGTCGCCGCCCACGCTCGTACCGTCGGCATCCTTGGTCGCCTCCATCGCGGGAACAGCTTCCGCGCCGCGGCCTTCTGCCGTCCCGCTTTCGCTGGGCGGAAGGTCATTTTGCGTCATGCCGCCGACATCTGCCGCTGTAGCCTCTTCGGGCGCGACGGTCTTTGGGGTCTCCTCTTCCGGGGTGATCTTTTTTCTTGCCATACTCGTATCCTCCTGGCATTATATTTTTTCCGGCTCCTGCGAGCCAAAAAAGCGATGGGTACCGTCCTCCTGACGGACGGCGAGAATATGGTGATGGGGAAGCTCGATGCCGTAACCGTTCGACCGGTCCGAGATCCAGATAAGCCTCTCCCCCTTCATGCGCTGTATCGCCATAATGCGGTACGGGGTATCCATCCACGCGACCGTGTGGAGAAAGGACAGCTTCCTGGTCTGCCCTGTGAAGCGAAGCAGGCGGGGCGGCTCCAGCCGTTCGCAGGAAAAGAACTCCGGCTCGCAGTATGTCAGCTCCAGCATGACGTCAACGGCCTCCAGATAGCGCTCGTCTACCGTGCGCTTGCCGTAGCAGACCACATCCTCCTGAAAGTACACGAAGTTTGTCCCCGTCCGAAGCTGACGCAGCATAACATCCATTCGGTGCTGTGAGATCTCAAATCGCTCTTTCCGGTAATGCTGGACGGTGAGCGAATATAGCTGGCGCAGGCGTATATACTTGACCTGCTTGAGCACGGAAATGATGTACTTTTGTTGATCGGATAGCAGCATAGGGATCTCCTCCTTCACGCCGTAGAGGAGAGCGAATTGAGATACGGGTCGATCAGCAGGTCGCTCTCACCCTCGGCAATACAGTTGAACAGCACAGCCATGATGTAGGCCGTGCTGTTCTTCACATTCTCATCTCGATTTTCACGGAGCTTATGCTCCACTTCCCGCAGGATCATGCCGTCCAGCCGCCGCAGCTTTGCCCGCACGCGGCTCTGCGGCAGCGTGGCGTTCCCGACGCGGTAGCTGTCCGCGTAATAGAGGCGTTCAATGGCGTTTTCAAATACCAGCGCCGTTTCCGGTGGGAAATAGGAAAGCTCACACTCGTCCAGAATATCCAGAAAGTCTTCTTCTCTTTCCTCGTCCGTCAGTCCGTCACGCGCGTGCGCGGGACAAGACGGACTGACTTTGATCTGACTACGATCTATTTCCCTTTTTTCTTTCTTACTTGGCGTCCTATTCTGAGGTTCTGCAGCCTCGATCCCTGCGGTTCTGCAATCGCACATTTCGCGGCTCTTGGGACGCAGATCCTGCGGTTCTTGCGCAGATATACCATCCCCAGCTCCCTCAAGAGGCGCAGAATCGGTGGTTCTTGAACCGCGGTCCTCCCCCTGCGAGGTAAAGGGCGCGCTGGTGTAGGCAGGATCGTCCTGCGGCGTCACATAGGCAAGATAGATCTGATTGGCGTCGCCGCGGCCGCAGCGCTTTTCCCACACGAGCTCCAGCTCCACGAGCTTTTTGAATGCCGCCGTCACGCGCTGCTCACAGATCCGCAGCTCTTTGGCAAGGGCCTTACGGGGAAAGATCACAAAGACTTCGCCGCGCTCGTTGACCCATCCGTTCCTGCGCGAGAGCTGGAAGCGGTTCAAGAGGAAGGTATAGGTCACCTTGGCGTCCAGGCTCATCTCGCAGTAGCGGGAATCGGAAAAAAGCCAGCGGGGCATCTGCATGTGGTAGATGCTCTGCACATCGGTCTGGACCATCAGCTGAAAGGATGGCCGCTCTGTCATTTTCGCTGCCCTCATCGTGCTTACCTCTTATTTTCTCTAAGAATATGAATATAAAGAGAGACAGGCGCCGTGATGGGTCCTGTCTCATGTTTCATCAGGAGGCCGGACGGTCTCCTTTTTCCTTGTTCCGATCTCTCATTCCTTCGTCAGATCCCCCGGCCGGGCGGTATCCGGCTGGGATCGTCGTCCAGCTCCTCAAGCTCCTGAGCATCTTCCCCTGCGATCTCAGACCGGGACATCTCTACAAGCCCGATATCGTCCGGCGCGGTCCCTTTCATGTCCGGAAAGTCATAGATGCACGACGCTCCGGACGTCTGCCGCGGCATGGGCGGTGATTTGTGCTGCCGCACAGCGCCATGCTCTCCATACGCCGGCATCTGCGACGCGCAGGAGGCCGGGGCGTATGAGTGGGGCCGCTCCTCTCCAAGCGCAGCCTCCTGCGTCGGGAGGTGTCCCCCTTTCCGCTGTGCAGAGGCAGGCGGATATTCCCGCTGCGTGGGCGCGCTTTTTTTCGGCGCATACTTTTCGTTTTCCTCTTCACGCCTTTTCCATTCCGGTACATAGTCAAAGACGCTGCACTTGCTCAGCTCCCCATACGCAGGCAGCTCCTCCAACGCGATTTTATAGAGCTGTGCGGGCTTATAATGGTTGAACATCACGATGCACTTGTGCTTATCCAAGCGTGCAAATTCGTCCGGCTGAATGAGATCTCGCTGGATGTTGCTGCGTGTTTGCGAATAGGGACGGGTGGTATTATAGATCGGGGAGAACAGCGGAGCGAGCGGGTACTGGTTGTTGGTAACAGAAATCGTGACCTTGCCGCACTTTTTAGCGAAGTATTCGGCGCTGGTCATATCGTTGCAGCCCATGTAGAGCGTCATATCAAAGGAGCCGAGCTGATTTTCCCACTCCATGCCTGGATACTTTTCTTTCCATTGGGACAGGCTCTGCACCGCCACCTGCACGGACATATTGAAGCCTCGAATGGAGTTAAAGACGTCGGAGATGCCCTCCATATAGCCGATGTTGAGGTATTCCTCCAGGCAGAAGTTCGTCAGCACGGGAAGCCGTCCGCCGTGGAGTCGCGCATAGTTGGATAGCTGCGGAAAGGTCAGGGAGAAAAAGAGCGAGCTTAGAAAGCGGTAGGCGCTGTCCTGCGCGGAGATGATAACGAAGTAGGCACATGGCCGCTGCCCTGGGAGAAGGAGATCCACATCATGGTTGCGGGTGATCTTATCGACCAGCGGGTTTTGAAAGACCGCAAGGCGGTTGCCAAGTCCGATGATGATATTGCCCCATAGGTTTTCTCTCGCCTTCAGGAAGAGGCCGTGGGGACCCTTGGCCGGATGCTCCGGCGGGAGCTCCGCCAGCGTGCGGTTGATCTCGTTGACGCTTTTGTAGGCGAGGATCTTATAAACATCGCCAAGGCTGCGCTGCTCCAAAGGCAGCAGGTTTCCACGCTCGTCCTTTTTATTACAGACATAGTGGATCAGCGCCATGAGAAGGTTCAGCTCTGCACGGCTCCAGAAGTCGTCTGCCTCATTGGGGCCGGAGGTATTCTGAATAATGGTGTTGGCCACGGTGGTCACAAGGTCGGGGTTGGTATCCAGCCCCGCAAGGCAGTTCCAGCCGTCCGAGTGCGCCATATCGAGGAAATTGACCGCCTTGACATAAAAGCCCTTTTTCCGAAAGTACGGCGCCATCATTTCAAAAAGCTCGGCCTTCGGATCAGTCACGATCACGGACTCCGGAGCGCCGCTGCTGCTTCGCTGTGCGCAGCCCATGAGAAAGGGAATGATAAAGCCCCTGGACTTATAAGAGCCCGGAGCGCCAATACAGAGGATGTTGTTGTTCTCACCCGGCTTCATGCGGTGAGCGACATAGGAGGAATACCTGTCGGGGTCATCGGGATGCCTCTTGATGCGGCCGAGGAGCATCCCCGTAACCTCCCCGACGCCGCCGAGCTCCAAATGCTCGCCGAGCTCTCTTTTCGTCGCAAAGCCGGAGGTGCCGTGAGTCCCCTCCGGGAGAATGTCAAAGCCGCGCGGATCACGGGTAAAATGATAGCCGGAAAACCATTTGTAGCCCTTCCTTGTAAGCAGGCAGATCAAAAGGATGATCACAGCCGTCGTGCCGAGGCCGAAGGGAGTAAGCACCACAAAGAAATTCTTGAAGGGATTGAGCACGCAGATGCTCTCCACCTTCTCGCCCGTCAGGTGGAATACCGATTCCTTTCCCAGCTTCAGTGAGTTGAGCAGCATCCCATAGAAGTACCAGCCGAGGCCGCCGAGCACGGCGTACAGCGGCACACGCGCTTTGTTGCGCTCGTACCAGCTGCCCCATCTATTTGCCGCGCGGTCCTCCAGCTTTTCCAAGAGCTTTGATAAGCGGGGCATTGATAACATCTCCCTTCTTCGTGAGGAATTGTGTGTGCGGAGGAACATAGAGCGAGGGCGTTCTGCCGAACAGTTCGGTCAGCACGCTGTCCGTGACCTTGTACACGGTAGCATAGCCGGGATCGGCGTAGCGCCGCAGCAGCACCGCGCTGCCCTGTCCGTCCAATGCGGCGAGGGCAATCGGCAGGCAGTTCCGCTGTCTCGCCATTCTGATCGCGGCGTCGATCCTCCGCAGGTTCATATCCGCACCGATCACAAAGGGTCGGCCATTGTAGAGCCCGTCCCATGCGGGCGCATCCTCCGGCGGCGGCTGATACGCCGAGCGCAGCATGAGCCGCGCGAGCTTTTCCCTATACCCCGGCACCGTCATAATCTGAAGCTGCCGCGCACCCGTTTCGTCACAGGAGAGCAGGTGGATCGGAGCGTGGAGCCCTCGATAGGCTTCGCCGTACCGGATCAGTTTTCCGTCCTTCTTTTCGTCGCGCACCCTCAACTCCTCAATGATGCTTTCATAACTCTCACCGGCAAAAAGAAATGCCCGGCGAGTGTCCTTTCCGAAATTGGTGTGATTATGAAACGCCGCCAACTCATCATTGACCGCCATCCGCCCAATGCCTGGGCAAACATAATGGGCAGCGTAATAAACATCGCCTAAATGAGCGATAGCGCCGACTCGTGCGCTGCCCCATGGGTTGTGTCCGCGGTTCCTCGTGACCGCGGTTAGAAAAAAAGCATCTTGCCCGCTCAAGCTGTTCACCGTCGTTGTGAATACATTGATCCCCGCACGGTAGGCCGTCATCAGCAGCAGGGACAGGCGAACACGCCGCTGGATAATATCCTGTCGATAGGAAAAGGTCTGATCCGGGACAGCCCCTTCTAAGATGGTGTGCAAAAGTGTCTTTCCGTATGCTGTGATCGTCAGCGTGCCACTTCGCTCATGCCGTTTGATAAGAGTCAGAAAAGTCAAGTTTTCCCGTTCAGTTTCCGTCGAGGCGAAATTCAGATCATCAGGATGGATATTCTGACACCAGCAAAGCAGGCGCAAAACATCAATGTCCCGCACGCTGAAGATCAATCGGCAGCACCTCTTTTCACGTTCCTGCAAACGCCGAAATCGCCCTTGCGCCGCTGCCGGCGCAAGAACAATTTCGGCGTTTTTCTCTCCCACTATGTGGGGCCATTCTTATGCCCCCACATAGTAGTAAGACAAGTATGCATTTTCTCTCTTCCTCATAAGCTGAAAAACACAGGTATTTCAATGCCTATGTGCCACTTAACACCCATAAGGCAGTCCGCCTTGAGTCTGTCGCGGGAAAGCGGCAAAAATCAGTTCCTGTCTTATGGGTATTTTTGCAACTTTTCAGCCCGCTTAGGCTATCCGCACCATTGCCCAGAGTAGAAGTTTCTGCTTGCATAATCGCTGGAATGGGCTGCAAAGAAATCATGGGCATCCTCCAAGGGGAGCAGCGTAATGTGGCAGCACGCTTCGCCTTCCGTCCTCGTGGACAGAAGCGTTACGGCAAGGGTGTGCTGGTCATCGTCCGGAATGATCCGTCCCTTGATGGCGTTGCTCACAGCCTTCCAACCCTTATTGTCCTGATCGTAGATGTGCCGGCCTTCGATACTGGTATGCTCGTCGATCACAAGCAGGGCGTGGGAATAGAATGGCAAGCCCTTGCCGCACGCTTCGTAGCCATCCAGCAGGCGGCAAATGGTGTCGCTCATCCAATTTGGCGTCTGATACCGGCAGTGCGGCAAGAGTGTATGGAGCGTAATGTGAAGCCAGCCATAGCCAAATTCCTCCACGCTGCCCGCAACATCCGCAGCGGGCAGCACCGGCTTGTGGGCAAAGCCGCCGATCCCCGGCGAATACTGTTCGCAGAGTTGCCGCAGCTCCAGCGTGGAACGCTCAAATTGGTCCATGGTCTGCTCCAGTGTTTTTTGCAGTTTGTTGGGATTCATCTGTCCGCCATCGGTCAATGCGACCAGTGAGCCGGTCGCATTGAAGGCGGTCCCCACCAACTCTTGAATGCGGACAAGGTCCCGCTTCATGTCATTCATTGTCATAACTCTCCGCTCTTTTCCTCCGCAGGTCGGTGGGCGATGTGGTGATCGCCTCATACTCCTTGGCCGTGGTATGAAACGCCACCGGCACATGGTTATAGCCGATGCAGAGCAGCCCCTCGCCGCGGCGAAAGCGGGTGATCTGCCGCACTTCATCTTCGGAGAGGTTCAGCTTATCTTGGATGAGCCGCGCCTCCTGCTCCTCCATCTGCATGACCAGCTTGATGCGGCTGGCGTCCAGAATGCCCTTACCGTAGCTGCCGCCCTCCAGTCCGAAGAGGTCCTGCATTCCCTGCGTGCTCGTGACAGCGATACCACCAAGTCCTCGGATCGTCTTTACCATCTCCAAAATAAAGCCTGCCGCCTGCGGATTGGCTGTAGCCCCTACAAGGCTCCACAGCTCATCCGCCAGCAGAGCGGACAGGTCGCTTTCACAGTTCATAATGAGGTCGTAGGCAATACTCGTTGCCCAGAAGGTGCCGTCTGCGATCATATCATCCGGCATACCAGAAAGGTCGAGAACAATGTACTTATTGTCAAGATCAATATCGTTTCGGCTCGCCATTGCCGCAGCGGAGCCGGTGACGTAGCGGGAGAGGACGACCGCTAAATGACGGGTATCCGGATTTTGAGAAAGCACCTCATACCAGTCTGCGATGACCGGCATAGTGCGGAAGCTGCCATCCTCGTCCACGATGGTGCGGTTATCAAAGGTAATGCCGTAACGCCCGTACACCTCCACCAGCGACGAGTCGAGACGGCTTTTGTCCTCCTCGTTCAAGTCCTTTTTCTTCAAGGAAAACCAGATGATGAGCTGTGCGATCTTATCCGCCAGTACGGAGTCGTCGCGGGCCGCGATATTCTTGAGCTTCGCGTAGGAATCGAGCGACCTCCGTCGAATGGCCATCAGGTTCGGGCAGTCCTTGGAGGACGGCGACATCCGCAGGTACAGCCCACCTAACTTCTCGCAGAGCGGACGGAACTCATGTCCCTTTTTCGGCGCGATGATGATAACGCGCTTGCCCTGCTGCCGAAGCCGCCCGCCGAGGCATTGGAGCGTGACCGTCTTACCCGCGCCAGTGGAGCCGCCGATCCACCAGTTCCCGTTGGTATACTTGTAATCGTCATACGGATCGAGAAATACCGGAGATCGGTTATAGAGGTTCAGCCCCAAGAAGATGCCGTTGTGGTCGCTCAGCTCATAGGAGGCAAAGGGAAACGCCGCAGCCACACCGGAGGTCAGTGCGTTGCGGCGTGCCTTTCGTTCAATATCCGGATCAAGTGCCAGAATGGGCAGCGAAGATAAAAATGCCTGTTCATTCTTATAGTCGCAGCGGCGTGCGATCATATCTACAGATACACAAAGCTTTTCCACCTCGGTCATCCGCTGCTCCAGTGTCTCCGGATCGGAGGCTGTGACTTCGATGAGCGTGTGCATATAATAGAAATCCTCGCCCTGCCGGTTCATCACATCCTTGAGGTAGAGACCGGAGCTGATGGCGCTGTCAAGCTCTTCATAGTCCTGTCGGGTATCGCCCACCTCCCGCATACGGGAGCGGTTCATCATCGTTGTCTGCGAGATCTTGGAGAGGATCTTCTCCTTTGATTGCCGCTTGACAAGGAAGCTCGTGTTGACACCCTCGCCAGCCTCTACCAGCGGGGCAAGCCAGCAGGAGCCGACGGTGGTGGAGTAGCCGTATCCCGTGACATAGAGATAGGCATGATACACGCCGTCCACAACGATGTAGTCTTTGCTTTTGGTATCAATTGTGGTAGGTGAGAGAATATCAAGGATCGTGGTGGAGCCTGCCTCCAATTCAGTAAGATCCGGCTTCTCTTCACCGAAGATCACGCGCTTCAAAAGCGGCTGGTCAACCTGATTCTCTTTTGTCACCGCTCTTTTTTTCTTCCCGCTCGCGGTGATCGCCGCAATCTTTTTCCTTTTTGGTATCTGCTCACGTTTCAAGCTAAAGTCACATCCTTTTCTTTTCTTGAAATTACAGTAAAAATGCGTATAATAAAAGTAGACTGTATCTATGCTTACTACAGGGAGGAGAAAACTTATGATTTATACCATTGATGAGATCAGCAGCCGAATTCGCCCCGTAGCGGAGAAATACCATCTCAAGGCAGTCTACCTGTTCGGTTCGTACGCCCGTGGTGAGGCCCGCGAAGACAGCGACATAGATCTGCTGGTGGATCTTTCCGGTGCAGACCTATCTGGCTTTTTTGCGATTGGTGGGCTCTATAATGACTTGGAGGCAGCTTTGCAGAAAGAAATCGATCTCCTTACAACAGCGACCCTTGAACAGCCATGCCGCAGAATGAGTGACAAGCTGTTTCATGAAGTCGTCAACAAAGAGCGGAGGGAAATCTATGCTGTCGCGTGACTTACAGCGGATATTGAAGATACGCGATTACTGTCTCAGCATTCAGGACACAATCGCCCGCTTCGGCAAATCGCTGGATGGTTTTCTATTGGATAGTGACTATCAACAGTCCGTTGCATTCAGCATTCTGCAAATTGGTGAGCTGACAGGCGGTTTATCTGAAGAATACCGCGACTCTACGAAAGAACAAATTCAATGGCCGCATATCAAAGGCGTGCGGAATATCATTGTCCATGACTATGGCAAGATCCAGCTTGACCGGGTATGGGCTATCGCAACTGAGGACATTCCCATTCTTAAAGCTTTCTGCAATGGGCAATTGCCGCCTGAATATCGAGAAAATGAGTGAGCTGCCACTTGTAGCTCACTCACTTTTATAGATGCCATGTACCTCCGTTGTCATATCGAACACCCCATCCGGCAGGCGAACTCGCTGACTGGTTTTCTTGCTCAATATCTCATAGAGCAGCGTGAGCACAAAATTATCACTGTAGCGGGGCTCCAGCACCTCCACCTCGCAGGCATCGAGATACCTCCGTGCTGTGCCAGCCTCTTCGTTAAGCCGTTGAATTATAGAGCGGACGGTGTTGTGCTTTGCCCGCATTCCTGCCTCGTATTGAAATACGAGGAAAAACCGGTGGCGCATGGCATCGCTTGCGATCCCATAGCCGATCTCCTGAATATTGTCCTCGATCATCTCACGGCAGGCTGCATTGTCCTCCTGTTCCGCACAGCGCCGCATCTGCTCCACATACGCCTGCGTATCGGCAGGCAATGTCCGGACTACCATCTGTAGGTCGTTCGGAGCGATCTTCAGATAGGCAGCAAAGGAAGAGATTATGTTCTGCCGGTCATTGGGTGACTTCAGGTAGATATTGACCGGCAGTACCTCAAGTATCTTCACAAAGCGGTCATCTTTCGTGATGACGACCCCGCCCATGATATTTTTTATGGGTATCCATGCCTGGATGCTGTCGCGGTATGCACCGCTGTCACCTCCGGGCCTCACATTCCCTCCAAAAATCATTTCTTTCAGATTCATACTCTGACCTCCCCACGAAAAAGAATGATCCTGCGCCTTCTGCGCCACCGCCACCAGTTTCCCAGCCACCGCGTCATGCTGTCGTCATTGATCCCGATAAGGCCAAACCCGCCAAGAGGAACAATGACCATCAGTGTTACAATGATCTTCGTCGTCAGCTTAAAAGGAAGAAACGCGATGCAGAGGTACAAAACCGGTATCGTCAGGATCGCCGCTTCTATGAGGTTGCGGAGTTCAAAGAGGCCCATGATGCGGCCCGCATCGGTAAAGTTGGTGGGAATATGGTAGACTTCATAATTCATCGCCGCTCACCTCTGTGGTTTCTAAAAGGCGTCCCTGGTACCGCCGCAGCGTTTGCTCAAGTCCGGCAAGGGACTCTTTTCGTGCGCCGGCAACCTCCGCCATCGCACGGCTAAGGGCTTCTTCGTTCTTTGCGGTACGCTTGGAGCTTCCCAGCTCCAACGCGCTCAGATATTGGTTGCTGAAGCTGCTGTGCCGTTCAAGCTCCAGCAGCGAAATACCATATTTCATGCGAATCGCGCGCAAACGTGTTATAGCAGCCATCACTTTTCCTCCAGATAGTTTATATAGGGGAGCTTCCCCCAGCCCTGCCAGCCGCGGCCGCTCACCTCGGTTTTGACGACGCCCTTCCGCGTCCCCATGGCTTCTATAGCGTAGCCTCCGCCGATATAGACGCCCGCGTGTCCGCTCTTCCAGAGCATAAGTCCGGGTACCTCCGGCATGGTGGATATGTCTCCATAATCCGTATTCCGCGTCCCGGCATTTTTGCACGCCTGATACATCTGATCCGCGCCATAGTCCGGCATTCCGTTCGTCGCATAGCCGATGGTCATGCTTTCCGTATCCAGCCAGCCATAGCCTTTGATAAGGCCGATACAGTCGGCTGTGCGGCGGCCGAGCCAGTGGCTTTCAATAAAGTCGGCATAGTTCCCTACGCCGTCCGGATACTGCTGCTTTTTGTAGTCAAAAAGAGCGAGTGTCAGAACATTACCATAGGTCCCCCATACATAGCCCCAGTTGTTTTCCCACGCCTGTATCGCATAGGCGGCAAGGTCCAGATTATTCTTTGTGCCGGGATCAATGAAGCCGGATATGTCGATCGTGTTGTCGTGATCCGTTCCATACTGAACACCACCGGAATACGAGCCGTCGCCGCTGTAATCGGGGCGATGCGTCTCGAAGTATGTCCGGTACTTATTGATGGCATCGCTCTGCTCCAGGGTCTCATAGAGCGCACCTGCCCATTGCCTGGCGTCCTCGTCAAAGCCAAGTCCGTCCATCAGGTCCTCGGGATCAAGGTGCCGGACCTCTACTCTCAAGGTCGTCACAACTCCATCACCTTCTGCAAAGCCAAGCGACGGAGAATACGACAGGCTCGATCTGCAGAAATCCCGAACAAGGTCGACACTCATGGCATTGAGGTCCTGTCGATAGGCTGCGGAGTTGATAGCGATGATCCATAGGAGATCCTTTTCCGTCATAGAACTGGACACCTCTATACGGTCAATGGCTGTTCCGTTTTCCTCATACTCCGCAACGATGCCGGTCACAACGGAGTCGATCTGTGCTGCCTCAAAATCATCAAGGCTCATGTACACTCCGCCGATGGTCATGGCCTGCCCTGTCATCTGAATGACAGCGTCCGTGCCGGATGAGCCATACCCGAAAAAGATATTGGGAAGAGCCGTGAAAACCACCATGGGGATTATAAGAAGCGCTGCAAGGACAGTGAGCAGTATTTTTAAGAGAAACGGAACGCTCTCTTTGACCGCTGCGGCAGCGGCGCCCTGCACCCCGGCTGCCGCAGCCGCCTGAAGGATGCGTCGAGCCGCCCTCGCAGCGTGGGCGAGGTCAACTGCTTTTTGCAGTCCGGAGTGGGAATTTTCCTGTTCATTCATGTGCGTTTCCCCCGCTTTTTTCGGCTCGGCACCGTACCCTTCTCTCTTTTCGGCACGCCCTTACCGCTCTTTGCGGAAAGCGGCGTTACAGGTCCGGATACCAGATCTGCCCTCGGCGTCGGAGCAGGGGCTTTTGCTGTCAGCCGAGTCGTTTCCGATGCATGGCTGTTTCCCATATTTCCTGCGGGGCCGGGGCGCGGGATAGAAGCTGTCCCTCTCGGAATGGGCGCGTTGCTCCCGCCAGCCGGACGCCGTTCCTGCCGGACCGGTTCATGCTGCCCCGCTTGCGCGGATGGCGCGGTGCCAGCTCGAAGAGTGTTCCTGTCGGGCCGTGGCTCGGTGTCTAAAGCCTGTCCGAATCGGACAGGTGCTGTTCCTGCGGGACCGGGCTGCTCTGCAAGCGTGTGGATTGCCGTTTGCTGTGCAGAAGTTCTTTCCTGCACCGCCGTTGCGGATACGGGCTGCCGCACAGGGCGCTGGGAAAACCGCGCCTCCCCGCTCGGGGATTGTTGGGGCTTTTGGCCGTCGGTTGTAGATATGGGCGTATTTTTTACATTACCATAAGGTTTTCCATGTGGCACTCTGGATGCCGCGGTATCGGTCCCCTGCACGGTGTCCTTTTTGCTTTGTTCTGGCTTCTGTGCGGTTCCGGCAGCCGCTCTGCCTTGCAGCTCTTGCGTTTTACCCTGGGACATACGAGTAGCCTTCGGCGCCTCCGGCGTTCCTGCATGACCGGATCCAGCCGCGCGGGACATATTCGGCTGCACCGAATGCCGCACATCGTCCCCTGCCTTGGACGCTTTCCTTACCACATCCCGACCGCTTTCGGTCTGCGGCGCCGCTTTTCCTACCGTATCGCGTATGCCGCTGGATGAAGTATAGCTTCCGTGCGGCATACGCTCCGGTACGCGGCGCGTCTCCGGCATAACGGAGTTCTTTTGTTCCGATGCTTTATTGAAGGATGTCTGCTGGATCACAGAACTGCTTTGTGCCGTGGTGTATGCGCTGTGTTCCTGCGCTGCTGAATGTACGCTGCCCGCTTGAGCATCTCGGCTCTGCATGGAAAAGTCCTGCTGACCGGATGTATGCCGCGCACTCTGCCCTGCGCGCTGATAGAAGCTGCCCGCGGCGCTTTGCCCTCCGGACGGGCCTCCTGTGCGCGGTCCTCTGCCTCTCGGTGATGCGCCATAGAAGCCGCCCCTGCCGCCGTTGCCTGCGGTTCGTCCGATGGTTCTGGTAATGCGTGAGGTCGCCGAGCGCACGATCATGTAGGTCAGCGCGCCGGGCAGCATCCTCCCGAGGGATTCGCCTGTGATGGCTGGGTTCAGCCCGATGCGCGTAATAATGGCGTCTGCCTTTCTTGCGACCTTTACGATCGTCAGGAGCAGCACGATCCATGGCAACACGTCAAGCCCGCTCGGTACTGTAGCAAGAACGGACAAAAGCATCTTGAAGAAGATGACATGGGTCGTCATCAGCACGCACATACTGCCAAACATACGGCACCAGCCGCTGAAAATGTCAGAGGTGCTTTTACTGCCACCCATGGCAAACGCCAACGGCGCCGTCATCGTCAGCACGGCGAGGATAACATACCGCTCGGCGATCTCCAGCAGCAGCCGGAACACCTTAAACATAACGATAACGCCGAAGAGGATCACCAGCAGCCACGATGCAGCGAGGTGTCCGAAAACGCTTTCATCCACCAGTGTCACATGAACGGCAGTCGGGATCTGCAGCAGGTCAATGATCTTTGCCGTGAGGCTCAATCCGATGCCGCAGATCTGCGGGCTCGCCAGCAGCAGGAAGGAAAAGACAAAGGTGCGGGTGAAAAGCAGCTTTGGGTCCTCTCCTTCAAAGCCAAGGCCGGACGCCATGCTTTTGAGCGCCTGAAAGACAAGGTTTCCGATCAGGAGCGCCCAGCCCACCGCCATGAGGACCTGCATGATATCGTCCATAACCGGAACATGGCTCTTGAGATATGCAAAGTCCATGCTCATAATGTCCAGCAATGCGGTCGAAAAATACTCCCAGCATTCCAGCACAAGCCCATAGGCCCACTCCAGAAAGCCTTGGAAAATCAGTTCAAGCAATGTTGACACCTCCCTCGTGCCGGAGCAGCAACAATGTTATGGCGTCAGCGTTGCAAGGCCGCTGAACAACGGCGCGACGTATGCAATGAAGGCGCCGATGCCGTTGATGATGGCCCATGCGATCCAGATGCGTTTGAGCCAGTCCCATGCCTGATCGACCTTGTGCTGATTGTTGGAAAGCTTGGCTCCGATAACGGCCACAGCGGACATCAGCCCTGCCAGTACCGTGCTGATACTGACGATCTTGCCGTAAACATCTACAATGATCTTGTTCGCAACCGTCCACATATCGTCCACCGCAAAAGCCGGTGCGGTCATTGCGGCGGTGATCCATAGAAGGGCCATGGCCGTCACATATAATCGGTAGCATTTTTTTACCATAGAGAAAACTCCTTTTCGTGAGAAGCGGCCGGAGCTGCCGGAAAGCAGTCCGGTCTATCATTGTCCTTGCAATCAAGTCTGCAATTTGATATAATTGCCGCGTTGTGAGGTGAGAAAATGGTTTTTACGAATGAAGAAGCTGCCATGATTGAAGGCGTTCTCAGCACCTATTTCACGGGTGCGAACACTGCGGAAAATGTACGCAGCGCATACTCCTGCGTATGGCAGCACCTTGCAGCCGATGCATTGGATGCAGAGGATTACCGGCGCATTTCCAATGCAGTTGATTTTGCAATTAAGAATCACTTCTGTGAAACCTGCAATCGAGAGAGTCAGCGCGTCCTGACCACAATTCTCATAAAGGCGACCTCCGCATTCTGATTGCTTGACAATTTACATGAAAAAGGGCAGCGACAGGCACAAAGCCTGTCGCTGTCCTTCTTTTTTAATATCCGGTTTTCGGCAAGGTAGGTGTGCTGCACAAGCGCTGGATGATCGTCACCCAGCTTGCCTGCGCGGTCTGCCATGTACCCTGATACTTGCCGCCCACATCGGCGCGATTGACCATCTGGTATCCATTGACGGCATTCGCATAGGCCATCACGCTCAGCGTGGGGCTGACAACAGACTGGAAGCCGATCGGCACCTTCCCAAAGTCAAAATAGACGTCGGTGATGGCTTCGCCCGCCTGCATGGGGATCGCATTGAGCGCGAAGCTGTAGTTGTTGCTGGTGAGCAGATTGGAGGCCAGCACCTGATAGCTCGCGTTGTAGTTGGTCCTATAGAGAATGCGGTAGTTAAGCCGCGCGCTGTAGGTGCCGGTGGTAAGCGTCGTGGCCCTTGCCGCATCGTAGGGAATCTTGTCGTGCCAGAAGAAGGACTCCAGCGGCACATTGGAGGTGTTGGCAACCGTCAGATCATAGCGCATGGACTGGCCCACCATGACCTGCGCGTTGCCGCGCTTGGTGATGGAGACGCCCAATTCGACCGGCTTATTATAAGCCGCGAGCTTGATGATCTGTCCCGCGTACTCAAGCGTCACATCAAAGGTTTCAGCCGAGAGCCGATAGTAGGCCGGAGCGGATACCTCGCGGATAAGATAGCGTCCCAGCGGCAGGGGTTTGGATGCCGCAACGCCTCTGGCGTCGGTGGTGATATAGTCCACCACCTTACCGCTTCGCTCCCGCACGAACTCATAGGTCGCTCCCTTGAGAGGCGTTCCGCTATTCTGCCCGGTAATTGGGCTGGAGGCTTCCGCATATTTTGTGATTTGGATTTGCCCCGTGATGGGCGTGTTCTTCCACGTGACCTCTGTGGTCTCGCCGCTGCGGACATAAACCGTCTTGCGCTGGGTATCGGGTATATAGCCCTCATTTTCGAGTTCTCGCAGGTAGTAGCGTCCCGCCATCAGACCCTCGAAGCGGACATAGCCCTCATCATCGCTGGTTTCCTGCGCAATCGGATTATTGCCGCTGTCGTAGAGCAGGAAGGTCGCACCGTAGATCCCGTCGCCGGTCGTGCTGTCGATTTTGTGGATCAAGATTCCGGACAGAGCCTTGTTCCTGGCGGTCAGGGTCGTAGTTTTACCGTTCTTGATCTCGAAGTAGAGCGGCGTATCGTCCAGCTGATACCCCTCCGCAGCCTTGATCTCAACAGCATAATACGTACCGTCCTCCAGAGGACTGAACGCACGCCCATTCTTGCCGGTCGTCACAGTATCCATCAGGGCGCCGTCTACCTTCCGGATCTCAAAGGTGGTGTTGGGGATACGCTGCGAGGTCTTGTCTGCGTTGACCTTGATGATCTCCACACCGCCGATGGGGACGTTGTAAAAGTACAGCGTCTGCGTATCGTTGGGATTGACAACAACGGTCTGCGTGCGCGTATTTTCGTCGATGGTATAGCCCGGGATCGTCTCGACCTCTGTGACGACCACCGTGCCGGAAATACCGGAAAGGGTGATCTTACCCTCCTTATCCGTCCAGTACAGGCCATTGGAGGAAAGTGTACCGTCCTCGGCGTCCACATAGGAGCCGTTGGCATAGACGATCTTAAACTGAACACCCTCCAGCGGTGCCTTTGTCACAGAGTCCTGCTTGACCACGATGAGGCTGCCCTTGGGCTGGTTACGAAACTCTACCGTGACAATCTCGTTGGATTTGACCTTGGCGGTCTGCGGCGTATCGTCAAGAATATAGCCTTCCTTGGCGCGGACTTCTTTGATGACGAGTGCAGTATCGGGAGCGACACCCGCAACGATAAATGTACCCGTGCTATCGGTGACAAACTTGCCGTTTGCGTTGCCAATGTAGTTCCCGTTGGTATCGGTGACAAGGAACTCAACATCGGAGATAGGAGCTTTCGTCACAGCGTCCACTTTTTTCACCAGAACACTGCCGTTGGGGTAATTGCGGAACTCCACTGTCACGACCTCGCCGGACTTGACCTTGACCGTCTGCGGGGTATCGTCGAGGATATAGCCGTCCTTGGCACGCACTTCCGTAACGATGACCGTCATGCCAGGGGTCAGACCATCAATGCGGATGGTGCCTGCACTATCGGTCACATATTTTCCGTTGGCAACACCGATCACACTTCCGTCCGAGTCGGTCACAAGGAACTCAACGTCGGAGATGGGAGCGCTGGTCACAGCATCCTTTTTGACGATAAGCAGCGAGCCCATCTTATCATTTCCGAAAGTAACGGTGATGACATCCTGATCCTTACCGGAGAGATAAACGGTTTCCGCGGCGTCGGTGATGACATACCCGTCCGGCGCTGAGATCTCCTCACAAATGTAGGTTCCCGCCTTGAGGCCGGTCACAACGATGGTGCCATTGCTCGACGTGCGGTATTCACCAACCACTGTGCCGCCCGTACCGGAGGTGCCACCAAGGTAGCGAATGCGGAACCATGAGCCCTCCAACGGCTGTCCGCTCTCGCTGTCCACCTTGCGGATAATGATGGCGGAAAGAGGCGTATTTTCAAAGGTCAGGACCTTACTCTCGCCACCGGCGATGAAGCATTCCTGCGTGGCAGGCTCCTTAATGGAGTAGCCGTGCGGTGCTTCCAGCTCCGTCACCTTGTACCAGCCGTCCTTGACTTCGGGAAGGATGATCTTGCCGCTCTCATCGGTGTAATAAACGCCGAGATCGTTCAGCTCTCCGCTGTCGGTGTGGTTGCTGGCATACCAGATCTGGAACTTCGCGCCCTTGACGGGATCGCCGGTCACGCTGTCCACCTTGCGGATCTCCAGCGTCGGCTTGAGTGCATTGAAAAAGGTTACGGTAGATGTTTCGCCGGCCTTGAGTGCCACTTCCTGCGGGATGGAGCAGAGAATGACATGGCTGGGAACATTGATCTCCGTCACCTGATAGGTGCCAACGGGAATAGAATCAAGGAATATACGTCCATGGCTGTCGGTGGTGGCCGTGGTGGAGTAGCTGCCGTCGATCTGCTCGATGCGGTAGGTCACGCCCTCAATGGGTTCCCCATTGGCGATGTTCTTCTTGATGATCTCAAGGCCCGGTTTTTCATAGTCCACAAAAGTGACTTCACTCGTCTGTCCGGGGCGCAGCGCCACAGTCTGCTCTGTATTGCTCACGATATACGGCTCCGGAACGGACTCTTCCCGCACCACATAGACGCCGGCGGGAATGGCCGAGAGCGTCGCGGAACCATCTGTTCCGGTAGTAACGGACGTGGAGAAGTTGCCCGTGACAGACTTAATGGAAAATACTGCGCCGGCAATGGGCTTGCCACTCATGGCATCGCGCTTGATGATCTTCATATCAGGCAGCGCGTAGTTCTCGGCAGTCACGGTGTACTGCTTATCGCCATCGGTCGTGTCCACATAGACGCTGATGGGCGCAGAGTCTGCACAGTACCCCGCGGGCGCTTCGACTTCGACAAAGGACCAGAGGCCCTCGGTAACGTCCTTTACCTCGATAATACCGCCGTTTTTGGTCACATCGCTGCCGACAATCTGACCGTCACGGTAGATCAGGAAGCGGGCACCATCCAGTCCGCGCGTTGTTCCTGCGGTGACCTTCTTTAAGGTAATGTCCGCATCGCCGGCTGGTTTCCCCGGAACAGGAGCATCATTCACCACCAATTTGCGGGGAGCATAGTAATTAAAAAAGGACTGATTTTTGCGATTACTCGAAAGAGCAAATACCGCCCACTTCGCAGCATCGTCCTCAATTACAGAAGCGACCCGGCCCTGTGCTGCGTATTCCGCAATCTGTCGCTGAAATTCGGCATCCTCCTGTGCCTTCTGCGCAAGCATGGAGTCGATGAGGC
>ENA-OPBO01000158-OPBO01000158.1-human-gut-metagenome-genome-assembly--contig:-NODE-158-length-60404-cov-24.218081_pt1 | contig 60404 bp, 47 predicted proteins | sample MGYA00241071_ERZ501458 | MGnify/ENA primary metagenome ERZ501458 (study PRJEB25962, sample SAMEA2042509) | human gut metagenome | biome: human gut; feature: human-associated habitat; material: faeces... | reverse complement strand
TCCGAGCCCATGCCGCTTAACTCCCAACAAAGAGCTATCTTTGTGTACCTCCTCAGTAAATACGACCACAAGTCGTGTACCCCAGCAGGAGCAAAACTAACAAATGAGTACACTCACAGGACTGACAAAAATGATCCGTGTACCGTCTCAGTAACACCTTCCCAACTGTGTACTTTTTTCAGGAAGAGGACAATCCTCACGTATAGATTCTTTATTCTCCACGTGGTGGCGAAATGATTCCTCCGAAGTTTCATTTGATTCCTCCGAAGTTTTGTTTCTCGCCTACGTGGAGAATAAAGAATAGCCACGTGGAGATTTGAGAATCTCTACGTGGCTATCGTGTAGTAGGATCTGCGGGAGCCTCTGTTAGCTCTGCTGGAGATCCCTGAGCGTCGGCACTATCTGACGAGGACCTTGTAGGCCTTCCCGTCTATCGATACGATGTAGGTCGCATCGACGAGGTGGCGGATAGTGGTAGCTCGGTGCGGCTCGGTGACGCAGCTGGCGACTTGATGGCCCGTAGTGTCGTAGATGATCACCTGTGCCTGCTGCGGGGTCGTCACCTCAATGGTGTGCGGAGCCGTCGTGATGCGGTAGGTCGTCTCGTCGATAGACTCGATGCTGTTGGGGCAGCCAGAGCCGTCGCCTGTGACATCGACCTGCCAGCCCTTTTGGGTGGCTATGTCGGTCTTGGCGGTTGCTACCTCGGGATTGCCTGCGATGCGGATCTCTCCAGTGGTGACCTCAGGCAGTGCCTCGAAGAGCTGATTCATATCGCAGGGCGCTATGGCGCATTGGTCTACCGACAGGTAGTTTAGCTTGTTGCAGTTACCTAGCGTCAAGCTCTGGAGTGGGTTTTTGGTCAGCTGTACTTTGGTCAGGCTGGGCGACTCGGGAATCTCTAGTCTGGTGAGCCCGCACTCCATTGCGGAGAATTGCTGTAGCACCGACTTTGGCGCGAGGGTTATCTGCGTGAGGTGGGGATTGACAGAGCAGAAGAGTCGGTTGAGTTTCGTACACTTAGAGAGATCTAGCTGGGTCAAGAGATTGGATCCACAAGCGAAGCCCTTTAAGCTTTCGCAAGCATCGAGACGTAGCTCTCTGATCTGATTATTGGCACAGCTAAACTCTTCGAGCTTCTTGCAGCTTGATAGGTCGAGCTCCTGAATGCGGTTGGTGTGACACATGATGAGCGTCGCCTTGGATAGGTTGGATAGGTCGAGCTGCTCGATATTGTTGGCACTACACTCGAGCTCTTGGAGGAGCTTGCAGTGAGCAATGTCTAGGCGGTCGATCTGATTTTCGTAGCAGTAGAGATACTGCAGGTAGTTGAGCCCTGTGAGGTCTAGCTCCTTGATCTGATTCTTACCACAGCTGAGGTCTGCTAGGTAGGGACAGCCTGTGACCTTGATGGAGGTGATGGCGTTTTCGTGGCAATAGAGGGTGCCTAGCTCAGGATTGTGTGAAGCATCGATGGCGGTGATGGCCTCTCCGTTTTTACTACAGCTAAAGTCGGCCACATTGCTATGTAGACGAAGGGTGCTACCAGGGCATGCGATGTGAAACTCTGAGGGGTTGTCGTAGTCGGAGCTGATGAGCATCTTCTGAAAGGAGCCTGGTGTAGCCTCTATCCATACGTAGGAGTCTGGCTCGTAGACACGCATCGTCACCGTAATGGTGCTGCCAGGCTTGGTGGTCAGCGTGATGACTGGGGTGCCTGCGGGAGGAGCTTCGACATCACCCGAGGGGCAGCCCGTGTTGTCACCCTGTACGTCTACCCTCCAGTTTCTCTGCTGAGCTAGTGTGGTGGTAGAGGTGGTGGCTCCTGGATTGCCAACGATCGATAGATTGCCCTGACTCTGAGGTGTCGGGAGGGAGCGAAAGAGGTCGTTCAGACTGCAGGCGTCCATACTGTTTTCATCGGCAGATAGGTGGACGAGGGCTGTGCAGTCGGTCACATCTAGTGCGGTGAGCTGGTTGGCATATATGGAGAGTCTCTCGAGTGCTGCGAAGCCTGTGAGCGTGATCGCGGAGAGCTGGTTATTGCTTGCGTTGAGACTATTGAGGAGCGTGCAGCCAGCTATCTGTAGCTGAGTGATCTGATTGTCGGAGCAAGAGAGCGTGGTGAGCGTGGCTCGAGACGCTGTGAGGTCGAGCTGGGTCAGTTTGTTTTCTGAGCAGTCGACACTTGAGAGCTTAGGAGATAAGTGGAGATCTAGAGCGGTCAACTGGTTATCGTAGATGTCTAGATCCTCTAGCAGAGGCAACTTGCTCAGGTCTAGGCTCTGAATCTTGTTTTGGTAAGCGGAGAGAACGCTTATCTCATTGGTCGTAGGGAGTGCGATGGATGCTATCTGGTTTTCTCCAGCGTAGACCGCCTGTAGCTTGGGACAGGCTGAGAGGTCTAGGGCGGTAAGAGCGTTTTGGGCGCAGGTTATCTTCTGTAGCTTTACAGCACTCGTGAGCGCTAAGGAGGTAAGCTGATTGTTGAAACAAGATAGCTCCTCTAGGGCAGCACAGCCCGACAGGTCGAGCGCTGTGAGTGCGTTCGTGGCGCAGCTCAGGAGACGGAGCTTGCTGCACCCCTTGACAGATAAAGTGGTGAGCGCATTATTGTCGCAGTAGAGCTGCTCGAGGGGTGTGAAGTTCGTTGCGTCTAGCCCTGTGATGACCTCTCCATTGGCAGGGCAGCCGAAGATGTGGAAGGCGCCATAGATCTTCACCCGCCCAGAGGTGGAGGTGTACTTAAAGGCTGTCGGCACGCTGGGATTGTCACCGATAGTGAGTGGCGTAAACTGCCCCTCTTGTATCTCTATCCAAGCTTGTCGTGCGTCAGATCGCGCTATGAGACCAAACTGAAACGTCTTGCCAGGCTGTACCTCTAGCGTGATGTGTTTCGTTCCCATCGGGGGAACACTCTGCGCCCACATCGCAGATGTGGTGAGCAGAGTGAGTAGGAGTAAGAGAGCTTTCTTTGTCATAGCTTCTTCTGTTGATTATACAGATCCCCCCCCTCGTGAGGGAGGGGGGATCTAGTTAGAGTACTAGGAGGGGTGCCGTAGCGTAGCTCCCGTCCGCTCTATTGAGCAGTGCGACATACTTACCAGTCGCTAGAGGGAGTGCCAGCGTGGTGGCTCCAGAGAGCTTAAGTCGTGCCACGACGGCACCCGAGAGGTCTACGATCATCAGCGACGTGACGGGGACTGCGCTCTCTAGGTGGAGCTGCTGTGCCTCGCTGTCGTAGTAGATACGCAGGTCGTCTGCTATCGGAGTGGGTGTGTCGGTGCCGTTGAAGTAACCGTCGACCGTTAGCTCCCAAAAGCCTGATCGGAGTGTCGGCTGCAGGTCGTCTGACTCCACCCCCTCGTCATCGTCTGCACGTAGCGCCGAGCGAGGCTGTGTGCTGCCCATCTTGACACTCGTGATAAGGCAGACGTAGCGACAAGCGTCCTCTTTGGAGACTCCTTGGAGCGTTAGCTGAGCCTCATTAGCGTCGGGGACAGGCTGTAGTGTGGTCAGATTGTACCACCGATAGTGTTCATCGCCGATGAGTGTACCTGGATAGGTGGCATCAAAGGTGACATTGCTACCTGACTTGACGCTCTCCTTATGAGGCTCACTGTAAGCTTGCTGCATACCAAAGCGGAAGATGCAATCTTTGTTTTTGATAAACCGACTCCACGCCTTAAAGTCCGCAAAAGAGAAGCGACAGTTGCGTACATCGATCATATCTAGATTCTTGAGCTTCTTGTAGATCGCTGGCACGGTGCCTGAGAGGTTGTTGTCTCTGAGGGAAATCTTGCCCAGCTCAGTCGCATCTTGCCACTTAGCGGGGATAGAGCCCGTGAACTGGTTGTATCCTAGGTCCAAATACCAAAGCCTTGTCGGCAACTCTTGTGGCAAAGCGCCTGAGAATTGGTTGTGATCGGCGAAAAAGGCTTCGCAGTCTTCCATCGTGCTTAAGTCTTCTGGCAAAGGTCCTGAGAGCTTGTTGTTGGCACAGGAGAAGCGCTGCAAGCGAGGTAACATCGTGACGCTCTCAGGGAAGGGTCCTGTGAACTGGTTGCTGTTGAGGTAGAGTCGTCCCGGCTCTGTAACGCCTAGTCCCAGCTCTAGGGGCTTGCCGAGGTTGACAAGGGTGCTCAGGTCTGGTATCTCGCCACTCATCTTGTTGTTTTGGACAGAGAGGATCTGCAGTTCGGTACAATCACCGATAGAGGCGGGGATAGAACCCGTCAGTTGATTGAAGGAAAGCTCTAGAACCTGCAAACGGCGACAGAGACCAATCTGCTCGGGTAGCTGTCCCGATAGATTGGAGAAGGAAGCGTCAAGATACTCCAGCTGAGGCATCTTGGAGATGTCAGGCAGCGTACCTGTCACCTCTGAGATCACATTGTCCTTGTCGTCTACATTATAGAAGTTTGCCAAGTGTAGGATCTTCAGATTGACCAACTTATCTAGATTAGGCAGCTGTCCCGTCCATAGATTGCTACTGAGCGTGAGCGCCTGCAACTTAGTCATTGCGCCAAACGCCTCAGGGATAGCCCCTGAGAGCTTATTGTTGGAGAGACCCACGAGACGTAGTTCAGGGAAGGCGGTAAAGAAGCTCTTCGGCAGTTGTCCTGTCAGTCCTACCCCATCGAGCGCAATGCCCTGCACGTGGCCATCTTGGATGATTACGCCAGCGTACTTGTCTGGTCCAGAGGCAGCGCGCCAATTGTACCCATCAGCCCAACCCGTGCCACCACACTGGTCATAGAGTTCGAGAAGAGCCTGCTGCTCCGATGCGGGGATGCTGCTCTGCGCTTGTAGCGAGGAGCTAGTGCTCCCCCAGCCGAAAAGGAGGAGGAGACTAGCTAGGATGATCGTATAGAGTCGTGATTGCTTAGCGTACATATACCTTGTAGCTTGATTGATTGACCGTAACGATGTAAAGACCCTCTGCGAGTGGCAGCTCATAAGTACCAGCGGGCAGATAGTGAGAGGCGAGTTGCAGACCGCTAGGCGAGTAAATAGAGACGAGACTCTCTGCGTCAGCCAGCTCTAGGTGGAGCGCAGACAAAGCACCATACACGACAGCAGGTGCGACCGTCTCTGGCTGCTGTATGGCAACGGCGATCGTCGGGTCGACCTTGTAGTTCTTGAAGTTGCACCACGCATCAGCTGCTTGATAAGCTTCTTTGATCTCCTCCGAAGCGACAACAACCGTGACCGTCTCGTAGTGCTCCTCGTTGAAAGCGTCCTCCGATGTGACAGGAGGCTCCTCGCGCAGTGTCGTAATCGTCTCTAGAGCATCACAAGCGAAGAAAGCCATACTCTTGATCTCGTTGACGTTTTCGTCCAGCCATATCTGCTTGATGTGTGAGCAGTTGACAAAAGCTTGCTCGCCTATGTCGGCAACCTTCTTAGGAAAGCGAACTTCCCGCAGCGAGACGCAGTCGAAGAAGCCGTAGTCAGGTATCAGCTCGATGCTATCGGGGAAGACGATCGTCTCTAGCGAAGTACATCCATGGAAGACGCTCTCGCCAAGGTTCAGAGCCGTCTGAGGTAGCGCTATACTACGCAGTGCGGTGCAGTAGCTAAAGGCCTCCTCCTCGATGTCGGTCACACCCTCCGGTAGCACTACCTCCTCGAGGAGCATCGCTTGACTACAGCTAGAGTAGGGGATCGTCGTGAGCTGCTTCGGGAAGGTCAGTTTGCGCAGCTGAGCGTACTCTCTGAACTTGATCTCCTCTAGCGGATTTGCCTCAGCATCGTAAGTGACCTCGCCGAGGTCTAGCTCCTGCATACGAGGCAGCTCTGCGAGCGCCTCTAGGTCGGCACTCGTTATCGTACCCGTTAGCTTGACCGCACGGTATAGTTCGGGCGTCGTCAGCGCAGAGAGAGTCTCCTCTAGTGGCTTCTCGGCAGAGACCTCAGCGGTGAGCGTTAGCATCTCCGATACATTGGCAAACGCCTTCCACCCTTCGGCAGCAGCGTAAGCCTCCTTGGTCCCCTCAGGTACGATGAGCGTCAGCTCGCTCATAGCGGAGAGGTCGGCTAGACCAGCTAGATCCTCCTCCTTGCTAGAGACGACGGGCGTCGGATTGGTCACGATCACAGTCTTAAGTGCTTCACAATCCCCGAAAGCCTTGTCGCTCATCTTCTGCATCGAGCGAGGCAGTGTCACCGTCTCCAGACTCTTACAATTGGCAAAAGCGCCATAGAGTATCTCCTCACACCCGTCTGGTATCGTCACCTCAGTGATCGCTGTGCGTGCGAAAGCTCCGCCCATCAGAGTCTTGAGCTTGGAGGGCAGGACGATACTAGCCAGTGACTCACAACCGCTGAAGGCGTTGCCTCCGATCCTTTTGACCCCCGCGGGGATTATGATCTCCTCCAGTGCCTTGCAGTTCATAAACGCTTGGTCACCGATAGTCTCCATAGCCATACTCTGTATGGAGACACTCGTAAGAGCTTCGCAACCGCTGAATGCGTCATGCTCGATGGTGCGCATCAGGGGTGGTAGTTGTATTTCGGAGAGACTCGTGCAGCCCTCGAAGGCTGAGACGCCAATCGTGCGAAGCATCTCTGGTAGGTCTAGCTCCTCTAGTGAGGTACAGCCCTTAAATGTCGCAAAGGAGATCTCACGCATCGTAGAGGGTAGTGAAACCTCAGAGAGCGACTCGCAATCCTGAAAAAGGAACTTACCTATATAGCTGACCTCCTCAGGGATCTCTACCTGAGCGAGGAGCTTGCACCCCTCGAAAGCTGAAGACCCCAGCGAGTCAATCGACTCAGGCAGCTCGATAGCCTCTAGGCTCTCGCACCAGCCGAATGACAATTCGCCTACATAGGTGAGTTCGCTAGGAAGGTTGATCTCAGTCAGCTTGCCACCATTTTGCAAGCAGCGAGTACCCAGTCGAGTCACACTATTAGGTAGTGTGATCATGGTGAGACTCTCAGCTAGTTCGCCCGCAAAGAGGAAGTAACCCGGCATAGTACCTGGCTCCGTCTCGATAGTCTCCGACATATAGGGATTGCCCTCGTAGCTACCGCCAGCGACGATCTCCACGTCAGAGAGATCGAGCGTGGTGATGCCAGCCGTCTTTCTCAGCGCTCCGAAGTCGTTCGCATTGAGCGAACCCTTAATTACGAGATTGGATAGCTCGGTCGTTTCGCTCAGCTTCTTCTGAAGCGTACCAGGCTCTGTGACCTCGATCGTGGTCTGAGCCGATAGAGACGCTACGCCCCACCATAAGAGCAGGGAGAGCGTGCAGGTTAATAAGGAGTAGAAATGCTTCATATACTATGTGATTTGATTAGTGTCATCGGAAGGCTAGAGTAAGGGGGCGCTCTGATCTTTGAGTCTCGTCGCACGCTAGCACCACAAATGTAACTATTCTCATCGAAAGGCACAAAATTGGCGCACGCCCGTAACACTATTGCGACTCGTCTTGCTTTGATACAACTACAGGTTGCTGCACCTATTCGCTAGAAAAAGTCGATATCCACGTAGAGAATCTCAAATCCCTACGTGGCTATTTTTTATTCTCCACGTAGGCGCAAAACGATTCCTCCGAAGTTTCATTTGATTCCTCCGAAGTTTTATTTCGCCTCCACGTGGAGAATATTCATTCCCTACGTGGAGAATTTGAATTTCCTCCGTAGGAAATGGACTTTTCGTGAGATGAAGAGGTGAGCGAATTGGGCTATTTTTGGTATCTTCGCATAGAAAACAGAAATAAGCAATGGCACAGAATATAAAAGTAGGAGACACCATCCGCTACCTCAACGCATCGGGCGGTGGTGTCGTCAAGCGCATCGAGCGTGGCGTGGCGTGGGTCGAGGGCCCCGACGGCTTCGAGCTACCCACACCGATACATGAATGCGTCGTGGTGGACAGCCGCGACACCTTCGTACCAGCATACAAGCCCCCCGTAGTGAAGCGACAAGAGCCGACAGCGCAACAGCCTAAAAGCAGTGCGCCCGTGGCGACTCCCGACACCCCAGAGCCAGTCGAGAGCGCAGAGCAAGACTTGAGCTTTGTGGCGCCTCTCTCCAAGGGTCCTTGGTTTGACCGCTCAGGAGGCGAGCAGCTACAGGTGCATGTCGCCTATCTGCCCGTATCGTACGAGCACTTCGGACAGTCTCCCTACGAGACCTATCTGATCAACGAGAGCAACTATCATCTCCTCTTCACTTATAGCACGACAACCACAGCGGGAGGCTACAAGCTTCGCTCAGCGGGCGTCCTAGAGCCGGATATGCGGGTACTGGTCGAGGAGTTTGACGCATCGGAGATCAACGATCACGCCGTCTCACACTTCCAGTTTATCGCCTACAAGCCTGAGCGTACCTATCGCTCTATGCCACCCGTAGAGCGTCAGGTGCGAATGGATGTGGTCAAACTGGTGAAGCGTCACGCGTTTCGTGAGAATCCTTTCTTTGACGAAGATGCCCTCGTGATCCCAGTCCTAGAGGCATACGATGGCACCCGCCAAGCTTCTGCAGAGGAGCCAGCCCCAGCACCGAATCGCTCAGGAGCCTTGCCACAGCGAGCTATCGAGCGTACGCCGCAGGCGACAGTAGCACAAAAGGGCACACAGAAAGCTTCGCAAAAGCCTACTAAGAAGGCTAGTGCTAAGCCTCAGTCTGAGTCCAAGCGCCCCGACACCCCAGTAGCTCCACAAGCTGCATCCGCAGCAACCGAGCAAACGATCGAAAAGGTCGGACTAGAGGCGGAGCGTATCCTCCCGAACACTACGGGGATGACTCCACACGAGGTGCTGCTCTATCAGCTGAAGAACTTCCGCCGTGAGCTAGACAAGCGACTCGATCGTCGTGGCAGTAAGGTAGTCTTCATCCATGGAGCTGGTCAGGGCGTCCTGCACCAGCTGATCATCAACCGCATCGAGCAGGACTACCCGATGGTGCAGTATCGAGACGTCACGTTCGATGGCTTCCCGATGGGTGCTATCGAAGTCACTATCTCAGCAAAGTAACGACACATCGTGCTAGAGATCGAGCGCAAGTACCTCGTCGGTCGTGAGGACTACCTCCGAGAGGCGTCTCACCAGCACCATATCCGTCAGGGCTATCTGACAGCAGACGGACGGGTGACCGTGCGGGTGCGCATCATCGACGATGAGGCGCGACTCACCATCAAGGGAGGCTCCTCCCCTGACGGACTGATCCGCTCCGAGTGGGAGTACCCGCTCCCTGTCGCTGATGCTGAGGAGATGCTGCGCCAGTGTGCTAGCAGTAGCCTCGAGAAGGTGCGCTACTACGTGCCTTTTGGAGGTTTCGTGTGGGAGGTAGACCGCTTTGGCGGGCGACTAGAAGGCTTGGTTATGGCAGAGGTCGAGCTAACGAGTCCCACAGACCGTCCTGCGCTACCCTCTTGGCTGGGGCGTGAGGTGACGGGCGACCCGCGCTACTACAATGCGATGCTAGCGCAAGAGCTGGCGCCACCACCCACCACTTGAGACTGTTGCAAAAGTCAACAGACTCTACTTAAGAGAATCAATGTAATACACTATATAAAGATAACTACCTATGACAACTCACCTAAGAAGAGTACTCCTGCTCCTGCTCACCAGTCTCTCTCTCTCGTCCGTGGCACTGGCCGACGGAGGTATGTGGCTACTGGAGCAGATGGCTGACCAAGCTGACGAACTCCAAGCTAAGGGGCTACAGATCCCTGTGGAGGAGATATACAATTCCGATGGCCCTTGCTTGCAGAGGGCGGTCGTGATGTTTGACGGGGGCTGCTCAGGCGTCTTCGTCTCGGAGCAAGGACTCGTTTTGACCAACCACCACTGTGGCTACGATCAGATACAGAGCCACTCAGCCGTAGAGCACAACTACCTGCGTGACGGTATTTGGACGCAGTCGATGCGTGAGGAGCTGCCCTGTCCTGGGCTGGAGGTGATCTCGATCGATAAGATCACCAACGTGACCGATCAGGTGAATAATCTGCTCAAGGAGTCTCCCTACAAGGAGGATCCGATGGCAGCATTCTCCATTGCGACACTCACTAAGATGATTCCTGCGATCGTTGGCGAGGAGGCAATGAAGCAGCCTAGCATTCGTTACGAGCTGAAGCCTTTCTATGGGGGTAACCGCTACTACCTCTTTACCAAGAAGGTCTTTACCGATGTGCGTCTCGTAGCAGCTCCGCCCAGCGCTATCGGTAAGTATGGCTCCGACACAGACAACTGGATGTGGCCTCGCCACACGGGAGACTTCTCCATATTCCGTGTCTATGTGGACAAGAACAATAACCCCGCCGACTACAGCGCCGACAATGTGCCGTACAAGCCAGAGCGCTTTGCTGCGGTCTCTACTTCAGGCGTACAGCGTGACGACTTTGCGCTGATTATGGGCTTCCCCGGGACGACCAATCACTTCTTCACAGAGGCACAAGTGGACGAGTGGTCTGAGATAGACAACAACATACGTATCGAGATGCGTGGTCTGCGTCAGGAGGTGATGCTGCGTCGTATGCTCGCTGACGAGAAGGTCAACATACAGTACGCTGCTAAGTATGCTTACTCGCAAAACGGCTACAAGCGCGCTCAAGGTGCCAACTGGGCGATCCGTACTCGCAACCTGCAGGCGACCAAGCGTGCGCAGCAAGATGAGCTGGCGCAATGGGCTAAGGCAAACAACCGCCCCGAGGTGACTAAAGCTATCCAGACGATCGCTGACTGTGTCGCTGCGCGTCAGGAGGCACGTCGTGTGCAGTGGTACCTTATGGAGGGTATCCTGACACCGATCGAGTTCCTACAGATCCCGCTAGCTGATGGCAAGAAGCTCCAGCAGTGGAGCGATCCGAAGGTGCGCGAGGAGATCCTTAGCGAGTTGCGTAGTGGCTACGCTGCTTTCTATAATAAGGACTACGACCCAACGGTCGACAAGGAGGTCGCAACAGTGCTCCTGCAGCGCTACACGGAGCGCATCGATGAGGCGCACTGGCCCGATGCCCTTCGTGAGGGTGTGGCTCAGTATCACTCGGTACAGGCTTATGTGGCTCATCTCTTCGACAGCTCGATCTTTGCTGATCCAGCACGCTTCGATGCTTTTCTTAAGACTCCCTCACGTGAGCAACTGCTGAACGATCCGATGACGCAGTTTGCCGTATCGACCATCAATCTCTTTGTCCAAATGCGTGAGCAGCAGGCTGCCTACGATGATCCGATCAAGCTGGCTCACAGAGACTACGTGCGTGGTGTGATGGATATGCAGGGCGCACGCAAGGTGTGGCCCGATGCCAACCTGACGCTCCGCTTTACCTATGGTAATGTGCGTGGCTACGCTCCTCGTGACAATGTCTACTACGGTCATCAGACGACTCTCACGGGTGTGATGGAAAAGGAAGACCCCACGAGCTGGGAGTTTGCCCTACCTGACCAGATCAAGGAGATCTATAAGCATAAGGATTACGGTGTCTATGCGCTACCCAATGGCGAGATGCCGGTCAACTTCTGCGCTACGACCCACACGACGGGCGGTAACTCGGGTAGCCCAGTCTTCGACAGCAAGGGGCGCCTGATCGGACTGAACTTCGACCGCAACTGGGAGGGTGTCGGTGGCGACATCGAGTACCTACCAGACTATCAGAGGAGCATTATCCTAGACATTCGCTACCTCCTTATGCTGGTCGACAAGTATGGCCACTGTCAGCGTCTGCTCGACGAGATGAACCTTGTTAAGTAACCCCCCCTATGGAGACACTACAACTAGAGGAGCAGATCGTCAAGATGCTCCGCACCGTCTACGACCCTGAGATCCCTGTCAATATCTACGACCTAGGTCTCATCTACAATGTGGATGTACAGGAGGAGGGGGCTAAGGTGGTGATCACGATGACACTCACGGCGCCCAATTGCCCGGCCGCAGACTTTATCCTACAAGATGTACAGATCAAGGTCGAGAGCATCAAGGGTGTCAAGCGGTGTGACATCGAGCTCACCTTCGACCCATCGTGGGATAGCTCGATGATGTCTGAAGAGGCTCAGCTGGAGCTGGGCTTCCTCTAGGGCAAAGCGTTGCTGATACCCTATCTATGGGAGCTATATACTTTCTCTCAGATGCACACCTAGGGTCGCCCTACCACGACGATCCTAGGCGTGCTGAACTACGACTGGTCGCCTGGCTACGCTCCATAGCGGACGATGCCGAGGCGGTCTACCTGCTGGGCGATATGCTCGACTACTGGTTTGACTACAAGTATGTCGTGCCGAGGGGGGCGGTACGCTTCCTCGCTGCTCTAGCAGATCTCGTGGAGCGAGGTGTCGAGGTGCACTACATTATGGGCAACCACGACCTCTGGCTCACCGACTACTTTACCCAAGAGCTAGGTGTCATCGTGCATCGTGACACTGTCGTCTGCCAGCTCAAAGGACGTACCTTCCGTCTGTCGCACGGACATCGGGAGTATGCCCTACGATACAAGAAGGAGCGGTGGCTCTTTGGCACTTTCGAGAGCCGATTGGCACGCTGTCTCTATGCTGCGATCCACCCTCGCTGGACGGTGGGCTTCGCACAGCGATGGGCTTACCGCAATCGCCTGCAACAGATGCGAGCTGCCAACGATCCGTCACGACCTGGCCACAATCCGCAGATGAATGTGGAGCGAGATGAGTGGCTCGTGCAGTACACCAAAGAGCTGATCCCGCAGCACCCCGAGATAGACTACTATATATATGGTCACCGTCATCTGCTGCTCAATCTCTCGCTCCCCGACGATCGTCGCTGCATCATCCTCGGCGACTGGATCCACTACAACTCTTACGCTCGCTGGGACGGCGAGGCGCTCACCTTATCGCTCTACGACGAGCAGTAAACAAAACATCGGCTCACCTCGCAAACGAGATGAGCCGATGCTTCTATTGGACTCTTCTACTGAAGGGGTGTTGGCATTATAGGGTACTGTACCCTCGATTCCAAGTGACCTCCGATCCGTGCGTTCGTACCGCCTCTGTGCGGGCGAGGACGAAGAAGTAGTCGCTCAAGCGATTGACAAAGCGAACGATCAGGTCATCCACTCGGCTCTCCTCACGGAGGCGGTAGATGTTGCGCTCAGCACGACGGCATACGGTGCGACAGACGTGACAGAGTGCTGCTGTGCGTCCACCAGAGGGGAGGACGAACTCCCGGAGACGAGGGAGCGTAGCGTCTAGTTCGTCGATCTTGTGCTCCAGCTTCTCAATGTCTGTCGGGTCTATCTGCATCGCTGCGAGGTACTCCTCCTGATCGGGCGGTGTGGCTAGACTGCCAGCCACGTTAAAGAGTATATGCTGCAGACGCAGGAGGAAGTCGTGCGTCTCGTCTGTCAGCTCCTCAGCGAGGAGGACGCCGATATGGCTGTTGAGCTCATCGATAGTGCCGTAGCACTCGAGGCGTATGTGTCCCTTGGAGATGCGTGTACCACCTACGAGTCCAGTGGTGCCGTCATCGCCACGGCGGGTATATACGGGGCTTTTCTTCATAGTTGTAGCTTGTTTGAGTAGGTAATAGGGTTAATGTCTGATACGTGTCCAGAAGTCTTGGCGGGGCAACTTGCGATCCAGGAAGAGTAGTTGTCCGCCCGCATAGTCGATCATCATGCCAGCCTCTCTCTGGCGAAAGGCCTTTGGCACTTTCCTGCCTATATGCCAAAGGATCGAGCCACTCCCCCACGGCATCTCCGCTAGTGGTGCGCCTTGCCATAAGATCAGTGTGCGATCGTAGGTTAGTGTCTTGTCGTACTGCGTGACGAGCTGCGTGAGGGGCCACTGGTTGAGTAGCTGGAGCGCTAGTTGCTTCTGCTGGCGGTCTAGGAGGTCTGCCCCCTCGGGTAGCTCCTCTAGATGCTCAGGGTAGTACGCTACACCACGCTGGTCTAGCACTAAGGTGATAAGCCGGAAGGCGGTCGGCGAGTGGACGCTATGTCCTAACGAAGTCCACCAGCGCTGGAGAGGAGTCGCCATAGCATAGGTCAAGTGGTGATACTAATATATAGAGTCATGCGAAGACGAGCTAATGAGGTCACTAGCTTGCCTTCGCATGATATGTAGTCTTAGCTGCAATTACTCAGCAACGACAGCAGCCTCCTCAGCGGGAGCCTCGACGACTAGAGTACCCTCACAGAGTTGCTCCTCGCCCTTGCCGAAGTAGAAAGCATCACCCTTCGTCCAGAAGTAGACGCCCTCTTCGTTTTCCCACTTAGCACCATCAGCGCTAACAGCGTTCTTCATCTCGTAGACGACATTGCCCTCGATATCCTTGAGCGTTGCGTTCTCACGATTCTCGCCTGTGACGGTCAGCTCAAAGTGCTGCTTGCCATCAGCCGTAGCGTAGTTGAAGACCTCAGGCTCAGCAACTACAGGAGCCTCTGCGACAATAGCGGTAGAGTCTACAGTAGTAGTTGCGTCCTTCTTCTCCGTGTTGCAAGCTACTAGTGCTAGACCAGCAGCTACGATTAGCATAAACTTTTTCATATTCATATGATTGATTAAAGTGAATAGATTCGATTGATTACGCTTTGCCACTCTCGAAGCGAGAGCCGACCAAAGCGTAGTAAAGCATGTATAGCTCTCCAGCTACGACGAGTAGCCAGGTGTAGTGGTACCCTCCGAGGAGGTCTGCTAACAAGCTCTGTAAGAATGGTAAGAGTGCACCTCCGATGAGTCCCATCAGGAGTACGCCAGAGGCTCTCGTGGCTAGGCTACCTAGCTCCTTGAGTGCTAGCGAATAGATAGCGCCCCACATGACCGAGTGACATAGTCCTACAGCGATGAGCCAGTAAGGCTCATTGGTCACGACAGCGATCAAGATGAGGATAGCGGAGAGGAGCGTGGTGGTCCACAACAGAGTGCGGTCGGAGACACGGCTTAAGAAACTACTGATGAAGCGTCCTGCCAGCATCGCTGCCCAGTAGAGTGTAGCGTAGAGAGCGACGGTGTTATAGCTTAGCGCAAGGTCGTTTTGCCCATATAGGATGATGTTGGCACCGATGCAGACCTCGACACCGACATAGCAGAAGAGGGCTATGCAACCGAGTCGCACACGTCGTATGCTCCACACGGTCTTGAAGCTTACCTCGGCATCTTCACTGCTGGTCGTCCCCTCGATGTGCGGGACGTGGAGTCGCTTGACTACGTAGGAGAGGATGAGTACGACACCCATCAAGATGATCATCGGCACGATCACCTCTTGGATCTGTACATCCTTCAGATCCTCCACTCCGCCGAAGATAACCATGGACACAAAGAGTGGAGCTAGCATAGTCATCGTCGAGTTGCCTACGCCACCGATGTTTTGTCGCTGTACGGCAGAGGTGCCAGGGACAGCACAAGCGATGAGATAAGGATTGACCGACGACTGCATAAAGGTGATCCCCGCTCCACAGACGAAGGAGCCGAGGAGGAAGATCAGATAGCTCACAGGTAGCTGCACGGTCTCGGAGAGCGTGATCCATAGCGAGGTGTGCATAAAGAGCAGTGCCGAGAGGACAAAGAGTAGGATACCTCCAGCCAACAATAGTAGCCCTCTGACGATAGTCATCTTGTAGCCATGCCGCTCCACAAAGCGTGACGAGGTAGGTCCTAGCACGAGGTACGAGAGGAAAAAGGCGAAGATGAGTAGCGTCGTAAAGCTATTGGTCCACCCACCTGCGGAGTGTAGATAGGCGCTCTGGATGGGTGCTTGAAACTGCTGATTGATGCTCGTGATGAAGCCGATGACGGTCATCATGATCACCATAGTTATAAAAGGCCCAAGATAGTTTGGTTTGGTTCCTGTCGAAGGGGTTGGCATACGAACTTGCTGGTCTAATCCGCTGCAAAGTTATAGAAAAAGAAGTCACCAACCACAACTCCCGCTCATAACATGCTCACAGCAGAGGTAGCGAAAGAATCTTGTGATTGGTGACTCCCTATATTTAGTCTTAGTAGAGCGCTGTGTGTGGAGACACAGCAACTCTAGCTATTATCGTCTAGTCGTCATGACGCTCACGACGGGGACGGCGCTCACGGCGCTCGCCATCGTCACGGCGCTCACGGCGTGGACGACGCTCAGGCTCTACATAGCCCTCGGGCTTAGGTAGGAGTGCCTTGTGAGATAGGCTGAACTTGCCCGTCTTGGGGTCGATCTCGATGAGCTTGACATCGATCGTGTCGCCCTCCTTGAGACCTGTATCCTCGATCGTGGCAAAGCGCTTCCAGTCGATCTCGCTGATGTGAAGCAGTCCATCCTTGCCTGGCATAAACTGGACAAAGCAGCCATAAGGCATCACGGAGGAGACGGTACCCTTGTAGACCTCGCCCACCTCGGGGGTAGCGACGATGCCACGTACCATAGCTAGAGCTGCATCGAGAGACTCCTTGTTGGAGCTACTGATCTCGACGATACCATAGTTGTCCACCTCTTCGATGTTGACCGTGGCACCACTCTGCTCCTGAATGCCCTGGATGATCTTACCGCCCGGGCCAATGACTGCTCCGATGAACTCCTTGCCGATGCGGAGCGTCTCGATGCGTGGTGCATGAGGCTTCATATCGGGACGAGCCTCGGGCTGTGCTCCCTCGATCTTGTCTAGGATGTGCATACGACCAGCCTTAGCCTGCGCCAAAGCTTTTGCTAAGATCTCATAGCTCAGGCCATCGACCTTGATATCCATCTGAGTAGCGGTGATACCGTCACGCGTACCTGTCACCTTAAAGTCCATATCGCCGAGGTGATCCTCGTCGCCTAGGATGTCGGAGAGGATAGCGTAGTTGGTACCCTTGTTCTCGCTGATGAGACCCATAGCGATACCAGAGACCGGCTTCTTCATCTGAACACCCGCATCACGCAGTGCGAGCGTACCAGCGCAGACCGTTGCCATAGAGGAAGAACCGTTGGACTCAAGGATATCACTCATCACACGGATCACGTAGGGGTAGTCCTCGGGGATCATGCGCTTCAGCGCACGGTGTGCTAGGTTACCGTGACCGATCTCACGACGGCTGATGCCGCGCGAAGCTTTTGCCTCGCCTGTAGAGAAGGGTGGGAAGTTATAGTGCAGGAGGAAGCGCTCCTTGCCGTAGTTGAGTACATCGTCGACCAGCTTCTCATCGCTCTTGGTGCCGAGCGTCACCGTAGAGAGAGACTGTGTCTCACCACGTGTGAAGATAGCTGATCCGTGAGGACCTGGTAGGCAGTCGGTCTCGATCCAGATAGGACGTATCTCATCGGTGCGACGACCGTCGAGACGCTTGCCCTCGTCGAGGATCATACGACGCATAGCCGCCTTCTCCATATCGTGGTAGTAGCGGTCGATGATCATACCCTTCTCCTCGAGCTCCTCTTCGGTAAACTGTGCCTTGAACTCCTCAACGATTGCCTCAAAGGCATCGCCACGAGCGTGCTTGTCGGTACCAGCGGTAGCGACCTTGTAGATCTTGTCGTAGAGCTCACGCTGCATACGCTCACGCAGCTCCTCGTCTTGCTCCTCAGCGGGGTACTCACGCTTGACCATCTTACCGACAGCCTCCGAGAGCTCTAGCTGAGCCTGGCACTGTACCTTGATAGCCTCGTGAGCTACCTTGATAGCCTCGAGCATCTCCTCCTCTTGGACCTCTTCCATCTCGCCCTCGACCATCATAATGTTGTCGAGCGTAGCTGCAACCATCAGGTCAATGTCGGCACGCTCTAGCTGCTCGAAGGTAGGATTGATGACAAACTCCCCATCGATGCGTGCTACACGTACCTCACTGATAGGACCTCCGAAAGGAATATCGGAGACCGCTAGAGCTGCCGAAGCTGCTAGCCCAGCGAGTGCGTCAGGCATATCGACACCATCAGAAGAGAAGAGGATAATGTTTACATAAACCTCTGCGTGGTAGTCATCGGGGAAGAGTGGACGCAGTGCGCGGTCCACTAGGCGACAAGTTAATATCTCATAGTCTGAAGCGCGTCCCTCACGGCGTGTGAAGCCTCCAGGGAAGCGACCTATGGCTGAAAACTTCTCTTTGTACTCTACCTGTAGTGGCATAAAGTCTACATCGGGCTTAGCCTCTTTGGCAGCCGTCACAGCTGCGAGTAGTACGGTAGAGCCCATGGTGACGGTGACAGCACCGTCGGCTTGCTTAGCAAGCTTACCCGTCTCGATGGTGATCGTGCGACCATCGGGTAGGGTGATTGTCTTGTTGACCGGATTGATCATAAAAATCGTCTGATTACTTGGTTCTATTGTCTTATACCTCGATAAAATCGTCCAAAGTTACAAAAACTAATGCAGATTACAGCAATTCGTTCTGCACAAGTTCCACATCTTACAAGAATTAGCCTCTTTTACAGCGTGCGATGGTCTAGGTAAACCGTGTCCGCAAAGAAGGCTCCTCGCACCCCATCGGGATAGCGGTCTACGACGATGACCGTAGGGTGAGCGATGGAGAGAAAGCGTGCCAACTCTTCGCGTGCTTGTTGTCGTGCATTGCGTATGTAGCCTGAGCGGTACACTTCGTTGATGAGTCGCTGCGGGATGCGTCGCTTGGCCCTATTCTCTTGCTCTGCGGTGAGTGTCTTCGTGGTAAAGCCTTGACGTAGCGGATGTACATCGATCACGGTGTAGCCTAGCTCGTGAGGGGTGACCTCTTCTGGAGGGAGCTGTACATAGAGCGTGTCGCCCTGCAGATGCGTGGGAAGCTGGTCTATGTCGAAGTCTATATAGGTGCGAGCCTGTATGACGTATGCCAGCACCATACCATCGATCGTGTCGACCATAGGGATCTCCTGATAGCACTCGCCTGTAGAGAGCTTGAGTATCTCCTCGATCGAGCGAACGGTCATAGCGTGCGTGACGACATCGCTGTAGTCCTCGCTCTTACTCTTGGAACAGCTACGCCACAGGAGGACGATACCGACTAGAAGCAGTATCGCTAGGAGTATATAAGGGATGCGCTTAAGCCATTTGCCCATAGGATTGAGAAGCTACTGTGGTGATGAGAAGTGAGTGCTGGGCTGTACGAGTGCTGAGCCACGCTCTACAATGACAACCGTGGGGGGCAGCTCGTAGGAAAGGAGGAGCTGCGTGAGCCATCGGCGGAGCTTCTCGATAGAGCGCTGTCGTATCTGAGCGACGAGCTGATCATTGGTAGCGATCTCCTGCTGGAGTACTTGGTAGGCTCGATTCTTGACACGGGCACGATCCTGCGGGGTGATAACATCTCGCAGGGGGGCGACGTACTCGTACTCGGTTCTTAGCGTGAAGTCTCGCCCTCGTAGCTCCACCTGTATAGGAGATATGTAGACGGTGAGCTGCTGCTTGTCGCTGTCGTAGCTCACATCGTCTGCCGAGAAGCCTGTCAAGTCGGTATAGCTCACCAGTGTCGCATCAAAGGAGTAGATGCCGACACGATTGCCAACCTTCGTTTGGTTGCCCAGCCATGTGGCGAAGTCCTTGAAGCTATCAATATCGTAAAAGGAGATCTTGGGATCTTGTAGGGTGACCGCCTTCTGGAGGGTCGTCTCCGTAAGAAGCAGCTTGCCAACGCTCTGATACTGCTGTACGATCGCCTCTTGTAGTAGCTCTTCGGGCTTCTTGCGCTTGGAGCAACTAGGCAAGCTCACGAATGTACAGAGCAGTGCCGAGAGTAGTAAGAGATATGGGTACCGAAGATGCTTCATAACTATGCGGTACTATATAACAATAGGAGTGTCGTTACTGCTCGACCATCTTGAGGACAGCGGGCAGCATCTCAGCTATATCACGGGCTATCATACCGCGTGGCGAGTGTCGCTCGCCATAATGATTGGCTGTCAAGCCATGAATGTAGACGCCTAGCGGTGCTGCCTCGGCTGGTGCATAGCCTTGTGCTAAGAGCGAGAGGATGATGCCCGTGAGGACATCGCCACTACCCGCAGTGGCGAGGGCTGGTGTGCCTGAGCTGTTGAAGATAACCTCGCCCGTGGGCAGGCAGGTGGCTGTGTTAGCCCCCTTGAGTACGATGATAATCTCTTGCTCCATAGCTAGCTCCTGCGCTTTCGTCAGGCGGTGATGATCATCGAGAGAACTTCCAGTGATGCGGTCCAGCTCGCCAGGATGTGGCGTGAGTATGGTATCCTTAGGCAGGACGCTCAGCAGCTCGGGGTGGAGTGCTAGGAGGTTGAGTGCGTCGGCATCGAGTAGTAGCGGTGTGGCGGGCTGTATGTTTTGTAGCAGATGCTCCAAGAGATGCAGTGTGATCGGTGCTGTGCCAATGCCAGGCCCCATAGCGATAGCTTGATAGCTGTGTAACTCTTTGGAAAGAGTACCAACGATAGTCTCCTCTTTGTCCTTCTCCACAAGAGCCTCCGGAAGGAGCGTGTTCGCAAGCTGAACCAGTGAGCTAGGTAGATGCATCGTGAGCTTGCCCAGTCCCGATCGCATAGCGCCCATACCAGCCAGCATCGCTGCTCCCGCCATCGCCTCGGAGCCTGCGATGAGGAGCGCATGGCCCTGTGTCCCTTTGTGTGCAAAGTGCGAGAGTGGCTTCAAGGCTCTGCGGGCATCCTGCGGTGCGTAGAGGTAGTAGTCCGTCTGTATGGCGGGGTCATCGTCCATATTGAGACTGAGCGAGAGAAGGCGCAGTGAGCCTGTGTAGCACTCATTGTCCGATAGGAGTAGGGCTATCTTGGGGCTTTCGCAGGTGAGGGTGTAGTCCGCCTTGATGATCGCCTGGAGGTTGTTTTCGCTATTGTCCTTGTCATAGAGTCCCGAGGGGATGTCTACAGCGATGACGGTGGCTGGCGAAGCATTGATGAGCTGATCTACCAGCACGGCAAAGCCTCCCTCTAGAGGACGCGAGAGTCCTGTGCCAAAGAGCGCATCGATGACGAGCGTCTGAGCGGTCAAGAGCGGGGGCTGAAACTCATCTGCGACAATGGTCAGAGCGTCTGGGTGAAACTCCTGAAGTTTCGTCTGTTGCCAAGCACAAGCCTCCGAGAGCTCCTCCTCTTGCTTGCAAAAGAGGTAGCAGTGTACTCGGTGTCCCTCCTGCAGTAAGCGCCGTGCGATAGCTAGGCCATCTGCTCCGTTGTTGCCAGGACCAGCAAAGACATAGACGATGCCTTGTGGCAGGTCTGAGATACTCCTGAGCTCCGCGACAAAGCGCTGAGCGACACGCTCCACAAGGTCGTGGATGGAGAGATGATCACGCTCGAGGATATAACTATCCGTGCTGCCCCATTGGCGTCCGACGAGTATCTTTTTCATTGTTTCAGCTGGTCTGTTTAGTTGGTTGATTGCTACATAGCTATGGTCTCTGAGAGCTTTTGTCTCAAGCTAATCCATAGCCCCCCTTACGATGCCACGCTTGCTGTCGCTGATGAAGTTGTAGATCAGGTCTCGCTCGTAGCCCTGTGGATAGCGACTCTGTATCTCTACGAGCGCCTCGCTATTGTTGAGTCCCCCCTGATACAGTGTGCGGTAGATGTCGTTGATCAGGAAGATCTGCTCATTGGTGAAGCCTCTGCGACGTAGCCCTACAATATTGATGCCACAGTAAACGATCGGATCACGCCCCACGAGACAGTAGGGCGGTATGTCTTTAGTTACCTTAGATCCTCCCTGTATCATCACATGCTGCGAGATGCGTACGAACTGATGCACCAGCACGGCACCGCTGAGGATAGCGTAGTCGTCTATTTCGACCTCCCCAGCGAGCTGAGTGGCATTGCCTAGGATAATGTGATCCTTGAGGATGCAGTCATGTGCTACGTGTGAGTAAGCCATAATGAGGCAGTTACTACCGATGACAGTCGTGCCACGCGAGGCGGTACCACGATTGACTGTGGCGAACTCTCGTATGGTCGTATGGTCACCGATGACAGCGGTCGTCTCTTCCCCTTTGAACTTAAGGTCTTGCGGTATCCCAGCTATGACAGCGTAGGGATGTATGTGACAGTCGCTACCGATGCGCGCTCCGCTGCGTATCATGCAGCCTTGGTCTAGGACCGTGCGGTCACCGACGACCGTATTGGCCTCGATGGTGACAAAAGGTCCGATCGTCACCTCAGCTCCTATCTGTGCTTCAGGATCTATCTGAGCCAGAGGAGATATAAGCGTTTGAGCCATATAGTGGATATGATTGTTTACTCCTTATTCTTTACTATTTGGGCCATAAAGTCAGCCTCACAAACCAACTGACTACCCACGAAGGTCAATCCTCTGACACTAGCCAAACCACGACGCACCTCACTGGTGAGCATCACCTTGAAGAGGAGCGTATCGCCTGGCACCACCTTGTTTCTAAACTTCACATTGTTGATCGTCAAGAAGTAGGTCGAGTAGCGCTCGGGGTCTTCTATGCCACTGAGTACGAGTAGCCCAGCCGTCTGCGCCATCGCCTCGACGATGAGCACGCCTGGCATAACAGGCTCTGTGGGAAAGTGTCCGAGGAAGAAGGTCTCGTTGAAGCTCACGTTCTTAACCCCCACGATATGATCCTTGTCTAGGTGGATCACCTTGTCCACCAGGAGGAAGGGATAGCGGTGGGGGAGGAGACCTTTGATCTGGTTCAGGTCGAGCACAGGTGTCGCATTGGGATCGTAAACGGGAGGCTGTGTCTCCATTCCCTTGATCTCCTTGCGGATCGCCCGTGCCAGCTTATTATTAATCTTATGACCAGGCTTGGTCGCTATGATATGTCCCTGTACGAAGATGCCTGCGAGGGCTAGATCGCCTAGGATGTCTAGGATCTTGTGGCGTGCAGGCTCGTTGGTTATGCCCTCCTTCGGGTTGATCACGCCCAGCTGATTCACCTCTGCGACAGGACGATGCAGAGCCTCTGCCAGCGCCTTGGCATCGCTCTCAGCGAGTGACTCATCGTTGATCACCATCGCATTAGCTAGGTCTCCGCCCTTGATCAAGCCTTGGCTAAGGAGAGGCAGTATCTCCCGTACGAAAACGAAGGAGCGTGCCTCGGCTATCTCCTCGCTATAGTGACTCAGGTCACGCAGCGAAGCGTATTGGTTGCTCAGCAGTGGGGAGGCAAAGCTCAAGTGCGCCTCTACACCAAGCTGATCCGAGGGAAGTAGGAGAATGGAAGCTCCCGTCTCCTCATCTCTTACCTCGATAGGCTTACGCACCACAAAGACCTCACGAGCAGCAGACTGCTCCTTAAGCCCAGCCTCTTGGATTGCCTGCACATAAGGCTGTGCCGAGCCATCTAGTATAGGTGCTTCGTCACCATCTACCGTGATGAGGCAGTTGTCCACACCGAGCGCATAGAGTGCGCTGAGGCAATGCTCGAGTGTAGAGACCTGTACAGCGCCACGCTCTATACGAGTAGCACGCTGCGTTGTCGTGACATAGTCCGCATAAGCGGGTATCACGGGGTGACCCTCGAGGTCGGAGCGACAAATTTGGTAACCACTGTGGGGCTCTGCCGGTGAAAGGGTCAAGGTGCGGTTGGCTCCCGTGTGAAGGCCTACACCTTGGAAGGTGAGTGTCGTAGCGAGTGTGTACTGATTCATAACGTGAGTGTGTCTGCTTTTACAAATGTGTCTATTTAGTTTCCAAGGAGGCTTGCTCTTCGAGCTTGTCTACACGGCGCATCAGCTCAGGGAGCTTAGGGAGCGTGGCGAAGGCACGGAGCGCCTTGCCCACAGGCATAGCGGGAGCACCCATCACGACGCTGTGTGGCTGCAGGTTGCCCAGTACGCCTGTCTGGCCACCGAGCTGCGAGTGGTCGCCTACAGTGAGGTGACCTGCTATGCCCACCTGACCGCCTAGCTGGCACCACTCCTTGATGTGAGCCGAGCCAGCTAGTCCCGCTTGAGCGGCGATGACCGTGTGCTCGTCGACGGTGCAGTTGTGCCCTATCTGTACGAGGTTGTCGATCTTAACCCCCGAAGCGATGCGCGTCACACCCATCGTAGCGCGGTCGATGCAACTATTAGCCCCTATCTCCACATGGTCTCCTATCTCCACATGTCCTATCTGCGGGATCTTGTCATAGCCATGATCCGTAGGGGCAAAGCCAAAGCCGTCGGCACCGATCACCGTACCCGCATGGATACGGCAGTGATGCCCGATGATACTATCCGAGTAGAGCGTGACCCGTGGGTGGAGTGTCGTGTGGTCACCGATAGAGCTGTTGGCTCCGATGACGCAGTGTGCCGAGATGACGACCTGCTCGCCCAGCTTGACATCCGCTTCGATACAGACGTACGGACCGATGATGCACTCCTTGGGTATCTCTACCGAAGGGTCTATGATAGCCGTCGGGTGGACGCCCGTCCAGTGAGGTTCCTGCTGAGAGACGTAGAGTCGCATCAGCTGTGAGAGCGTCTCGTAAGGGTTTGCTACACGGATCAACGTCGTGGAGCAGGGCTGTGTGGGAGCAAATCGCTCGTCGACGAGTACCGCTGAGGCGTGTGTCGTGTAGAGGTAAGGCTCGTACTTCATATTAGCTAGGAAACTCAAGTCCCCCGCCTTCGCTTGCTCGATGCCTGCGAAGCCTTGTAGCTGAGCCGCGCCGTCACCTTCTATCGTACCACCGATTAGCTTGGCAATGTCTTCAACTGTGTACATCTACCTTATATATATTAGTCTATGATACCCTTGTCTATGAGCGTCTGCTCCATCTGGCGTGCTAGGTCAGAGGCAGCCTGCGCTGCAGCTGAGGCAAAGCGCTCGTCATTGCCGGCATAGATGATACCTCGCGAACTATTGACGATCAGCCCGCAGTCGCTCGTCATCGCATGCTCAGCGACTGCCTCGAGGCTACCTCCCTGCGCACCTACGCCCGGCACGAGGAGGAACGCACTAGGAGCCACCGCCCGCACACGCTCCATCAGATTGCTCTGCGTAGCACCCACGACAAACATAATATGATCCGCCCCCTCCCAGCTCAGAGCTGTCTTGAGTACCTGCTCGAAGAGATAAGTCTCCTCACCCGTATGGAGCATTTGAAAGTCCTGTGCACCCTGATTGCTCGTCAAGGCAAGTAGGATCACCCACTTGTCGCTATACTCTAGAAAAGGTAGCACGCTATCGCTACCCATATAGGGCGCCACGGTGAGCGCATCGACCTTAAAGTTCTCGTAGAAGGCACGCGCATACATCTTGCTCGTATTGCCTATGTCACCACGCTTAGCATCGGCGATGATCAGCTGCTCAGGATAATTCTGACGTATGTAGTCCACCGTATCGCCAAAGACCTGCATGCCGAAGGCTCCGAGCGTTTCATAAAAAGCTAGGTTGAGCTTAAAGGCGATAGCGTACTGTGCAGTGGCATCGATGATCGCTTTGTTGAAGTCCAGAATAGGATTATCCCCCTTCAGCAGGTGTGGAGGCAACTTCTGTATATCTGGATCGAGACCCACGCAGAGATAGCTCCGCTTGGCTCGTATTTGTGCTATGATTTGCTCGCGATTCATGAGATAATCTTCTGTTTATTTGAAGTGAGTAATCGTATACGGTCTACTAAGGTAGTGAAAAAACTGGACATCTCTCATCTACCCTGCACAAATCTGAAGCTTTTTCCCTCGAAAGTGCTGGCTAATTCTCGTAGAGGAAATCGGAAATTCCTTGGCAGCAATCGCTGATTATCCCGTGAGACGAGGGAAAAGTCTTCGGACTTGTGATTTCATTCTTCCGAAGTTTCATTTCTCGCCTACGTGGAGAATTTGAAATCCTCACGTGGCGATTTTTTATTCTCCACGTGGCGACGAAACGATTCCTCCGAAGTTTCATTTGATTCCTCCGAAGTTTTATTTCTCGCCTACGTGGGGATTTTTCTTTTCCCACGTGGAGATCTGCAAATCTTCACGTGAGAAACGCTCCCTTCTACCCCAAAAGCGTCTTGAGACTTGAGTGCGTCTATTTACATTTCGTCAAGTGAAACGCTTGTCGTCTACTGTTTTTTCCGTACCTTTGCGCTCATACCCCTAGAGTACACCTTACGGTGTCGCTCTAGAGGCACTTTTAGAGAAGTTTGTAGCACGCTATGTCTCACGGAGGTCACTATACGATACATTTCAAGGGATTGCCACAAGGCGTCTCGACCGATGACTTTGTCGTGGACTCAACTTTTCTGCAGTCACGTCCTACGTTTGACCTCAGCGGAGGCCCCGTAGTATGCGCCATACGCATAGATCGTGTCGGAGAGACCTTCGACCTTCAGCTGACGCTCACAGGGTCTGTGGAGACACACTGTGATCGTTGCCTAGCACCCCTAGAGATGCGCATAGATATGTCTCAGCATCTTGTCGTCAAGCTAGGAGACCAGTACGAGGAGGTGAGCGATGAGGAGATCATCGTACCACATCACAGCCCTTCACTCGACTGCGCTGACCTGATCTACGACCTCATCGTACTCTCACTCCCCATCAGTCGGGTACACCCCGACGGAGCGTGTGCCGAGGATATGCAGGCCATCCTAGATGAGCTAGACCCCACGGCAGAGGTTGAGACCGATACTCGCTGGGCTAAGCTCAATGCGCTACGTGACTCACTACTACAAGAGAAGGATAAATAATAAAACAGATAAACAATGGCACATCCCAAAAGACGGCAGTCCAAGATGCGCACTGCCAAGCGTAGAACGCACGACAAAGTAGCAACCCCCACTCTAGCTAAGTGTAGCAATTGTGGAGCATGGCACGTATATCACACTATCTGTCCTGAGTGTGGTTACTACCGTGGACAACTAGCTATCGAGCAGGAAGAGGCATAAGCGCCCACCCCGCTAAGCGATAAAGCAAAAGCCCCTTGAGGATCTCTAGATCACTCGAGGGGCTTTACTCATTATTATATATACCGACCCAATCTCACAAGCAAGTCTCACGACTACTCCTTCGTAGAGAGTCACGGCTGGTGGCTCGTGGTCGAGCGTTCGTCATTATCTAAGTGATACGAGGGTACTCTTTGACTGATAAAGCGTATATTTGTAGAGTAGGGAGCGGGGGGGCGGAGCGAATGGCTCTGAGATCCTCTCTCCTCTCTCTAATATCTAACCTCTAACTTCTAATCTCTACCCCCCCCCTATGCACGAATTGATTTGTCCGAACTGCCATAAGCAGTTTACTATTGATGAGCAAGGCTACGCACAGCTACTAGAGCAGGTGCGTGGCAAGGCTTTTGACAAGGCGCTTGCTGAGCGCGTTGCCCTCCTAGAGGAGCAGAGCCGACAGGCGCAACAACTAGCTGTGGCGCAAGCTGAAGCAACGCTCAGGGAGCAACTTGCCCAGCGAGACACCCGTTTGGTACAGCTCCAGGGCAAGCTCGACGCTATGGGCGAGAAGAGCCAAGCGGATCTGCAGCTGGCTCTAGCTAACAAAGAGCAGACAATCACCGAGCTACAGGCACAGCTAGCGCAGCAGGAGAGCTTGCGAGACAATGAGCGCCTGAAGGTGCAGGCCGAGAGCCAGAAGGCACTCCAAGCTAAGGAGCAAGCGATCACCGAGCTACGCTCTCAAGTGGAGCTACAGAGCAAAGAGGCTCAGCTAGAGGTCAAGCAACTGCAGGAGCAACACGAGCTAGAGAAGAAGATACTGGAGCGAGAGGTAGACTTCTACAAAGATCTCAAGACCCGTATGTCCACCAAGATGCTCGGCGAGACACTCGAGCAGCACTGCGCCTTGGAGTTTGAGCAGAAGCTGAGAACCTTTTACCCCCGCGCTTACTTTGAGAAGGACAATGATGTGGTCGGTGGCACTAAAGGAGACTTCATCTTTCGGGACTATGCCGATGATGGTGAGCTAGAGTACATCTCCATTATGTTTGAGATGAAAAATGAGTCTGACACGACCTCCACGAAGCATCGCAACGAAGACTTTCTCAAGAAGCTCGACGAGGATCGCCGCAAAAAAGGGTGCGAGTATGCTGTCCTCGTGTCGCTCCTCGAGCCAGACAACGAACTCTACAACGGTGGCATCGTCGACAAGTCACACCGCTACGAGAAGATGTATGTGATCCGCCCTCAGTTCTTCGTGCCGCTGATCACGCTCCTCGTCTCCACCTCACGCAAGAGCCTCGACATACGCAAGCAGCTTTTCGAGGCGCAGCAACAGTCCATCGATATCACACACTTTGAGGAGGATATAGAGGAGTTCAAGAAGAAGTTTGGATACAACTACCGCCTAGCGAGTAATAAGTTTCGGGATGCGATCAAAGAGATCGACAAGTCGATCGAACATCTGCAAAAGATTAAGGACGCCCTTATCGGTAGCGAAAACAACCTCCGCCTAGCCAACGACAAGGCGGAGGGACTGACCATTCGTAAGCTCACCTACAAGAACCCAACGATGCAGGCGAAGTTCAAGGAGTTCAGAGCACAGCGTGCGCTCGAACAGCCGTCAGAGGATTAGACCTTCGAGCACAACATATATATATAGAGGGGACTCGACCGCTACCGTGCGATCGGGTTCCCTCTCTCATTAAGAGACTATTGCAACAGTCTCATTTAGCTACGCTAGATGAGCGGCGGGAGGTCGGGACGTGTGAGGTAATCAGCGACGACCACCGGGTAGTAGGTGTGCTCCAAACGATGAATGCGCTCAGCGAGCGTATCGACCGTGTCGTCAGGGTAGACCGCTAGGCGCACCTCGCAGAGCGTCGAGCCACGATCGAACCGCTCGTCGATGAGGTGGATTGTGATGCCACTCACAGAGCAATGCTCCTTTAGTACACGCTCATGAACGCGATCGCCATACATTCCCTTGCCTCCGTAGTCAGGTAGTAGCCCTGGGTGAATGTTGAGGATCCGCTGCGGGAAAGCGCATAGCAAGCTCTCTGGCACCAAGCCGAGGAAGCCCGCGAGGACGATAGCCGTCACCTGATATTGCTCCCGAAGTTGCTTAGCAAAAGCGGGTTCTTGCATCTCCTTGCGCTGGAAGACAAGGGACGGTATGTCCAGTCTCTCAGCACGCTTGAGGACTCCAGCGTGCGGGTTGTCAGTTGCTATGAGTGCGACAGAAATATCGTCTATATGAGCTAGGTAGTGGACAAGCGCCTCCGCATTTGTTCCATTGCCCGAGGCGAAGATAGCTATGGTTTCCATTTTTATTCGTACATTTGTTGCACATAAGGGGCGTATGTGTGCAAAATGCGACAGCATCTACACACGCTCACCTCTCTTGTGTACAAAGGTACAGCTAAATCTGCGGACACGATACGGCTCAGCGCCAAGCGGTCTGCACAGAGGCTTTACCAATCCCCGTATGACTAATCAATTATTCATCAAATAACCTATTAAGCAATGAACGCAGAAGTAGAAAGCAAGGTCAAAGACCTAATCGCAGACAAGCTCAACGTCGAGCTCTCAGAGGTAACTCGTGAGGCCAACTTCACGACCGATCTTGGTGCAGACTCACTCGACACTGTCGAGCTGATGATGGCCTTCGAGAAGGAGTTTGATATGACCATCCCCGATGAGGAGGCTGAGGGTATCAAGACCGTTGGCGACGCTATCGACTACATCGAGAAGCAGCTAGCATAAGCACCTCGAGGAGCAGACAGAGCGCTCTCCTCACCATACGATACAGAGGTCTCGTCGCATAGCTGTGCGACCACCTATATCCTCTGTAACACATACAGAGCCCGAGGGCAAGTCTCAGATCTCCCAGCATGGGTGCTGGGCTTGCCCTTGTGTACTTCCCCACATTCAGTTTACACCGCTAGAACCTGCTGCTCACAGCAGCAGACTCCTCATATCCCTGACGCTTGACTTTGATATAGCCTATGCAATTTAACAGAGTAGTCGTGACTGGCCTTGGTGCCATCACCCCCATTGGCAATGACGCTCCCACCACTTGGCAAAACTTGCTCGCTGGTAAGAGTGGAGCAGCTCCCATCACACAGTTTGATGCCTCCAAGTTCAAGACCCAGTTCGCCTGTGAGGTCAAGGGCTTTAATCCAGAAGAGCACTTTGACCGCAAGGAGGTACGTCGCTATGACCGATACACTCAGCTCGCCCTCGTAGCAACAAAAGAGGCGATCGCAGACTCGGCTGTAGACCTAGAGCATGTCGACAAGAACGAGGTCGGTGTCATCATCAGCGCAGGCATCGGAGGGCTAGAGACATTTCAAGAGGAGATCATGCAGTATGATCCCGAGCGAGGTCCCCGCTTCAACCCCTTCTTCATTCCGAAGATGATCTCCGACATCGCTGCCGGACTCGTATCGATCGAGTACGGCTTCCACGGACCCAACTACAGCGTCGCCTCAGCTTGTGCCTCCTCGACGAATGCCATCATCGATGCCGCTATTATGATACGCCTCGGCAAGGCAAAGATGATGGTGGCTGGTGGTAGTGAGGCTGCGGTGACAGTCGCTGGTATCGGTGGCTTCAATGCCATGCACGCACTCTCCACACGCAACGACTCACCCGAGACAGCCTCTCGTCCCTTCAGTGCCAGCCGTGACGGCTTTGTGCTAGGCGAGGGTGCAGCTATCCTTATCTTGGAGGAGTATGAGCATGCGGTAGCTCGTGGTGCTAAGATCTATGCTGAGTTTGCTGGCTTCGGACTATCGGCCGATGCGCATCACCTGACCGCTAGCCACCCCGAGGGACTAGGAGCCAAGCTCGTGATGACCCGCGCCCTAGAGGACGCTGGCATAAAGCCCGAAGATGTAGACTATATCAACGTACACGGCACCTCTACACCTGTCGGTGACGCCTCTGAGGTCAAAGCGATCCAAAGCGTATGGGGTGACAAAGCTTACGACCTCAACATCAGCTCTTCAAAGTCTATGACAGGACACCTGCTCGGTGCTACGGGAGCTCTAGAGGCTATGGCTATCGTCAAATCTATCCAGGAAGATGTAGTCACACCGACCATCAATCATGAGCCAGGCGACGAAGACGATCAGATAGACTACAAGCTCAACTTTACCTTTGACAAGGCGCAAAAGCGCACCGTCAACGTAGCTATGAGCAATACCTTCGGCTTCGGAGGTCACAACGCTTGCGTCGTCTTCAAGAAGGTTCAGTAAGCGTTCACTTCCTATACGTTGATCGCTCCACATAGAGCCCTATGACAACCTATCAGCGACACTCCCTCACGCAGGTCTGCACCCATTCGTCAGAGCAGACAAGTGTAAGGGGGGTGTCGCTCTTTTTGGTTCCTTAGAGAGGTAGTGTGATGAGTCTGATGCGGAGGTCTAGGACCAAGATGTGGCTTCAAGAGCTAAGCGAGCGTTGGCAGCACTGGTGGAGCAACCTGCGAGGTGATAACTCGCAGCGCACACCCAATCTGACCGCACTCTTCGATCGGATAGGTATCGTGCCAGTCCGCACAGACCTCTACCAGCTAGCTATGCGTCACCGCTCCTGCTCCATCGTCGGGGAGCAGGGAGAGAAGCTCAATAATGAGCGACTTGAATTCCTCGGCGATGCAGTCCTCGAAGCTTCTATCTGCACCTACCTTTATCATCTCCACCCCACATGGGACGAAGGCGAGCTGAGCAAGTGCAAGAGCTCGCTCGTGAGCCGTCCTGTCAACAACGAGGTGGGTCGACGTCTGCATCTAGAGCGCTATATCATTATGGTGCCTAGTGCTTTAGACAACTCGGTAGACATCTACGGCAACACCGTGGAGGCACTCATCGGAGCCATCTACCTCGATCAGGGCTACGCCCGTACGCAAGATTTCGTCCGAGACTTTATCCTCCCCACTTATCGCGATATGCAGGCGCACACGGTGGCGAGCATTCAGAACTATAAGAGCGAACTCATCGAGTGGGTACAGAAGCATCACCTCTCGCACGAGTTTCGTCTCGAGGGACACGATACGATGCCACACGACCACTTCACCTATAGCGTTTGGATCGATGGCAAGCCCGTAGGACGTGGCTCCGGCAGTAGCAAGAAGCGCGCCCAGCAGGAGGCAGCGCGTGACACCCTCGAGCTACTTCAGCAGGCCTACTCGACGATACAGCACCGCAAGGGCTAGTCCTCTCTGCGTACATCTCTAGAGACTGCGGATCTATCCGACAGTCTTTGTCGTATAGTCACGATAGGAAACCCGTTTCCTACGTGACTATTTTTTATTGGCCACGTAAGAAGCAAAAAATATCCACGTGGGCGAGAATCATTTCCTCCGAAGTTTCATTTGATTCCTCCGAAGTTTTATTTCTCGCCTACGTGGAGAATTTTTCTTTTCCACGTGGATGGTTGGCGATAGCCACGTGGGCAAGCGGTCGGAGAGAGTCGGAGCTATCGGAGTAATCGGAACTCTAACTTCTGATCTCCAACATCTAATTTCTAATCTCTAACTTCTAACATCTAAATTCTAAGGTCTAATCTCTTTTTTCTGTACCTTTGTCGCACGGATGAGTTGGCAGGCTCATCGTATGCAGCGCACTGTGCTGTGGCCCAGATGGTGGAATCGGTAGACACGAGGGACTTAAACTCCCTTGGCCAATTGCGGTCGTGCGGGTTCAAGTCCCGCTCTGGGTACTAGCCTCTCGGTGAGACGCAACCTTAAGGGGGAAACTCTCTGTCTCGCTAGTTTTTAGTATCTTTGTGGAGAACGAAAAGAATATATCATGGCTGCCAAAGACAAAAAAGTACTCTACATATCTCAAGAGATATTCCCCTATCTGCCTGAAAGTGACCTCGCTCACGTCGCTCGTTACCTCCCAGAGCATATACAAAATGCGGGGCATGACGTGCGCATCTTTATGCCACGCTACGGACTGGTCAACGAGCGTCGCAATCAGCTCCACGAGGTGATCAGACTATCGGGTATCAATGTCATCGTCGATGACTACGATCACCCACTTGTCATCAAGGTAGCCTCCATACCCTCTACACGTATACAGGTTTACTTCATCGACAATCCAGATCTCTTCGGGCGTAAGAGCCTCTTCGGACCAGCTTCGGAGGGCGCTCCTAGCGATAATGCGGATAGAAGTATTTTCTTCATTCGCGGGGTCTTTGAGGCGATTAAAAACCTGCGCTGGATACCTGATCTGATACACTGCTTGGGGTGGTTCTCAGCCTTAGCTCCTGTCTATCTCAAGACTGCTTACAAGGACGACCCATACTTCGAGCGTGCCAAGGTGATCTTCTCGGTCGATGGCAACGAGGAGGAGGGCGTGATCGGTGACGATCTGATCAAGAAGCTAGAGTTTGACAAGATCACGGGCGATATGCTGGCTCCACTCCAAGGTGAGGTGACACCCGATGCGCTACGTCGTATGGCGATCCACTACTCTGATGGGGTGATCCTCGGGCAGGAGAAGGTCTCTCCTGCGCTGATCGAGTACCTACGCTCCGAGCCTGATCATAAGGTGCTAGAGTACCCAGGGCCAGCAGCAGAGCATCCCGAGGCTTATGTAGACTTTTACCGTAGCTTGACGGAGTAGGAGTCCTGCGTCTAACGTATACAGCAAAGCCCCCAGTGATAGTTGTCATCGCTGGGGGCTTCGCTGTATTTGACCCTTTCGTTAGATAGGAAATAGGTGTTGGCACTTTTGTACCTAAAAATGGCTAGTATCAGCGAAATAAGTCGTACCTTTGTGCTATCCATATGGCTGTGCTGATCAGATCATAGTGGAGGTGCTGTGGCAGTCGCTCGTGTTCCCCTATTTCTAGCGTTTGCCCACCAGTCTCCTCTGCTATGGGAGGTGGCGCAGAGCCTTATGGTATAGAAAAGTTTTTATGTAGGGGTCTATTGCTAGGAAGGTTTCGCTCAATCACCCTCTCAAGGAGTTGAGCCCTACGCCTTTTATTCATCCTAATTATGACAGACAAACCGAACAAAAGAATTATCGAAGAGGTAGTCGTACGCTTCTCAGGCGACTCGGGCGATGGTATGCAGCTCACGGGCACCATCTTCTCTGATATGTCAGCGATGTATGGTAACTCGGTCTCGACGTTCCCCGACTATCCCGCTGAGATCCGTGCTCCTCAAGGTACACTGGGAGGCGTATCGGGCTTTCAGGTACGTATCGGCCGTGATCAGGTCCATACGCCTGGAGACTATGCGGACGTATTGGTGGCGATGAATGCCGCTGCCCTCAAGGTCAATGTGAAGAACCTACGTCACGACTCGATCATCATCATCGATAGTGACTCCTGCGGAGAGAAGGATCTCAAGAAAGCTCTCTACCAGACAGACGACCCTATCAAAGAGCTGGGACTCAACCCCGATAGAGTACTCGCATGCCCCATCAGCACGATGGTGCAGGAGGTACTCAAGGATATAGATATGGACGCTAAGGGCAGACTAAGATGCAAGAATATGTTTGCCCTAGGCATCGTATCCTGGCTCTTCGACAGACCCCTAGAGCAGGCGGAGCACTTCATCAGCAAGAAGTTTGCTAAGAAGGAGATCATCCGTCAGGCCAACGTAGCAGCCCTCCACGGAGGATACTCCTATGCGGCTAATACACATGCCTCTGTAGGCACCCCCTTTGTCATCGAGGGCGCTCCTCAGGAAGCTGGCGTATACCTTGACGTGACGGGCAATAAGGCTACCGCTTTCGGACTCATAGCTGGTGCGGAGCGTGCTGGACTCAAGCTCTTCCTCGGATCTTATCCTATCACTCCCGCCACAGACATCCTACACTTCCTCGCTAAGTACAAGTCTCTCGACGTGATCACGATGCAGGCTGAGGATGAGATAGCTGGTATCTGTACCGCCATCGGAGCTTCCTATGCTGGTCGCCTCGGTGTCACCTCTACCTCAGGTCCTGGTGTGGCGCTCAAGAGTGAGGCGCTGAACCTTGCGGTCATCGCTGAGCTACCACTCGTACTCGTAGACGTACAGCGTGGCGGTCCCTCGACAGGTATGCCTACGAAGTCAGAGCAGACTGACCTCCTACAGGCTATGTACGGGCGCAATGGTGAGTCGCCGATGGTAGTCATCGCGCCCACCTCCCCCTCTAAGTGCTTTGACGCAGCATACTATGCCGTGAAGCTAGCCATAGAGCACATGACGCCTGTCGTACTCCTCTCAGATGCTTATCTGGGCAATGGTTCGGTTGCTTGGCGTATACCTGACTACGAGAAGTATCCCGAGATCAAGCCTCACTACGTGGCTCAGTATCAGGGTGAGGACCCTTGGATGCCTTATATGCGCGACCCTGAGACACTCGTACGCTACTGGTCAGTACCAGGAGCTGGCTCACTACCTTACCGCACGGGTGGTCTAGAGAAGGATAATAAGACTGGCGCTATCAGCACAGATGGTCCTAACCATGAGCTGATGGTCCTACAGCGTCACAACAAGATACAGCACATTGCGGAGGTGATCCCACCGCTCACCGTAGAGGGTGATGTGGAGGACGCTGAGCTACTCATCGTCGGGTGGGGTAGTACTTACGGACACCTGAGCGACGCTTGCCGTGCATTGCAGAAGAAGGGGCATAAGGTGGCACACACGCAGTTTACCTTTATCAATCCTATGCCCAAAAACACAGAGGAGATCCTACGTCGCTACCCACGTGTCGTCGTCGCTGAGCAGAACCTCGGTCAGATGGCTATGCTCCTACGCAACAAGGTCTCTGATGCTAATATTTATCAGTACAATCAAGTGCAGGGACAACCCCTCAAGGTGGGCAACCTCGTCACTGCCTTCGAAGAGATACTCGCTGAGCAACTATAAAAGACCACAACTGCTATGATTGAAACAAATAGTAATCTAGAGAAGGGCACGCTACGCTTTGCCCCCAAGGATTTCAAGAACGCATCACCCGTCAAGTGGTGTCCAGGTTGTGGCGACCACGGTGTCCTAGCGGCTGTCCATAAGGCGATGGCTGAGCTAGACATAGCACCCGATGAGACGGTCGTCGTCTCAGGTATCGGCTGCTCCTCGCGACTACCTTACTATATGAGTACATTCGGCTTCCACACCGTACATGGTCGTGGTGCTGCCGTCGCTACGGGTGTCAAGGTGGCTCGTCCCGACCTCACCGTATGGCTGATGTCTGGCGATGGCGATAGCCTCGCTATCGGCGGTAATCACTTTATCCATGCCGTACGACGCAATGTGGATATCAACGAGGTACTCTTTAACAACCGCATCTACGGACTGACCAAGGGTCAGTATTCACCCACATCGCCTCGTGGACTAGTCACGAAGAGCTCGCCTTACGGCACTGTCGAGGATCCCTTCGAGCCTGCCGAGCTGGTCATGGGGGCTCGTGGCAACTTCTTCGCACGTTCGCTCGATGTTGACCAACCTACGCTTACCGCTTGCTTGGTAGCTGGTGCTAAGCACAAGGGCTTTGCAGTCACAGAGGTCTTGGTGAACTGTATGATCTTCAACAACGGTGCACACGCTGCTATCAGCGACCGCACCGTCCGTGCTGACAAGACGATCGTCCTGCAGCATGGCGAGAAGATGCTCTTCGGTGAGGATAAGCAGCGCGGTCTCGTCCTAGACGGCTTCAAGCTACGTGCGGTCACCATCGGAGAGGATGGCTACACGCTCGACGATGTGCTGACGCACGATGCACACGAGCCGAACCCCTTCCTACATATGATGCTTGCCGCTATGAACGGTGCCGACGGGCTACCCGTCGCTATGGGCGTGATACGTGATGTCGAGGGCCCGACCTACGACTGGGCTGTCCATGATCAGATCGCTCAGCAGCAGGCTAAGAACAAGGTACGCACACTCCGTGAGCTACTCATGACGGAGGACACTTGGGAGATCAAGTAAAGCGCACTTATTACTCGATAGCCACGTGGGAAACGTCCAATCTCCACGTGGCTATTTTTCATTCTCCACGTAGGGGAGAAACGATTCCTCCGAAGTTTCATTCGATTCCTCCGAAGTTTTATTTTGCGCCTACGTGGAGAATGTTTTATCTCCACGTGGAGATTTACGATTTCCCACGTGGGGATCAGCTTTTTCTCAGACAAAAGCGTATCGGATCACGAGAGGCTCCACTTATAACTTGTCAGGACTGCCCCTCCCTCGTGGCACCTCAAAATAGGTCGAGGGTTGCATATTTGCACGACTCATAATAAATAGGTATCTTTGTGGTGGTAATGAAACCATTTAACCTTTTAAGAATACCAATCTATGAGTAATAAATCAATCAAAGGTACACGTACCGAACAGAACCTCCTGAAGTCTTTCGCAGGAGAGTCACAAGCTCGAAATCGCTATACATACTTCGCTAGCGTAGCGAAGAAGGAAGGCTATCGACAGATCGAGGCTATCTTCCAGGAGACTGCTGATCAGGAGAAGGAGCACGCTAAGCGTTTCTTCAAGTTCCTCGAGGGTGGTGATCTAGAGATCACTGCTTCTTATCCTGCTGGTGTCATCGGCACCACCGCTGAGAACCTCAAGGCGGCTGCTGATGGTGAGCACTGCGAGGCTGAGGAGCTCTATCCTGAGTTCGCCAAGGTAGCTGAGGAGGAGGGCTTCAAGGAGATTGCTGCCGTTTATCGCAACGTATCTAAGGCTGAGCATGAGCATGAGATGCGCTACCTCAAGCTCCTAGAGCGTGTCGAGGCTGGCAAGTTCTTCGAGCGTGACGAGGAGATCTACTGGCAGTGTCGCAACTGTGGCTTCGTCGTTAAGGCTAAGAAGGCACCCGCTAAGTGCCCCGCTTGCGATCACCCACAGGAGCACTTCGAGCCAATGCGCGACAACTACTAATAAGTATCGCATAGGCTATCCGCCTATACAGATCAAGCCCAGCAAACGTCCATCGTTTGCTGGGCTTGATTCATTAATTCTTTCCTAGACAGAGCGGTATACTCAGACGAGTGTACCAAAAAGCTCTGCAAATGCCTTCGCCATCGCTGCCCGCGTGTACTGCTGATAGTGGTCGGTGAAGGTCTCTATCGGTAGCAGCTCACCACGCTCTAGACGCTCCAAGTGGTGAGCGACAAACTGTACCACCTGCGCCACATCGGTCGCTGCAAGCGCTCCACCATGAGCTCTGAGGATCTGCGCCACAACGCTTTCGTCACTCTCAACCATCAGGATAGGTCGACGCATCGCCATCGCCTCAAAGAGCTTCGTCGTAACCATTCCGTGAGGACCCTCGGGCTGTTCACGACGACCCAAGAGGAGGAGCATATCTGCTTGAGCCAGTAGCGTCGGCACCTCTGCATAAGGCACCATAGCGTGAAAGTGCTGACAGGTGCGCACCTCATCGCTATAACGCTCTAGGAGACTCTCCAGGAGTTGCTGCGAAGCGCTATCACAGTACCAGTGAACCTCCACAGCGCCACGACTGACCCACCTACGCAGCGTCTCCTCTTGCAGTGCCTCTAGGAGTAGCGTCGGGTCACGCATCTCAAGCGAGAGCAACCGCCCTGTGTAAACAATGCGCAGAGGCAACTGTGGAGCCATCTCGGGAGATGCCACAAAGAGTCTCTCGTCATAACCATTAGGGATACAGACGACTCGCTGCTTGGGGTGCAATTGCTGCAACAGATCACGATGCCACTCAGAGACTGTCGTGATAGCTGTGGCTGCCCTGAGTGCCTCTGTCCGAGCTTTGATAAATCGTCTGCGCAACCATCTATAAGCCTCTCTGCGCAGAGGCACCCACCGTGGTAGCGGAGCTGGCAGAAAGCCCTCTGGCGTATACTCCTCGACGATGTCTCGACAGTCCATCACGGCGGGTAGCCCCGTCTGCCGTGCCAAACGAGCGACAGCTGGTAGCGGGAAGGTGCGATAACTCATCCCCACGATCAGATCGTACTGTGTCAAGTCGTAATGCTGCCGCAAGTGACGTACGAAGCGCTGGCTCTTCACCTGCCATAGCGCATCAGCGAGTGCGTAGAGCGACCTTCCCCTCCTAGGCACTAGTGGCACACGCTCTAGACGATGGGCGGGCAAGCTACTCTTTTGCTCTACAGAGCCGTGAGAGCCGAGGTGATCTCCTCGTATCTCTTCGCTCACCACATCAACCTGCCACTCACCCTCGGGGAGCCGCTGTAGGAGTGCCGTGATACGGGGCGCAAACTGCGGGGGCAGCAGGTCTGTAAGTAGCAAGATACGATGAGGAGGCATAGGAGTGCAAGGATTATAACCCAACGATGTCTAGCTTGGGCGAGAGCTTGATGATCTGGCGTAGCAACGCTCGGTACAGACGTGTGTGGTAAATGTGCGGATCGTCTAGCAGCAGATTCTCATTGTGAAAGAGTAGCGTCACCTCTCCATGATACTTGTACACCTGATCGACCATCGCCACCGCCACACGCTCAGCCTCTGCATAGTCTAGGTGCATATACTTCTCATCGTGTAGCGTGTAGTCCATCACCGTGAGCGGATGCAGGATTAGGTCTGTGACCTCTAGACTTTGCGGATTGATAAAGCGCACGGGTCGTGAGGTGCCTAGCCTAAAGCCCGCCACATCAGCATACCCCATCGAGTAGTCGTGGTAGATGCCCGCCCCAAGGAGCGCATTGTAGTCCTCTGGCTCACGCACCGCTAGGTAGTGATGACGAGAGTAGATGACCACATCGCCGAGCTCTTTCTCCAGCTCTTCCTTAGCAGCCTCCACCGCCTCGGGGTGCTCGGAGCAATAGAGGTTTAGATGCAGACCAAACTCCACCTTGCGCCTCCGCGCCAATCGCATAATCGCCGCTATCTTGCGATTGCGTAGCGTATAGTTAGGCTTGTCCAGTGGATGCGGGCTGGGAGTCTTGATAAAGAAGATCGTTCGCACAGGAGCGGCGCACTTACGCTGGGTCTCCACATTCCAATCGAGGAAGCGACCATAGCTAAAGAAGAGATCCTCACTAGCCCGTGAGAAAGTATTGCGATAAGCAGTCCGCAGAGAGAGTCCCTCCTTGAGCAGCAAGCGCAGGAAGCCCCGCACACCCGAGCTGTAGTACGGTTGATCCAGATCATGCGTCAGAGAGACTGAGCTAAAGCCTGGCACTATCGGCTCTACCGCCAGACCTATCTCGCCCATCAGCCGTCGTAACTCCGCAGCATACTCATCTACCAGCGGACGCTCTAGGAAGCCCCCACGATAGGCCAGCGACTCACGCCCAGGGAAGCGACCATGCTCATCACGTCGCTGACGATAGTACATCTCCTCGTAACGCGACAGCAGAAAGAAGCTACTAGCCACCAAATCGGCATAGATCACCAGCCGACGACCATAAGGCGTCTCTAGATACTCCTCACGAGGCGCTCCAAAGAGCAGAGGCATCCCATGCCACTCCGCCAGCGGCAGCGCTGGCATCGACTCAGCACGGCCATACTGATCATAATCAAAAAAGCCCGATGGCACAATCACCACACGATGATACGGCTCCGCCTCCTCAGGACGGCAGTAAGCGACGTACTCAGGTGAGCGCTGCATCTGAGCGTGTCGCAAGATGCGGATCCGCCCCGAGATGTCGAGTGGAGTCGCATCTCCGAGTAGGAAAGATAAGATATATTCTGTCGCCTCGTCGTGTCGCATATAGATCGATAGCTTACAAGTCAAACGAACTTAGTAAAGATGCTGTAGATAGTACCGACGTAGTTGCAGACGCATAGCGAGCGTCTGTCGCCCAGCCTGCAAGCGCAGGTAAGGGTGTGGTACAGCGCCAAAGCTACGAAAGAAGAAAGCGATGCCACGCTGCATAGATCCCTCGAAGTCAAAGGTATGACAGCCCGCCTCTCGACTCCATGTGATGAGTCTATCTAGTAGTAGCGCCATAGCGTCCTCGCCTTCAGACGTTCTCGCTTGGCCCCCCGCAATGTAGTACGCAGTGCCAGCATGATGCGCTACAAAGGCTCCTGCCACCGGCTCATCTGTATGCGGTGAGAGGAGAAGTAAGAGAGCACCTTGCCCACGCGCTACAGCAGCCGTCACGAGTCGTCTCAGCGAGGAGGCACAGAGACGATCTCCTCCGCTACGCTGCAGGCTCTTACGGCAGAGCTCCACCAGCATCTCGGCGCAGGTTGCCACAATCGTTGCCTCCTTCGTTTCCTCCTTCGTTGTCTCAGCCCAAAGCTCTCGCAGACCCAAGGCGGTAGCACGGCGTACCTTCCGTCGAATCAAGCTATTGTACAGCTCCTGGGGTGGTCTTTGCGTCAAGTCTAGGCGATGAGTATAAGCGACCGAGCTACGCCACACTCCTGCAGGCGTTTCGCTCGGGAGCCAGTCCCAGTAGTCTAGTGGTAAGTGTGCCTCTATATAGCGTAGCGACGAGGGTAGCGCCTCACCCAACGCTTCCATAGCTGCTAGATGAGCGATGTATCGATCCCGATCAAAGAGTTCCTTCCCTATTGCCCCCAAGCGGTCGCTCAGAGGACCAGTAAATTGACAGTAGGGTGGCACAATCAGATGACGTCGTGTCGGCATAAAGAGAGGCCACACAAGCGTTGGAGCGTCCTCCTTAGCTACCCTCGTGGCAAGTACAGGCATCTCCTCACACCCCGATGCTGCTAGCAGCCACCAAGGCTGCACGTAGAGCGGTAGCGAAGGGGTCTCAGCACACCATCGAGTGTACTGCTCGCTAGAGAGCGAAAGCCGATCTACGGAGAGACTCACGACTCGCTAAATTGTTGCGGAATCAAGAGATTCGTCGGCATAGCATGCAGCTCGTAAGCCTCCTCAGAGAGCTCACGCACAGCCTCCCACAGCAAAGTACTCACCTCTTCAATAGACCACCCAGCTATACCGCACCCCACCTCCGTAAGGTAGAAAGTGAGCTTCGGATGATCTAAGGCAAAGAGTAACAACCGATGGAAGCTCGCTCGCAGAGCCTCTGGCGCCACCCGACGCATATCCTTGTCCAACGTCGGCAAGGCGTAAGCCTGCCCCGTCAAGCCCTCGAAGACGCCCATCTCTGCGTTAAAGACTCGGCGTGCAGTACGTGCAGCACCCCCCATATGATGTCCCAGCAGATTACTGCCGAAAACAAATACCTCGTTATCGCGGAGTACAGATATGCGCTCTGGTGTATACTCTTTGTCAGAGCGATCGGAGAGTTGCTGCCAACCATTAGGAAGTTGTAGAGCTGTCATGATAACTAAGCTTTTTGAATTTACGACAAGGTCACAAGAGACCCTGCGTTATCTAGTAGCGTGGATCAGAGAGCTACGTAGGGTGCGACAAGCATCGCTCACACACCCTACGCCCCTCTATCTATATTATATATCGAAGTCTTCGTCGACCAGCTGATCTGTCGTGTCTAGCTCTTCTCCCTCCTCACCCTCAGAGTCATCTGGAGAGAGGTGTAACTTGCCCTCATGAGCTAGCTGATCCATCACCTGCTGAGCCACTTCGTCTGCCAGCTCGGGATTGTCATCGAGTAGCTCTTTGACCGCATCACGACCTTGGCCGATGTTATTGCCCTGATAAGAGTACCACGAGCCACTCTTCTTGAGGATGCCCATATCGGTAGCAGCATCGATGATCTCGCCCACACGATTGATACCCTGACCAAAGAGGATGTCAAACTGAGCACGACGGAAGGGAGGTGCCACCTTGTTCTTGACCACACGCACGCTCGTCACCTTACCGACCACATCGTCGCCCTTCTTGATCTGCTTGTAAGCCCGTATATCTAGACGCACAGAGGAGTAAAACTTCAGTGCATTACCACCCGTCGTCACCTCGCTAGGACCCGTAGGACTATAGCCACTACTGATCTTCATACGTAGCTGATTGATGAAGATACAGCAAGTCTTAGAGCGACTCACGGCAGCCGTGATCTTGCGCATAGCACGAGACATAAGACGTGCATGCAGACCCACCTGCGTATCCCCCATCTCACCCTCTATCTCCGCCTTAGGCGTCAGAGCAGCGACCGAGTCCACCACGAGAATGTCTACCGCAGACGAGCGAATAAGCTGCTCGGCAATGTCGAGTGCTTGCTCACCATCATCAGGCTGAGAGATCCACAGACGGCTAATGTCTACTCCTAGAGCCTGTGCATAAGTTGGATCAAACGCATGCTCCGCATCAATGATTGCAGCGATGCCGCCCAGCTTCTGCGCCTCGGCAATAGCGTGGATAGCCAGCGTCGTCTTACCCGAAGACTCCGGACCAAAGATCTCTATGATACGTCCACGAGGGTAGCCCCCGACACCGAGGGCAATGTCGAGCGTCAAGCTCCCCGAGGGGATCACACTCACATCCTCCACGGCATCATCAGCCATATTCATAATAGCGCCCTTGCCAAACTGCTTCTGTATGCGACCCATCGTAGTCTCCAGCGCCTTCATCTTTGCCGCAGCATCGGTGATAGGAGGAGCGACGACGGCCTTCTCGTTTTTCTTTGCCATATATACCTAGTCGTTAGTTGAATATTGGAGGTCTGCGAGCTCTCGCTCTCAAGTATAGACAACCTCCCATACAAAGGTAATGAAAAAAGGAACAGCTCAGTAAATCTCTGCAAAAGCCCCCGCAGAGGCTGACGGCTAAATTTTATTTTGAGGTGTCTAGGACTGGGACACTTTACGAATAGCGTATTTTAGCCAAACGAGATGAAGAGACGATAGCCACGTGGAGATTTACGAATTACCACGTGCCCATTTTTTATTCTCCACGTGAACGAGAAACATTTCCTCCGAAGTTTCATTTAATTCCTCCGAAGTTTTGTTTCTCGCCTACGTGGAGAATTTTTCTTTCTCACGTAGCGATTTGAGATTTCTCACGTAGGGATCTGATTTTTCGGAGGCTAAAGCGTATCGCACCTTGGGATGTACCGCTCACGCCCAGCCATAATAAAACAAGATAAGCGTAGGAGCTGTGTGGCACACTACGCTTATCTGTTCTTACTCTAAACCAATATCTTTGTGTCTCGGAGAGCGGAAGACGGGACTCGAACCCGCGACCCCAACCTTGGCAAGGTTGTGCTCTACCAACTGAGCTACTTCCGCATTTCGGACACCCCCTCTCTAATCTCCCTCTCGTATATATTATGAGTACACAAACTCAAAACTCATAAGAGACGCTTCTCTTCCTAACCACCGAGAGGTACTAAAGGGTGTCCTGCCGATTTGTGAGTACAAAGGTACGAAAACTTTTTGAATCTGCAATAGCTTTGGAGGATTTATTTTTCGAATGACCTCTTTCGGCTATCTTTTCTGCCAAAACTTTCGGCTGGACGTGCGTTGCTTAGAACTTCGTCGTGTGACGGATGCCAAGGTCAGCGATGAGCTTACGATAACGCTCGATATCCTTCTTGGCGAGATAGTCTAGCAGACGACGGCGCTTACCTACGAGCATCTTCAGACTACGTGACGTAGAGAAGTCCTTCTTGTTTTCCTTGAGGTGCTCCGTGAGGTGCTGAATGCGATATGTAAAGAGAGCGACCTGGCTCTCGACACTGCCGGTGTCCTGTGCAGAGGCTCCGTACTTTGCGAAGATCTCTTGCTTCTTGGTACTGTCTAGGTACATCTTGTTATGAGGTTATTTGTGAGACATTCATATCATCTTCGCCACCCAATGCCCCACCTCTATGGGGCGACAATGAGTACGACGATGTATTTCGCCTGCAAAGGTACAAATAATATTTTATCCTGCAAGCATCCACTCCCCAAAAGGTTCACTCGATCACCACGATGAGCGTCGCAAGCGTGGGACAATTGTCATAAACAAACTTAGCGTGCGAACTGGCGTTGCGGACGCACATATGGGAGCGGGGGATCGTCCCGAGCGATGGACTGTACTCAACAATCTTGCCCTTGGGATTGTTTACGGGCACACCATGTATATAGGCTCCGCAAGTGAAGCGGCTAGCCCACGGCGCGAAGCCTGCTATGCGGCTGGAGCCATCACTGGTGTAAAACATTTTAGGCTTCTTCTGCTGTAGGAGGAAGATGCCCAGGGGCGTCTCCTTAGCATGAGGTGGCTTGTGGCGACCCGTCGTGGCGGGGTTGATACTCCGCACGAGGTAGTGCGCTGGTGACTGACGCTCTAGCACGACGATGTGCTGCTGCCCACGATCGATGACGACGACATGCGAGAAGGTGACATCGGGCTCTAGTAGCTGGACGTAGCGACGTGGCACATACCAGTCTGCATCGGGAGACTCGACTCGGCCTTGCCAAAACTTACTACTCAGGGTGTCGGTCATCGCTATAAGCGTCCCATCGCGACCATAAAGCTCGGGCTTGAGCGTGTCTGTGGGAGCGTAGAGTGGCACCGACTGATAGCGCTCCACACCGAGCGAGTCAGAGACTAGCTTGTAGCTATTGCGAGACCACGTTTTGGTGAGTGGAGCCTCGCCGTTTGCGTTCTTATAGTTTTGCAGTACGCCCCACTGATGTGGCTCTGCTTGTAGCTGCTCGATACGCAGGAGTTGCTCTCTTATCTGATCCCACTGTATAGTGCGCGTCTCCTCCTTATATTCATAGGAGTCCTCGAGCGTATACTTGTCAAAGATTAGCTCCCGGTCGATGACAATCTGCTCAGTCGTAAGCTCGGGCTGAGGCTCAGCTACGACGGTGTCTGCTGTTGCGATCGTATCTGTAGGTGTCACCTCGGCACTGCTTTCAGTAGCGGGCTGGCAAGCGAAGAAGAGTGCTGTGCAAAGAGATAAAAGCATAAAGGATGGTCTCATGGTTACTGGTTGAGGTTTGGTCGATGCTCGCTTTGCGATTTATCTTTTTTTAGAGGAGAGTAGCGAGCGCACATTGTCTATTAGCAGGCGCACGGCAACGGAGTTAAAGCCTCCCTCGGGGATGATCAGATCAGCGTAGCGTCGTGAAGGCTCGACAAACTGCTGGTGCATCGGCTTGACCGTCGTGAGGTACTGCTCGATGACCGAGTCGACACTGCGTCCACGCTCCTTGACATCGCGCTGTATGCGACGCGCCAAGCGCACATCGTCGTCTGTCTGTACGTAGATCTTGACATCCATCAGATCACGTAGTTCCTCATTTTCAAAGATCAAGATCCCATCAATGATCAGTACACAAGGCGGCTCTATGGTGACCGTCTCGGGGATTCGGTTGTGATTGACAAAGGAGTAGACGGGGCGCTCCACGCTCTGTCCCTCGCAAAGCTGGTTTATCTGCTCGCACATCAGCTTTGTGTCGAAGGCATCAGGGTGATCATAGTTGAGCTTAGCACGCTGCTCTAGAGGTAGCTCATCGTGTGCCTTGTAATAGTAGTCGTGACTGAGGACTACGACATCCTCATCAACGAAGGTCTCTTGTAGCCGGCGCACTAGGGTACTCTTGCCCGAGGCGGTACCGCCTGCTACACCTATGATAATCGGTTTGTGGTTCATAGCTTCAGCGAAATAGTCTTATGGGTTTACTATAAATAGGTATCTCCGCTCGGCACAGCGCTCCATCGTCTCTAGCAAAGCGTCGTACGAAGCTCCCGCCAGCGACACTTCTAGTCGCGTACCCTGGGGAAAAGCCTCGATATCTGTACTTAGCTTAGCAAGCGTCAGCGACACCGTGTGCGGTGCGGGTTGCGAAGCTCTCGTCTTGCGACGACAAAGCGCCAAGCGACGCTGCACATTGATGGCTGCGAGTACGAGCGGTGTGGTCACGTGTCGGCTCCACCAGCTCTCCCCTTGATGCTTGAGGTAGAAGAGGCGCATCGCTCCGTAGAAGTTCTCCTCGTAGCGCACCCTGTCGGCTGCCTGCTCTGACTCGCCCTTGTAGTGTAGTACTGGCATGGGGAGGTAATAGTTATGGTAGCCCGCCCGCTCTATCGTGTAGCAGAGGTCTATGTCCTCGCCATACATAAAGTAGCGCTCATCGAGTCCGCCCACCGCTTGGTATAGTGTGCGCCTCATCATCAGGAAAGCGCCCGTCAGCACAGGCACCTGCTGCACCTCATCAGGCGAGAGATGCCCCTGGTAGTAACCATTGAGCCACGCAGAGTGAGGAGCCAAGCGATAGAGACGTGTGAAGCGACAGAAGCTGTGCCATAGCGTAGGCACGCCCCGCTTGCACTCAGGGTGCATCGCTCCAGACTGGTTAATGAGGCGAGGACCCACGGCACCTGCCTCGGGATGGGTACGGAGGAATGTCAAGCAGTAAGCGAGCGTCGACTCGCCTACCAGTGTGTCGGGATTGAGTAGCAGGAGGTAGTCGCCTTGCGCTTCAGCGATGGCTTGGTTATTACCACGAGCAAAGCCTCCATTCGTTGCACTCTCCAGCAACTTGACCCTAGGCTCTGCGCCGAAGGCTGTGCGGAGGCGACCCATCGAGTCATCGCCCGAAGCATTGTCCAGCACGATCACCTCCACCTCTCCCTCGATCAGACGACAACCAGCCAGCACCGAGCGGACCGCCTCGATGGTCAGCTGCGGCACCTTGTAGTTGACTAGGACGACCGAGAGGAGCATAGGGGAGCTACCCTTTTGTGCTAGGCAGAGACGGTGATGAGGTAGTAGTTTTTCTTACCTCGCTGTATGATCAGATACTTGCCAGCGATCAGGTCGTCGGTGGTGACCACACGGTCTTGGTCAGCGACCTTCTCCTTGTTGAGGCTGATGCCGTTCGAAGCGATCAGCTTACGCAGCTCGCCCTTGGACTTAAAGATTGGCGCATGCTCTACCAGTAGATCTAGTAGCTTCACGCCGTCTGCCTGCTCTAGGAGCGTCCGGCCTACGTCGTAGTGCGGTACGCCTGCCATCACCTCCTTGAGCAGTTCCTCCGACATCTGACGCAACTGGTCGTGCGTATTGTTGCCAAAGAGTATCTGCCCAGCCGACATACTCTGCTCGTAGTCCTCACGTCCGTGAACCATGACCGTGAGCTCCTCCGCAAGCGTGTGCTGTAGCAGGCGCTCATGCGGTGCCTGACGATGACGCTCTATGAGCGAGTCGATCTCCTCTAGCGGAATGCTGGTGAAAATCTTGACAAAGCGCTCGGCGTCTTCGTCCGATACGTTGAGCCAGAACTGGCAGAAGGTGTAGGGTGACGTGTAGCGACGATCTAGCCATACATTGCCCTGCTCTGTCTTGCCAAACTTCGTGCCGTCAGCCTTTTTGATCAGCGGACAGGTCACACCAAAGGCTTCGCCACCCTCGATACGGCGTATCAGCTCCGTGCCAGTCGTGATATTGCCCCACTGATCGGAGCCACCCATCTGCACACGACAGCCGTACTCACGATAGAGGTGCAGGTAGTCGTAGCCCTGGAGGAGCTGGTAGGAGAACTCGGTGAAGGAGAGCCCCGCCTCGGCATTTGCCTCGAGGCGACGCTTGACGCTATCCTTCGCCATCATATAGTTCACCGTAATATGCTTACCGATGTCTCGGATGAAGTTGAGGAAGCTGTAGTCCTTCATCCAGTCGTAGTTGTTCAGGAGTAGTGCCTTATTGGGAGCGTCCGACTCAAAGTCGAGGAAGTGCCCCAGCTGCCGCCCGATGCACTCCTGATTGTGTCGGAGCGTGTCCATGTCTAGGAGGTTGCGCTCCTGAGACTTCATCGAGGGGTCGCCGATCATACCCGTAGCTCCACCCAGTAGAGCTATCGGTCTGTGTCCAGCACGCTGCAAATGTCGTAGCATCATCACGCCGACGAGGTGACCGATGTGGAGCGAGTCAGCCGTCGGGTCAAAGCCCACGTAGGCAGTCGTCAGATGCTCTGTGAGTTGCTCTTCGGTGCCTGGCATGATATTATGAATCATCCCACGCGCCTTCAGTTCGCTAATCAGTGAGGAGTGGCTCATAGTTATTCTTTTGTATTACTTAGGTTACAAAGGTACGAATAAATGAGTACGAGTAGCTCTACCATCGCCCCCTAAATCCTTTAACGCTCTAGAAGGAGATGTACCTCCCACACAAGCTCCACGGCACAGATTACCCTGTTTCTCCCGATCCCCACGTAGGAGTTCCCAAATCCCCACGTGGGGATCGGAGGTTACTTCAGCTTGAAGTAGCAGATGATCGGCTTGTGGTCGGAGATCTCTGCGGTGCGGTCTACGTGGGCAGCACGTGCCTCTATCTGATCGCTGTAGAGCATATGATCGATGCGCACACCGATGAGCGCCTTAAAGTAGTAGCTGTAGTTGGTCCCTCGCCCAGTCGTCGCAATCGCATCGTGTAGCCCTGTCGAGAGACGATGATGCGTGTAGGAGATGGGCGTGTCGTTAAAGTCTCCACAGATCAGTATGTAGGGCGACTCCTGATAGTTGACATCTTGATAGATCTGCTCGACTTGCTTAGCACGACGCCTGAAGGGAGGAGAGAAGCGCCCTCCGACAGCTTGGGTGAAGCCCTTGGGGTTGCCTTCCTGAGCTAGCTGGAAGTAGTGCTTCTGCTCTTCTTTTGTAAAGGCAAAAGACTCTAGATGCAGGTTGTATAGTAGGAGCTTCTTCTCCCCGATGAGGATCGTAAAGAGTGCCCCCCCGTTAAACTCGGAGTGCAAGTCTATGGGGCGTGTGGAGAGGATGGGGTACTTAGAGAGTACGATGAGACGGCTACCGTGATCCTTGACGGCATAGGCAGAGCTGTAGTAGGGATACGCCTTGAGGATGCGCTGCAGACTACGCTCAGACATATACTTCGACTTGTTGGAGCTGAGCCACCCCTCCTGCAGACAGATGATGTCGGCGTCGCTCTCAGCGAGGTACTCCGTGGTGGGGTGCTGGTCGTGCGGCCCTAGCTTGGTAAACTGAAAGGCGTTGGCATTGAGACTCACCACTTTGATCCAGTTCTCCCGATCGATGGGGGGCGTTTGGCGTAGTCGTATCGGAGCGTACAGAAGGAGCGTGGGGAGGGAGATGAGGAGCATCACCGTATTGATCACGGCACGACTCCAGGCTCGGATGATAAACCAATAAATAGCCTGCAGTACGACCAGTGCGAAGAGCAGCGGAAAGAATAAGCCTAGATAAGCAAAGAGCGGCGTCGTGGTCGGGGAGATATAGCGACTGAGCAAGGCTCCGATGAAGAGGAACAGTAGTAGCAGATTGGCAAAGGAGACGAAGGTGTGCCACAAGCCACGGATCACGCTCCATAGGGTATGCCTCTTGGCTGGTTGCTGCGGACTCTTCTGAGTGGGAGCTACGGTGGGTTTCGTTGTGCTATCCATTGATTGCCTGATTAGTTGTGGTCTGACTGGTCAAGCCACTGATTATTATGCTCGATGAGTTGCTCCCGCTCTTCATCAGATAGACTCTGGTAGCCAGACTGCTGCACCTTCTCTAGGAGCTGACGGTAGCGTGCCGTCTGAGCATCTTGTAGGGTCGCTTGCTGGCGAGCGGTGCGCTGGCGTCGACGCTGGTACAGTCCTAAGCCACAGCCCCACAGGACGCCCGCAAGGTGTGCAATCAGCCCGCCTATGTTGTACCCGCCATAGGCGAGGAGCAAGAGAAGGAAGACGAATAGCCCCACTTGCCACACACGGAGCGAACCGATCAAGGGTAAAGGCATCTCTTCGCGAGGTGCTGAGCCGATCATATAGCCTACGAGTGCGATGACCGAAGCGGAGGCGCCCACGAGCGGTAACCCGAGCAGGAGTACACCACTGGTACGTAGTAGCGTGGTAAAAAGGACGAAGGCACCTCCACCTACGACCGCTCCCCCGAGGTAGCTCCAGACGAACTGTCGCCATCCGCTGAGGCGCAGCAACATTTCGCCAAAGAGCCATAGTAGGAGCAGGTTGAGCAGGAGGTGCAGCCCACTATTGTGCAGGAGCGTATAGGTGATGATGGTCCAAGGTCGGCGCCACAGAGCATCAGGCGAGCAGGAGAGGTAGAGCTGATCCACGACGCTGCGCGTCCACTGCGTGGGTAGCGGTGCAGGTAGCTGACGAACGATAAAGTCCGCCAGCCAGAAGGCTACCAGTAGGAGCGTGATGCCCCACAGAAGCTGCCGATTAGGATCTATACGCTTCGCCAAACGCATTGTACAGCTTGCCTTGCTTGCGCCACAGCAGTATGAGGAGCAGACCACCTAGCATTCCTCCTAGATGGGCGAAGTGAGCTACGTCGCTCTGTAGGTTTGCCACGCCAAGGAAGAGCTCGATCACTCCGTAGCCGATGACAAAGTACTTAGCTCTGATCGGTATCGGTATGAAGAAGAGGTAGATCGCAGCATTGGGAAAGAGCCATCCGAAGGCGAGTAGCAGGCCAAAGACAGCTCCCGAAGCGCCTATCGTCAAGAGCTGATTGACAAAAAACTTCGTCGCCATATGCGATCCATCGGGGAAGGCGATCACCTCGTACCCCATCACATGTCTGACGGTGGTCAAGCCCCAGACAAGCTCCTGCGAGAGCGCCGCTGTGAGTCCGCAGACGAGGTAGAAGAGCAGGAAGCGCTGAGCGCCCCAAGTACGCTCGATGGTCGTGCCGAACATAAAGAGCGCAAACATATTAAAGAAGAGGTGCGAGAAGCTTCCGTGGAGGAACATATAGGTCACCGGCTGCCATATATGGAAGTCCTGAGCCGTGATGTAGTGTAGACCTAGGAGACCCGTCAGATCTACGCCCGTACGTGGCACCACCTGCTGAGCGATGTAGCAAATCAGGTTGATGATAAGTAGGTTGAGCGTTACGGGCGGAATCTGTATCCGAGGTGATGTATCGAATGAGTGCATAGCGTTATGTTCTAATCGTTGCGTTGTATAGAGTGTTAGTACCAACCACTGCCACCATAGGAGGGTAGGCTGTGCTGCTCCCACTTGAGGTCACGAAGCAGGGAGGCGTTGACACCGATCACTACGTTGTACGACTTGTAGGCTCCGAGCGGGATGACACTCGCCGTGAGCGACCAGCAGTGCAGGTCTCGTGTTATATTGATCGTCATACCCGTCAGTTTCTTCAGGTCGAAGTTGTAGTTGGCGTCAAAAGAGAAGTTCCAGTTTGGCGTAGGCTGTAGCTGTCCACGGAAAGAGAGGTTTTGCGTAAACTTATACTCAAACTCTCGTCGCTCGGTGTTGAACTTCTGTCTATCTTGCGCTACATTTATACTATAGTTGAAGGAGAAGCTCCACGGCACGCCAAACTTCAAGTATCCATCGTCGTCCCAGCTATCCGTTTGGCTGTAACTACTGCGGGTTCCTCCACCCCCTGGAGCGCCCTCGAGACCCATCCTGTCGACTCCTGGGCTAGCTCCCATTGCCATCGGGTCATCAGCTGGTGACTTCGCTGAGTTTTCGTCTGTCGTGGACGACTTCTTGTTCTTATTAAAGAGTCCACCGATCCAGTTACCGAGCTTCTCGAAGGTCTGCGGTGTAAATGTGTAGTTAAAGCTTGTACCCGTGCCTAGGAATGCACCGATGCCGTGTCCATTAAATAAGCGTAGCTTGTCCACACGGTAGGGTCTCACGTTGCCCTGTGGGTCAGTGTAGTAGTCCCATTCATAAGGATCGAAGGCAGCGGAGAGCCGCAGTACGAAAGTCTTCGTGAGCCTTATCGCAATGTTGGTGCTAAGGTTGCTCCAGCGGAAGGAGTCGGCAGCCATATTGTAGGAAAAGCGGAGTCCAAACTGATCTATGAGCGAAATCTTCTTAAACTGCTCCTCAACGGCCGTCGAGTCACTCGGCAGGCGCCACTTCATCTCCACGTTGTTGTCAAAAGAGAAGTTGATAGCCCCCATTTTGCCCCGTCCTGGGTGTCCGAAGATGCCACGCTCGTAAGGCGTGTAGATGAAGTTGTGTGCCTGTCCCAGCGTATCGACATAGTCTATCTCACGATAGTAGCCCCAGAAGGGGTCTCCAAAGTCTGGAGCATATGAGAGTGATATGGAGGGCGTGAGACGATGGCGAATCATCTGCACACGATCGCCAAAAATCTTCTGCCACGGCTGATAAAAGCCGTAGAGCGTCGTACTCATCGAGAGCGACGCACTGAAGTTGTTTAGGTGATAGAAGCCGTAAGTGGTGTCAGCATCTACGATTCGTTGCTGCGCTTCGTCCCACTGCTTCTCTACCCGCGAGGTGTACCAGTAAGCGGTGTAGTTGATCGAGGGAGAGATCTTGATATAGTTAAAGAGGTCGAAAGAGGCTGAGATAGGTATCGAGTGCTGCATACCGTTGCGCCAATCTTTGACCAGATTGCTCTTGAGGATCAGATTCTCCTTGGTGGTGATGCTGTTACGCAGTGAGCCATTGTAGCTGAGCGATATCTTCTCGTACCAGCGCTCCTTGCCTACACGGTTCTTTCGCTTGAAGGGGTAGATCGTCGAGAGCGAGAGCGAGAGGTTCGGCAGGGTCACACTGATGGTCGAGTCACGTGAGCGCTGATCAATGTTGAAGGCTCCTGTCAGCGAGAGCGGTATGCTCGCAAAGCTTCGTCGGTAGCTGATGCTAGAGCCCTTCGTATTCTCGGCACGTCGCTGATGATCGTAGACAGCTTGGGTCGCGTTGTGGTTGTAACTACTAGTCGAGAAGTTGACCGAAGCCGAGAAGTTGCGTAGCGGATCCGCTTTGGGGTCTTGCGAGTGCGTCCACCTGAGCGATATATCCTGTGATCGGCTGTAAGTCGAGGGTATATCTTTGTCTCCCTGCACCGTCGATATATAGCCCGCCTGGACACTACCATTATACTTATAGCGCTTGCGATAGTTTGACGCCGCGTTGACCGCCCAGGAGCCGTTGGTATAGACGTCGCCCGTGAGTGTGAGATCCCAGTAGTCGTTTAGATTGAGGTAAAGCCCCCCGTGCGTTAGGTACAGCCCTCGCGTCTGGTCGATACCATAGCTCGGCATGATGATACCCGAAGTCTGCTTCTCATTGAAGGGGAAGAAGGCAAACGGTAGCCCGATGAAGTAGAGTGGCACGTCAGCCATAACCAGATAGACAGGGCCCGTGACAATTTTGTCCTCAGGCTTGGCCTTAGCACGAGTTAGGTTGATGTAAAAGTGCGGATGCTCGTGCTGATCGCAAGTAGTGTAGCGACCATCCTTGAGGTACATCGTATTGTCCTTGAGACGCTTCGTCTGATCGGAGGTCAGATAGCCCTCACCCTGCTGGGTTGTCACGTCTGTGATGAAGCCTTGACCCGTCTTGAAGTTGTACTTCATCGTTGTACTCTCAAACTGCTGATCCCCATCGGCAAACTTCGGCTTAGCCGTCGGATGCCCTAGACTATCTAGGACATACTGGGCATAGACTTCAGAGCTGTCGGAGACGATCTTCAGGTAGTTTGCCTCGATGCTCATCGTCTGGTACTTGACCTCGCTCGGCCCGAAGAAGTACATCATATTATCGCCCGTCATAACGAGCGAGTCCTGAGCCGAAAAGGTCACAGGCGCCTCCAGCTTAAAAAGCTCGACCGAGTCGCTCTCTGTGAGAGGTGTCTCAGTGGCACTGGCTAATGTGTCTATACCCTTGGGTGTCAGTGTCGTATCCGCCTTGATGGTGAGGCTGTCGACGGTCGTTGCCACGGAGTCTATCGCTAGGGGTGTGGCTAGAGTGTCGAGCTGGCGGGTTGTATCTGCCGATAAGTCAGCCACGACCGTGTCTAGAGGCTCCGTGTGCGATGGTGTAGCTGTGGGCGGCTCCGTATGTCGTACCTGCGTCGCACACGACACGACCGCCACACCTACGCAGAGCAGGAGGAGCAGTCTCAAGAGCGAGCGGGGGACTATGATAGAGCTAGACATATACGATAGTAACGGGAGCGAGCTTGTGATGATGCGTCAATCGCTGACAAAGGTACTAAATAGTGGCGTTTATTCGTATGTAGTCCATACGAACCTCACGACTGATCCGTCTTAAGTGCAGCACCTCTTATGTCATAGCCACGTGGATATTTGAAAATCCCCACGTGGAAAAGAAACATTCTCCACGTGGGCGAGAAACAAAACTTCGGAGGAATGAAATGAAACTTCGGAGGAAATGATTCGCCCCTACGTGGAGAATCAAAAATAGCCACGTGGAGATCTGCCGTTTCCCACGTGGCTATTCGTTTATATAGAGGTTTCTACCAGATCATCACACGACCGAGCGCCCCTATAGGTCATCACAAGTAGCGATGACGTAGTAAGACGCCCAGTGTCAAGTAGCTCTGACGATAAGGCTCGCAGTGGAGCCGTAGGAAGAGTCCCAGCTTGTCGAGATAGCGCACCCTAGGGTGTGCCTCGAGACCAGCCTGCAGATGCGCATAGCTCTGCTCCTTAGCCGCTCTGTCGTAGCCGATGCCGATGCCATAGCTGTGGCGCAACTCTACGTACCGCCACTGGTAGAGCGGTATACCTACGAGGAGGTCGCTGTGGAGTGTGGGGCGCTCCTTGTCGGGTCGGAGGGAAAGCTCTGCGGTGTAGTTGAGCGTGGAGGTTTGCCAGCCCAGCTGCGCCCCGACACAGCCTGCGCCTCCCGACAAGTGGCGACTACATAGCAGTGATAAGTAGAAGTAGTTGTCTGGTATCTCAGGGCTGACAGCTGGCGTATAGCGACCGAAGAGGAGATCACTCACGAGATAGCCCACATGAGCCATCGAAACCCCTATGAGTCCACCCCACAGGACATCAGAGTACCAGTGGCGATTGTTGGCCATACGCCCGAAAGCGACAGACGTGGCGAAGATATATTGCAAGCGAGCGAGTAGCGGGTAGTCGGCACCATACTCAAGGTTAAAAAGCTCGGCACCGAGGAAGGCTGTCGCTGTATGTCCCGACGGAAAGCTATTGGCCGTCGAGCCATCGGGTCGCATACGCTGCACCCCGCTTTTGACCGAAAGGACGATGGCTGCGGTTCCTAGAGCGCCTATCCCGTCAGCTGTCAGCATCTCGCTCCATGTGCGGGAGCGCCCCGTGGCACCGCCACAGCGCATAGCTAGCTGTAGCCCGTAAGAGGCAAACTGCATGTGGTCATCGTAGTGATTACGCCAGCGAGTACCTAGGAGAGAGTGACGAGTCGTACGGATAGCTATGTCACTATGATGTAGCGGATAGGCTGCGAAGACTCCCCCAGGGAGTAGCACGCTGAGAGGATCGGGCGAAGTTGCCAGCGTGTCTGACTGGTGGCTTTGAGCTAGCAGCTCGCCACAAGGAAGTAGGAGGAGTAAGAGCGTGAGTGTCAGGAGAATTAGGAGTCGCATAAAGTGCTGCAGCGGTTTTATAAGAGGTTACGCCCTATGCCCCATACGACGATAAGGACGAAGATGATCCAACTAGCGGTGCGCCCAGAGAAGCGACGGTAGAGTCGCTCGGCTCGCACACTATGTGGGCGTGTCAGCTCCAGCATCACGAGGAGAGCTAGGTAGAGCAGCGCTGGTATGAGCATCACGTTGAGCTGTAGCACCCGTCCTAAGTTGCCATGGAGCAATGCGTGGATGCCCCGCAGCGAACCACACCCAGGGCATTGCCACCCCGTGAGCTGCAGGAAGGGGCAGCGCGGTATCCTCAGGCTCTCGGGACTATATAAGTAAAGCACCACTCCCCCTACCAGCATACAGCCTAGTAGAGCGAGCAGTGCTTTGTTGTGTCGGCTCGTAGCGAGCATCTCGCCTCGGCGTGGACTTTACTTCAGATTGTCGAAGCCTCGGCCGTAGACCCCATGCACCGTACCCTCGGAGACGAACGCATCGGGATCGATCTCCTTGATGATACGATTGATGCTCTGTAGATGTGCCTTGCGGGTGACTACCATAAGGATGCGCATCTCCTCCTGCGAGTAGCCTCCGTCAGCGTGGATGAGTGTACAGCCACGATGCAGGCGCTGGATGATCGCCTCGTTGATCTCTTTGTACTTCTTGCTAAAGATAAAGAGCTGTATCGAGTGCTTATTGCTATTGGTCCAGTAGTCGAGCGTGATAGCGCAGAAGACTACCTCCACGATAGAGAAGGTGAGTAGCTCAGCACCGAGCTGCGGGTCTTTGCCCACAAGGTATACATTGACAAAGTAAGAGGTGATCACGATCGTTGCATCGATCAGGATCATAGCGCGCCCTAGTGAGAGCGTTGTGTACTTGTTAAAGAGGGATACAATGACATCCGTACCACCCGTACTACCATTCACGTGAAAGACGAGAAAGAGTCCACTACCGCACAGGATACCACCGATGATCACCGCCATAAAGCGCTCTTCTCTGAGCAGAGGTCCCACGTTAGGTATGTTGTCCGTGAGCCAGTGACTCAGGTTGTGGTACACCTCCGTATTTGGATCTCCAAAGAGCGCCTGACCGATAGGGATTGCTATACCCATCAGGAGAACTCCGATGAGCGTCTTGACGGAGTAGCGCCACCCTAAGAAGATGATCGAGACGACCAGTAGCCCGACGTTGATGATGTTGTACGGGATAAAGGCGGGGATGTTTGTAGCGATCTGTATGATGGTCGTGACACCGGCTAGTCCGCCCGTTGCGATCTCCTGTGAGAGGATAAAGCCCGCCCAACCGAGGACATAGAGACAGACACCAAGTACGATAAAGAAGAAGTCGTGGACGAAGTACCACGCTTTCGCTCGCTTACTAACAGGAGCTGCTAAAGCTTGAGTCATAGTATATGATTTGTTTTTCTAGAGATAGATGGGATAGTCTTCCCTTAGCTCAGTACCAGGACGGCACGAGCCGAAGACTTTATCATTACAATACAATGTTGACAATGCGCCCTGGCACGACAATTACCTTCTTGAGGGGCTTGCCATCGATCCACTTGATCGTATCGGCATACGCCAGCACCTGCTCCTCGATCTGCTCCTTGGAGAGCCCAGCGGGAAGCTCGAGGTTAAAGCGTACCTTGCCATTGAAGCTAACGGGATAGCGTACCGAGTCCTCAGCGATGAGCGACTCGTCACACTGGGGCCATACGGCCGTCACGATGCTCTCAGCAGAGAGCGTATCATTACTGCATACGGAGCGCATCTCCTGCCACAGCATCTCTGCGATATGAGGCGCAAAGGGCGAGAGCAAGATCGCCAAGGGTCGGAGTACCTCCAGCGACGTGGTCTGAGCCTTCTGTAGCTCACCCACAGCAATCATAAAGGCTGAGACGGAGGTGTTGAAGGAGAGACGCTCGATGTCTTGCGTGATCTTCTGGATCAACTTATGGATCGTGCGTAGCTCCTCACGGCTTGCCTGGACATCAGCCGAGACGGTGAGCTGCCCCTCGCCATCGTGGTAGAGTGACCATACACGCTTGAGGAAGCGGTAGACGCCGTCGATGCCATTCGTGTCCCACGGCTTGCTCTGCTCTAGAGGCCCGAGAAACATCTCGTACATCCTCAGCGTATCGGCTCCATACTGCTCGATGATTTCGTCCGGATTGATCACGTTAAACATCGACTTACTCATCTTCTCCACAGCAAAGCCACAGAGATAGGTGCCGTCCGCCTCGGTGATGAAGGTGGCATCGTGTAGGTCGTCACGCCACTGACGGAACGCCTCCTGATCGAGTACGTCGTTCTGCACCAAGTGTATGTCTACGTGTATCTGCGTCACGTCGTACTGCTCGCGCTGCGAGTAGGTGACAAACTGATTCGTACCCTTGATGCGGTAGACGTAGTTAGAGCGTCCCTGGATCATCCCTTGGTTGACCAAGCGCTTAAACGGCTCATCCTCGCAAACGACACCGAGGTCGTAGAGGAACTTATTCCAGAAGCGGCTATAGATCAAGTGACCTGTAGCATGCTCCGTACCGCCAATGTAGAGATCTACCTGTCGCCAGTAGTTATTAGCTTCGGGAGAGACCAAAGCGGACTTATTCTGCGGATCCATATAGCGTAGGTAGTAAGCGCTACTCCCAGCAAAGCCTGGCATCGTGCAGAGTTCGTAGGGATAGCCCTCCTCGGTACACCAGTTCTTAGCACGTCCTAGCGGGGGCTCGCCACTCTCCGTGGGGAGATACTTGTCCACCTCGGGGAGCGTCAAGGGGAGCTTGTCGAGTGACAACGTGTGCGGCACCCCCTCCTTATAATATATAGGTATCGGCTCACCCCAGTAGCGCTGGCGACTGAAGATAGCGTCACGCAGACGGTAGTTGATCCGCTTCTTGCCTAGACCACGCTCATCGAGGTAGTGACACATATAGTCGATCGCCTCAGAGACTGGCTTGCCATCGAGCAGCGGTGAATTGATCAGCTCGCCCTCTTTGCTGTCAAGGCTTTCGCTCCATGTGGAGGGGTCGGACGCTTCGCCACCTTTTGGCAAAACAACCTGACGTATCGGCAGGTCAAAGTGCCGTGCGAAAGCAAAGTCTCTTGAGTCGTGCGCTGGCACCGCCATAATAGCGCCCGTGCCATAGCCCGCCAGCACATAGTCGCTGATCCAGATCGGGATCTGCTCCCCCGTGAGCGGGTGCTCTGCATAAGAGCCGGTGAAGACACCCGTCACCGAGTGATCCGCCTGGCGCTCACGCTCTGTGCGGCGCTTCGTACGATCTAAGTACGCCTCTACAGCCGCACGCTGCTCCTCCGTAGTTAGGTCAGCCACTAGACTACTCTCGGGAGCTAGCACCATAAAGGTGACTCCGTAGAGCGTATCGGGGCGGGTCGTAAAGATTTCGATAGGGAGCTCACCACGAGCGGTGCTAGCCTTGAAGGTAACTGACGCACCGACCGACTTACCGATCCAGTTGCGCTGCATCTCCTTGAGCGCATCGCTCCAGTCGAGCTGATCTAGACCCGCCAGCAGACGCTCCGCATAAGCAGAGACACGGAGGCTCCACTGCTTCATCTTGCGCTGCACCACAGGATAGCCACCACGCTCGCTCACGCCATCACTCACCTCATCATTAGCGAGGACAGTGCCGAGCTCAGGGCACCAGTTGACCACACTCTCCCCAAGGAAGGCCAAGCGATAGTGCATCAGCCACTCCGACTGCTCCGCTTCGCTCGCTGCTCGCCACTCCTCAGCCGTTAGCTCTAGGGGCGTACTGCTGTAAGCGGTACAACCCTCCGTGCCATGCGCCTCGAGATGCTTGACCAACTTATCGATAGACTCAGCACGATCTGTCGCTGTGTCGTAGTAATGGTGGAAGAGCTGTATGAAGGTCCACTGTGTCCACTTGTAGTACTCCGGATCGCAGGTCACCACCTGACGGCTCCAGTCGAATCCAAAGCCAATGTTGTCTAGCTGCTCACGGTAGCGAGCGATGTTGACCCGTGTCGTCTCCTCGGGGTGGCGATTAGTCTGAATGGCGTACTGCTCTGCCGGCAGACCGAAAGCGTCGTACCCCATCGGGTGCAGCACGTTGTACCCTTGTAGACGCTTATAGCGAGCGTAAATGTCGGAGGCGATGTAGCCTAGCGGGTGCCCTACATGTAGTCCTGCACCCGAGGGATAGGGAAACATATCCAGTACGTAGTACGAAGGCTTATCACGGTCTATCTCTACCCGATAAATATCTGCGTCTTGCCAGAGGCGCTGCGCCGACTGCTCTATGTCGTGGTGATTGTAATCCATACAGTTCTCTTTATTATAGTACAAAGGTACGAAATTAGAGATTAGAGGTTAGAGATTAGAAGTTAGATCTCCGATCATTCTGATGGCTCTGATTCACTTCGATAGTTCTGATTACTCTGATAGGACTAGCTAATAGCCAATCGCTTGCCTCGTAGGGAGTTTTCGACTCTGAGCTGTTTCCAAAAACTTTCCAGCCTTGGAAAAATAAATTTCCAAGGGAGGAAACTAAACTTTCCAAGGGAGGAACTATTAGGGGGAAGAGTATTAGGGAGAGGATTGCAGGTAA
>ENA-OPBO01000156-OPBO01000156.1-human-gut-metagenome-genome-assembly--contig:-NODE-156-length-60565-cov-12.516146_pt1 | contig 60565 bp, 41 predicted proteins | sample MGYA00241071_ERZ501458 | MGnify/ENA primary metagenome ERZ501458 (study PRJEB25962, sample SAMEA2042509) | human gut metagenome | biome: human gut; feature: human-associated habitat; material: faeces... | reverse complement strand
AGCAGGAACCCGGTCGCAGGGTCACCGAAAATGCCGCCGATGCTGCTGCCGGCGTATGCGATCGACCAGCCCCACAGCGTCCATACGACCGCGGTGACCGACAGGGCCGCCGCCGACAGCATCAGCATGTTCAGCACGGCTTTGGCGCGCACCATACCGCCATAGAAGAACGCCACGCCAGGCGTCATGAGGAAAACCAAGGCTGCGGATGTGAGCATCCATGCGGTATTACCGGAGTCCATCGTTACCTTCCTCTCTTGTTCGTTCCCGCCGCCGCGCATCTTGACCGCGCGGGAAGCGGGTCGTTACCACTTCATCTGACATCCCCTGATAGGGGGAATCAACACAACGATATGCAACGCTCGCTGAGTTTTCAACACGTTACGGCACGTTACGCTCATGTAAAGCGGATGACGCGGGTCTTGGCTTTCGGCCGGATTCCGGCGCAGGCAACGGTTCCGGAATGCAAAAGCCGGCTGTCCACGTTGTGGACTGCCGGCTTGCAGGGTTCATGTCCGACGGTTTGCGAACAACCTCACGCGAGAATGCCGTCGACGAATCCTTCCGGGTCGAAGGGCGCGAGATCGTCCGGTCCTTCGCCGAGGCCGACGAGCTTGACCGGCACGCCGAGCTCCTTCTGCACGGAGATGACAATGCCGCCCTTGGCAGAGCCATCGAGCTTGGAGAGCACGACGCCGGTGAGGCCGATCGCCTCGGCGAACACCTTCGCCTGCGCCATGCCGTTCTGGCCGGTGGTGGCGTCGAGCACGAGCAGCACCTCGTCGACCGGAAGATTCTTTTCGGTGACGCGGCGGATCTTGCCGAGCTCGTCCATGAGGTTGGACTTGTTCTGCAGACGGCCGGCGGTGTCGATGATGAGCACGTCGGCGTTCGCCTCCTTGGCCTTGGCACTGGCTTCGAACGCCACGGAAGCCGGGTCGGCGCCGTCCTTGTCGGAGCGCACGACCGGTACGCCCACCTTCGCGCCCCAGGTCTCCAGCTGGTCGGCGGCGGCGGCGCGGAACGTGTCGGCCGCGCCCAGCATGACCTGCTTGCCTTCGGAGACGAGCAGTCGGGACAGCTTGCCCGCGGTGGTGGTTTTGCCGGTGCCGTTCACGCCGACCATGATGATGACGCTCGGCTTGTTCGCGCCTTCCTTGTCGGCGTTGAGACGGCGGTCGACGTCGGTGCCGACGAGCTTCAGCAGCTTGTCCTTCAGCGCCGCACGCACTTCGGCCGGATCGGACTGGCCGGCGATGCGGGCGTCGTTGCGTAGTTCCCCGACAAGCTGTTCGCTGGCTTCCGCGCCAACATCGGCAAGCAGAAGGGTGTCTTCGACGTCCTCCCAGTCGGCTTCGGAAAGCTGATCCTTGGCGAGGATGTTGAACAGGGCCTTGCCGAACGGATTGCCGGATTTCGACAGGCGCGCCTTAAGACGCTGCATGCGCGTGCCGGCAGCTTCAGGAGTTTCGACGGCTGGGGTCGCGGATTCAGTTACGGCTGACCCGACCGGAGTTGGTTCAGTTGCCACTGGCGATTCAGGTGTGGCAGACGAAGTCGCGGATTCCGCGGTTTCCTTGGTTTTCTCAGCGTTTTCGGCACTTGCGGCGGCAGATTGCGCGGCGGACTTCTCCGTAGCCAAACGAGCATCGGCCTTCGCCTTCGCCGCTTCCGTGGACTTGTCCACGGCGGACTTGCGGCTCTTACCGAACCACCATCCGCCAATCGCAAGTAATGCCGCGATAACGACGACCACGACAATCGCAATAATCACATTCGTATCCATGGTTCCAGCCTAAAAAGCGCAACGGACACTCCGGCTCCGCCCCGCGGACGCACCACGGATGTCTGATCCGCCAGGGGAATAAGATGCTCTGCCATGCAAGGCATCGATAATGCGATTTTGACTTCGATATATCTGGTAACGTTTTTACAAATCGTGAAGAGTGATTTTTTTGTCTTCTGCTGCCTGCTTTGAAGGACTGCCTCCTTTCTTTAGGGAATTTGCGTAGCGAATCAGGCTCCTCGCGATGAGGAAGACCAGAACGAATACGGCGATTACGCCTAGGATCTCAATCAACAATGCGATCCATGTCCAGCTCATGATTCATCCCTTCTCTTTCTGTACTCGTCTATGAGTATTCGAGCCGTGTCGACGTCGTATCTATCGTCGATGGCGAGACTCTTCACCAAGAGGATGAATGGATCCTCCGTCTCGTTGTCGTTCAACCGTATTTTTTCGATAAGCCTGTCAAGCCGGAGCCTCATGGTCGGGTAGGAGACTTGATACAGCTGGGACATTTGCTTCAGAGATCCTGACGATAGCACGAAGTTCTTGATGAAGGCCAAATCCTCCTCTGCAAGATTGGCCAACCATTCTGGTAGACGGTCCACATCACCCCCTTTAATAAAATTTATTATTTATTAAATATATTAAAGCCGCAATGGAACATTGTCAATACGACACACGTGTCCGATTCCGCAGAATCGGACGATACGTGGGGGTCAGACGGTCAAGGAGCTATCCACGGGGCGTGAAAAACTAGGCAGTATGGCCAATACATCCAGAATGACGTCGTACCAGCGGCGCGAACAGCTTATCGAAATCGGTCGATCGCTGTTCGCGGCCAAGGGATTCGAAGCAGTGAGCGTGGAAGAGATCGCCTCGACCGCAAAAGTGTCGAAACCCATCGTCTACGAACATTTCGGAGGAAAGGAAGGCCTGTACGCCGTGGTGGTGGACCGCGAAATGCGCGCGCTCACCGACGTTCTCATCAACGCGCTGTCCGACCCGCAGGCGCATCCGCGCCAAATCGTGGAACGCACCGCGCTTGCGCTGCTCACCTACGTGGAGGAAAACGCCGAAGGCTTCCGCGTGCTCACGCGCGATTCGCCGAAAACCGACCCGTCCAACTCGTTCAATTCGCTGCTTGGAGACATTGCCGTACGCGTCGAGGACATTCTCACCGACGCGTTCAAACGCCAGCATCTGCCGGCCAAAAGCGTGCCGTATTACGCGCAGATGCTCATCGGCATGACCGTGTACACCTGCCAATATTGGGCCGACCAGCGCAAGCTCAGCAAGGAGCAGCTCGCCGCGCACATCGTGAACCTGGCATGGTATGGGCTGAGCCGCATGGAAGCCAAGCCGGAACTGCGCTACGAAAGCGAAAAGGCCGCCCGCGAGGCGGAAAAGCAGGCCGCGCGGGAAGCGAAGGCGATCGCCAAGCAGGAGAAGCAGGGCAAGAAGGCCGCGAAATCGCAGGAGAAGGCGGTTGCTGCGGGAGATGACGCGACGGACGGGACGACCGTGACGGACGGATCGCAAGCGGCAGACGGATCGCAAGCAGTAGGCAAATCGCAAGCGGCAGACGAATCAAACGAATCAGACGAGACGAACGAATCGCAAAAACCGCAAAGCCCGCACGAATCGCAAAAACAATCAACAATTGACGAAAACTGACATACCGTCACCCGAAATGACCCTAGGGGAAATTTCAGGTGCAGATTGCGTATTTCAGGGTGCCGTTTGTGCGCAAAACCGCGCCCCGGAATCGCACATGGTGCTACGTTAGTTTCGTTATGCTTTTGGCCGGAGCGGTCGGCCAGCCGCACGGCCCGACACGAGCCCGATCCGAGGAAGAATATGCAGGAGAAGAAAACGCTCACCTTCGTGGTGCCCGCGTACAACATGACGGAATACCTGGAACGGTGCGTCGAATCGTTGATTGCGTCGAAGCGCAACGACGACATCGAAGTGCTGATCGTGGATGACGGCTCGTCCGACGGCACGCTGGAGATGGCGAAGACGTTCGAAGCGCGCAATCCGAGAATCGTGCGCGCGATCCATCAGGAGAACAAGGGCCACGGCGGCGCGGTCAACACCGGCATCGCGGCGGCGAGCGGCATGTACGTGAAGGTCGTGGACGCGGACGATTGGGTCGGCCCGGAATCGCTCGAACAGGTCATGGCCGTGCTGCGCGGCGAGGTCGGCAAGGACGAGCCGCTCGACATGCTCGTCACCAACTACGTGTACGACAAGGTGGGCAAGCGCAACAAGCACGTCGTAAACTTCCGGCATGCCATGGAGCCCGGCAGGCGCCTCACGTGGGACGATCTGGGGCATTTCGGGCTGACCGAATACATTCTCATGCACGCGCTGATCTACCGTACCGCCGTGGTGCGCGAATCGAAGATGCAGCTGCCGGAGCACACGTTCTACGTGGACTTCATCTACGCGTACCAGCCGTTCCCGTGGGTCAAGTCGCTGCAATACGTGGATACGCCGTTCTACCACTATTTCATCGGCCGCGACGGACAGAGCGTGCAGACGGACGTGATGATCCGACGCGTGGACCAGCTGCGGCTCGTCAACCAATGCATGGTGCGTGCCACCCCCGAACGTGGTACGGTGCCGGACGGCCTATACCGCTACATGATTCATTTTCTGGCGATTCAGAGTTCCGTCGCGAGCGTTTTCATGATTTTGTCGCGCGATCCGGAGAATTACGAGAAGAAGAAGGCCATGTGGGCGGATATCGAGGCGTATTCGCCGACGATTTACAAGGACGTGCGTAAGAAGGCGATGTCGCGCGCGCTGAACCTACATGGTTCGCTCGGCCGGTTTGTGATTCGAAAGGGATATTTCGTGGCGGAACATGTGGTCGGGTTCAACTGATTTCGCGCGGGTTTCGCAGGTTTCGCGCGATAGAGGGTTTACGCGATATTGCGTGAGTATTGCGATTATTGCGATCGGCTAGGCGCTCCTGTGTCCGTTTCTGGTGATTCGGACACAGGAGCGCTTCATTTTGATGCCTGTGTGTCCGATTCGGGAGAAACGGACACGGAAAGCACCAGCGGGCTTAGTTCCAGCGATCCGACATGGCGAAACTGTTGTGCATGAGATTGCTGGACGTGTACAGCACGTCGCCGAGCAGCTTCGTATTGCGCGATCGCAGGTATTCCGCCATTTCGTCGTTAGCCGCCGCAAGACGGGCCGGAACAGATGTAGGACTAGCAAGCCCATCGGAACCGGAATCAACCGCAGCACCAGACATAGAACCAGAACCGCCAACCGCAGAACCGGCACCAGAACCAGCGCCACCAGCCCCAGTCGCCGACCCACCAATCGCAAGCGCATCATCCGTACGTTCCACCAGACGGTGGCCGAAGGAACGGACATCTTCCGAGAAGCCCTCGACCGCGTTGCTGGTCTCGTAGAAGTGCGCGTCGGCGAGCGTTGCAATCAGGCGGTTCGTCCAATACAGGCAGTCCGTGGAGACTTCCGGCGTGGTGTCGCGCAGGTAGGCGGGGGTGTCGTCGACGTTCGCATAGAACGGGGCGGACGTGGTGAACGCGCCGGAACCGTACGAAATCCACATGATCGAACGGCTTTCGACGGGCGCGTACGGGCGAATCTGCATGGCCACCATGTGTCCGGTGCGGTTGATGCCGATCGGACGGTAGCGATGGCGGCTTTCCTCAGTTCCCTGCGTGCCGTACGGGTCATACGGGGTGCCTTCGAAGTGCGAACCGAGCAGGAAGTCGACATCCTCGACGGTCACGGCATTCTCCGGTTCGAGACACCATGGAATATCGTCCGATTCAGGGGTAAGGTTTTCCGCGTCGGCCGGATCGAGATAGCGGTACATGTACCAGGCGCGTGGCGTGTTGTAGATGTGGTCCTTCGCGGTGGCGGTGCCGAATACGATACGCGGGTTGCAGTGGCCGCCGTTCATGCCGCCCTGCGTACCCGCCGCGCGCCCAAGATGGTGCGTTTCGATGAATTCCTGCAGATCGGCGCTACACATGAATTCACGTGCGTCGCTGAAGGCGTCATCAAAATCGAAATAGTCGATGCCAAGCTGGTTGGGGATGATCGCGCATTTGTCGTCCGGCACGCGGCGGGCGATCCAGTGGTGGCCGCCGATGGTTTCGACGTACCAGATTTCGTCCACGTCGGAAATGATGATGCCGTTCGATTCGTACGTTCCGTACGTTTCGAGCAGTTCGGCCAGACGTTTCACGCCTTCGCGCGCGGTGTTGACGTACGGCAGCACGAGGGTGATGATGTCTTCTTCGCCGATGCCGCCTGGGGTTTCCGGCTTACCATTGGCTTCGTCGGCCGGCTGCAGTGCGACCAGCGGGTCGGCGCCGAGCACGCGCTCGTTGACGGCGATGGTTTCGGTGGCGCTCATGGCCACGTTGCGTTCGTTGACGCCAGCTTCCGCAAGGATTCCACGATTTGGAAGCACGTTCGGTACGATGCTGTACCGGCATGGATTGTCGGGAAGGTCGATTTCAACGTGGCTCAGCACACTGCGGTAGTGCCGCGGCTGCTCCTGCGGTGCGACGACTACGAATTTCTTGGGATCGTAACGTCCCGAACCAGAGTCGTCATCTCGGGCGATGATGGTCGAACCGTCGTAACTTGCTTTTTTGCCTACAAGAATTGTGGTACATGACATGGTTTCGATTGTAGGCACACCAACACTCCGAAGGCCATTTCGACGCCCGTCCGACGCCCGTGGTGGCGATTGGTCCGAATATGCTGTATACTGTGTTGCTGTTGCCCCTCTAGCTCAACGGTTAGAGCAGCGTCCTTTTAAGTCGTGGGTTGTGGGTTCGAATCCCACGGGGGGCACAGGTTCGAAGTCCTGGAAGCCGATGGTTCTCAGGACTTTTTCATTTGTTTCGGGATGAGGTCTCAGCACTTCAATACGGAACGCACCATATCGCGCACCCTCTTTCGCTCACGAATCGCAATTTCGGTCGATTATTTCGCGACGTGCGCCGAAAAGTATGGAAAATAAGGCGATTTATACCCCCTACCGCACTATGCGGCACCACCTTTCGCTCACAATCGTAAGAAAACGAGCGAAATCGCAATATGTGTTCCGAAATGAATAGCGAACAGCCCGCGGGCGATTCGCGGACGGACCATACGCATGCAACCGGCGTGGCGCAATCGAGGATAATGATAGACTCGAATATATCGAACATTTGTTCGTATAGATTCGGTATTACGGGAAATTCCCCACTATATACAGTGGGCAAACGTACGAAACGCCACTACAGGTAGTGTATACTGATGAACGGCCTGCTCAGCCAGGCAAAATCAAAAAACGTGGCCGACAAGGCTTTCCACACCAAAGGAAGCCGATTTGCATAGGGAGGAAAAGAATGACCGTGACCGTCTTCACCAATCCGAACAATCCTCAATGCGAGGCCACCGAACAAGAGCTTTCCAAACTGGGAGTGCGGTACGTGGCGGTCGATTTGACGCAGAATCCGTCCACATTCGAACAGATCAAGGACGCCGGCTTCAAGCAAATTCCGGTCGTCATCTCACCGAATTCCTCATGGAGCGGACATCGCCCCGACCTCATCCGCCAGCTGGCGCAAAGCATCGCGGCGTAGGCGCGGCAACAGCAGTCAAGCATCCAGACAGCCGGAAGGCACGAATCCCAAACGGCAATAATCCGGAAGAATCAAATCCCCCGCGGCAAAACCCGCAACAAAACCCCACTGCAATCGTCCGAAATCGTTCAAAATCAGCCACCCAAAGCAAAGCGGCCAGCCGGAACATCGCCCGACCAGCCGCTTAGCAAAACCCGCAAAACGCAAAAACCAGCCTACATACGACCGGCAGTGGACGGGTCGATCTTCATGGTCTGGAATCGGTGGGCCATGAAATCGTCATTGAAATACGTGGCGAAGAACTGCGAAACGGGCGAATTCTGCGCAACCCCAGCCATGCGGGAATACCAAGCATCAAGGGCCATCAGCGTCATCACACCGTCGACGAAAAGGAAAATGAAGCAGACCAGCGTCAGCGAATAGCGAATCTTCCACGGAATACGCTGGATCAATCGCAACAATCGCGGCAAAATCAACTTGACCCAAATCAAGCCGAGGATACCCCAGAAGAACATGTATTTGCCGGACGTACGCCCGTCAATCGAAAGCCATTGCCCCGTGTAATCCCATGCGCGAATACCGAACGCGGCCTGCATGAACCAGCTGGTGAAATATTCGAACGCGCCACCGATCACCGCGCTTGAGCAGAAAATCAGCAACCAATTCGACTGCCACAAATGGTTGAGCAACACGGTGACGATCACCACGCCGAAGCCGTAAATCGGCGAGAACGGCCCCCACAGGAAGCCTGCGCGATCCTGGTATTCGCCAAACAGGATGAAATGGTAGATGGTCTCGATCACCAAACCGAACACACAACCAATGGTGAACAGCCAGAACAGATTGAAGAAATCCAGCGAAATATAGCCTTTGCCGGTCAGGTCGCGGCCGGCCATGCCTTGGGAGGCGGCGTTCTCATACGCGCTGCGGGCGTCCATGCGCCGCAACGCGAACTGCAGCCGGCGCTCCTCCCGCAGCGATGGGTCGGCGGTGATGTGCAGGGCGATCAGCACGACAAGCTGGACAGCCGGGCTGACAAGGTTCAGGCCAAGCCCCTTCAACGCCAGCGACAGCAGGCCTTCGGCGAGCGTAAGCGGAATCAGCAGGTACGTCCATTGCGCGATGTGCCGGCGTTTGTTCCTGAAAAGCAGCACGCCGAACACCGTCAGGCACGCGGTGGTGACCATCAGCACGACCGCGTGAATCGCCGACAGAATCGTGGTGAGGCTCAGCGCGTCGAACGTCATATCGCCGGAAAGCACGGCCTGCACGACGTACAGGCACGACAGCACGATGATCGGCAGCGTCACCACGCCTTCAATAAGCATGGCGATGCCGTAAATGCGAACGATTAACGGCAGACGACGGTCAGCGGGATTGCCGACTTCGCCAGTGCCCTGCTTTCCGCCTTCTTCGATAGCCGCGATTTCGGTTTCGGCGGCAATCGCCTTGATTTCTCCATCCGTCTTGCCCGCGGCGGAATCCTCGGATCGTGATTCAGATTGTGCGGTTTCGCTCATATGCCGCTCCTTCCTTCAGCCCACGCTACCAAACGTAGGCAATATCCGCCGCAAGAAAAGCGGTTCAGGTGCGATTATTAGCGGACGCGAGCAAAAGAGGGGGACGTCAGCTGGCTGCAATCGCCATTCGCACACCACCTTTCGCTCACGTCCGCAAGAAATGGCGATGCATAGCGCATCGTGAGCGAATGGGGGTATAAATACGGACGGAAAATAGCGATTTATTACCACCTTTCGCTCACGGACATACAGAAATGGCGATTTGTCACGGACGTGAGCGGAAGGGGCTACGTCAGCCGGCGATGGTTTTGCCGAGGCTTTGCCGCAGTACTCGACCCGATTTCCGTCATCCATGAAACGCGATGGCGATTGTCCCGGAGCGCGTTATACGATACGTACCGCGTAGCGCTACGAAATACGTATCGCTATGAGAGGAATGATTCACCAACCCGGAGAGACAATGCACAACGTACTGCAGATCCTGCGCCGTGACTTCAAACGATTGGTCACCGTACCCGCCGCGTGGGTGATTATGATCGGCCTGATTCTCATTCCCCCGCTATACGCATGGTTCAACATCTACGGGTTCTGGAATCCCTATGGCAACACGGACAGCATCAAAGTGGCCGTGGCCAACATGGACGAAGGCACAGACAACGCGCTGCTTGGCAAAGTCAATCTCGGCGATCAAATCGAAGGCACGCTGAAGAGCAACGACCAGCTCGGCTGGGAGTTCATGGGCAAAGCCAACGCGATGGAAGCGGTGGAGTCGGGCGACTGCTACGCCGCAATCGTCATCCCTTCCGACTTCAGCGAAGATCTGGCCAACGTCGTCACCAACAGCAAGCATCGCCCCACGCTCGAATATTACGTGAACGAGAAGGCGAGTCCGATTTCGCCGAAAATCACCGACCAAGGCGCGACCGTGGTCGACCGCACCGTCAACAACACCTTCGTCTCCACCGTCAGCGACGTGCTCGTCAAAGCCGTCAACTCGGCCAACGGCACCATCAGCGGCAACACCAACACCATCGCCAACGAAACCATCGGCGAACTCGACAACACCAAGCGGAACGTAGGCACGATCCGCTCCGCAATCGCGGATCTCGACACCCAGTTAGCCAATGTGCCACAGCAGACAAAAGCAGCACGCAATGCCCTGAACGACGTGCAGCTGGCCGCGGCGAGCGCAGGCAGAGGACTAGCAGGCGCATCCACCGCCATCGGCACAGCGCAAACCCAGCTCAACACGCTTTCGTCCAACGCCAACAGCGCGCTGGAAACCGGATCCGGACTTGTTTCCCAAGCGACGGCGCAATCCACAGCCAGCATCAACCAGATCTCGTCGGCGGTATCCGCGGCAAGTGGATCGGCGCAGCAGGCGGTGACCGGCATGCAAAACATCACCGACAGCAATGCGAAACTGCTCGAGAAGCTCAAATCCGCCAGCGACAACGCGCAATACCAGCAAATCATCAGCAAACTGGAGAATACCAACAACACGGCAGCCGGAACACTCGCCGACCTCAAAACCCTGAGCGAGAACACACAGGCCACAGCCGGCAGCGTATCCAAACTGTCCACCGATTTCAACATAGGCACGCAGAACTCGCTCAAAAGCGCAGGCACGGCGCGCAACGCCATCAATTCAGGCGCACTGCCGCGACTGAATTCCGCGCTGGGCTCGCTGGCTGGGACGGCCGGAACACTTGCCGGCACCGTGACCAGCCAGGACAGCGTGGTCAGGCAAACCAACATCGTGCTCGACCAACTCGACCAAGTGGCGTCAGACACCCGCATCGGCCTTGAGCAAACCGACCAGCAGCTGGCGAAGATGGAGACGAAGCTCACCACCGTCAGCACCGACCTGAAGGCGCTGGGCACTACGGATCTGCTCGCATCGTTGACCGGCAGCAGTTCGCTTGACGCGGATAAGATCGCCTCGTTCATGGAGTCCCCGACCGTAATCGACACGAAGAACGTGTATCCCGTCAACTCCTACGGCTCCGGCATGGCTCCGCTGATGACCAATCTGGCACTGTGGGTGGGCGCGTTCGCCTTTGTGGTGATCTACAAAGTGGAGGTGGACGACGAGGGGCTTGAGGGTCTCGATCCGACCGCAACCGAAAAGTATCTGGCCCGATACCTGTTGCTCGGCACGATGGGCGTCATTCAAGGCGCGATCTGCACCGTTGGCGATCTGATACTCGGCGTGCAGACGGCTTGCGCGCCACTGTTCATACTGACCGGCATGATCACATCGCTGGTATATCTGAGCATCACGTACGCGCTGTCCACCACGTTCATGCACATCGGCAAGGGCCTGTGCGTGGCGTTGGTGATCGTGCAGATTCCAGGCGCTTCCGGCCTGTATCCGATCGAGATGATGCCGAAGTTCTTCCGCATGGTCTATCCGTTCGTGCCATTCAGCTATTCGATAGACGCATTCCGCGAGACCATCGCCGGCTTCTACGACGGCCATTGGACCAAGGCGATCGGCACGCTGCTGCTGTTTGCCGCCATGGCGTTCGTCATCGGTCTAGCGGTCCGTCCTCTGTTGGTCAACCTCAACCGACTCTTCGCCCGCGAAATCAAGGAAAGCGACATGATTATCGGCGAGGAAGTGGAGCTTCCGGAACGCGGATACAACATGTCCCAAGCCATTCAGGTGCTGGCCGACAAAGGCGGTTACCGCGAGGTGATCGAGGAACGCGCAAGTCGGTTCGCGGAACTGTACCCGAAACTCAAGCGCGGAGCTCTGGTGATCGGATTCGTAGTTCCGGTAACTCTGGCGGCGGTGTTCTCGTTCACCAACGGAGAGAAAGTGGTGGTACTGGCCACGTGGGTCGTCTGGATTCTGCTCATCATGGGCTTCCTCATGGTCATCGAATACATGCGCGACAATCTGAACCGTCAAGCGGAGCTCGGCCATTTGAGCGATGAAACGATCCAATCCATGCTGGTGGAGCGCCAAGCGGCACGCATCCGTCGCAAAAAGCGGGCGCAACAGGAACGGCGGAACAGACTGCTGCGCAAAACGCGGAGACGCACCAGCGGCAAACGCACGACATCCGATAATCGCAATACCAGCGTCATCAAAGAAACGACGGAAAACGTGACGGGCGTCAACCACAATGAAGATGACGGAATCGCCATACTGGTGCAGAAAATGCAGAAAATGCAGACGACCGGTCCAAGCGCCGCCGCGAACGATGCCGCCACGGACACCGCCGAGACCGCCGAGACAACCGAGACAACCGAAGACAACGAAAACAACGAGGAAAGGAGCAACGCATGAAAACCATCTGGAAACTGTTCGTCGGCGACATCCGGCGAATCACCAGCAACGTCGTCTCCATCATCATCGTCATCGGACTCGTTGTGATCCCCGGCATCTTCACATGGTTCAACGTGGCCGCCAGCTGGGACCCGTTCGCCAATACCGGCAATCTGAAATTCGCCGTAGCCAATGAGGACGACGGATACCGGTCCGACCTCATTCCAGTGAAGATCAACATCGGCGACCAAGTGGTTAACACGCTGCGTTCCAACGATCAGCTCGACTGGACCTTCACCACCAAAAAAGAAGCCATCAACGGCACCAAATCCGGCAAATATTACGCAGCTGTGGTGATTCCAAAGAACTTCAGCACCCGTATGATGACGTTCTTCGCATCCGATGGCGACCACGCCGAAATCGCCTACTACAACAATGAAAAGAAGAACGCCTTGGCTCCGAAGATCACAGGCCAAGGCGCCGATACGGTCAGCGCGCAGGTCAACGAGACGTTCTCCGAAACACTGACCAGCACCGCGCTGAGTGTGGCATCGCAGCTCGCCAACCAACTCGACAAGCCAGCCGCGCAGGAACAACTCACGCAGTTCAACGGCAATATCAGCGACTTCGCGGAAACGCTCACCGACGCTTCCGGAACGCTCCGCACGTTCAGCACGCTGACCCAAAGCGCACGGCATCTGCTTGAGTCCTCCGACGGTCTGATCGCCAATGTCAGCGGCAATGCGAAAAGCGTAGGAACAACACTCAAGCAAGCCGGCAGTGGTGTGGAGGATCTGACGGGCGCGTTGAAGACCGGCACCACCGCGCTGGGCACGGCTCTGACTGATTCCGCCAACAGCTTCACAGCCGTGGAAGCAGATGTGGACAGCCTATTCGGCAATGCGGGCGCGCAGGCCGGCAACACCGCCACCGCATTACGCAACCAGGCCACGAACATCAGCAAGCAGGCGCAAAGCTACCAGCAGATCTATGATTCGCTCGACGCGCTCAGTGCAAACGAAAAGCTGCCGGAAGCGGTGAGGAACGCCATCGACCATCTCAAAACCAACGTCGGCACCACCATCACACAGCTCAACGACCTAGCATCGGCGCTGAATGGCAGCGCCGACAACATCGACGCCAAAGTAAGCGATACCACGGCCGAACGTGCGGAGATCAAGAAACTGGCGCAGCAGGCGGCAACGTCCGTCAGTGGCATCAAAACCGACTATGAGAGCCAACTGAAACCGCAACTTGACGATATCGCCACGTCCATTACCAGCACCACCACCGCGCTCAATGCCACAGCGGCCGATCTGAAAGGCGCGCTGGGCAATCTGAACGGCACCACCAAGACCGCGGATAAGAATCTGACCGCCATCAGCAGCGTGTTGGATTCCACCGCCGATAGTCTGGCCGGCGCGGGCAAAAAACTGGGCGCATTCACAGGAACATTGACCGATGCGCTGAACAGCGGCGATATGAGCGCCGTCAAAGATGTGCTCAGCGATAATACCGACTCGTTGGCCGCCGCGCTTGCAGCCCCTGTAAAAGTGAAACGCAACGCGGTGTTCCCAGTCAAGAACTTCGGTTCGCAGATGGCACCGTTCTACACGATCCTGCCGCTGTGGGTCGGTTCGCTGCTCATGGCAGTGACGCTCAAGACCACCGTCTCGCGTAAGGTGCGCAAGGAACTCGGCGACCCGAAACCGCATCAGCTGTTTCTCGGACATTACGGTGTGTTCGGCGTGATCGGACTATTGCAGAGCACGTTCTCCTTGGGAGGCAGTCTGCTGTTCCTCCATGTCCAGGCGGTGCATCCGCTGCTGTTCATGCTGTCCGGCTGGGTGAGCAGCCTAGTGTTCTCGTTCTTCACCTACACGCTCGTGGCCAGCTTCGGCAACGTCGGCAAAGCCATCGGCGTGCTGTTTCTCGTCATGCAGATCTCCGGAGCGAACGGCGCATATCCGCTGGCCGTACTGCCGAAAATCATCAGCGGCATCAGCCCGTTCCTGCCTGCGACGCATTCAATCACAGCAATGCGCGCGGCGATCGGCGGAATCTACAGTAACGATTACTGGTTTGCGATTGGCGCGCTACTGCTGTTCATTCCGCCGCTGCTGCTGATAGGCCTGCTACTGCGCATTCCACTGGTCAAGTTCAACCATTGGTACGTAAGCAAGCTGGAAAGCACGAAAGTGATCGCGGCATGATGAGAGGAACCACGCAAGAGGTCACGCGGAAGACGGTGCAAAAAACCACGCAGGAAGACGTCGGCACAGCACGTGGCCGACGTGAGCGATTACGGGAGCAAACCGACCGCAAAATCATGAAAGCCACATTGGGGATAGTGATTTCCGATGGTATCGGAGCGGTGACCATCGAAGAGGTCGCACGACGTTCGGGGGTAGCAAAGACCACAATCTACCGACGCTACCGAAACGCCGACGATTTATTGCAACGCATCCAACCGGAAGTTGCCGGACTACCGAATTTCAACGATTTGAAGCCGTCGCGGAACGGACTGGCCACCATGCTGCAACGCATCCAGGACTGCTTCGACAGCGAACTCGGATTGAAAGCCGTGGGCGTGGTGCTGTCTTCCGACAACGCCACGCTGAAGGCGATCGCAGCACAAGTGCTGGCGCCGGCCGAAGAACGGTTCGTGGGGTTCATGGAACGTGGCATCGCCGACGGAGTGTTTCAAAACCGTTTGGACTACACGTTCCTGTTCAGCACGGTGCTGGGTTCCATGCTGGCTTGCAAAGCGTTGGCGGGGCAGGAAGCCGGAGGGGAACGGCAATCCGGCAAGGAACGCAAGTCTGATTCCTGGGCCGAGAACATGGCCACGTTGCTCTGGCCGAACGTATGCGCCGAATCCGCACGGTAACCACAGGAAAACCGTCCGCACCGACGCAAGACGGGCATGCCGTGTCGGTTTCAGAAGGAATGGGCTATTGGATTGACGCTTCTTGACGCGCCACTTCCAACGCCTTGTTGAAGGCTTCGGAGGTCCAGCTGGCGCCGGCGAGCTTGTCTACTTTGAGATCCTTCAACGGCTTGCCGACCACCGCATCCGGTACGGCTTTGGCGAAGTCGTTCTGATGCTTTTTGGAGATGGACGTGAACGGATGCCCAACGATTTCCACGGCCGTCACGTTCTGGTCCTTAACGGTCAGATGCACGTCGATGGTATCCTCGCCGACCGGCCCGTACTGGCCGTTGATCGAATAGTCGCCATCCGCGTAGTTGCCGGTGTCCTGCTTGTCGGATGTTGCGGAATTCGCGTCGGCACGGTTTTTGGTGGCGTCGCCGTCGTCTGCCGTGTCGCCGGACGCCTTGCCGTCAGTTTTCGACTTCTCTTCCTGCGATTGCACGCTTTCACCGGAATTGCCGGCGTATTCGTCGTCCATCGGCGTTGCCTTCGGTTCGCCGCATGCCGACAACAGCGCGATACTCGCCGCGGATAGCGCGATGACTTTGACTGCGTTCGATTGTGCGGTGCTCATGCGCGCTCCCCTTTCGTGACGTCGGGCTCTACGTCCGTATCGTCGGCAACGCCAGCCGCAACGGCAACGTTGGCCGCGTCCGTATCGCCGGTTTTCGCGGCTTTCGTGGGGTCGGCGAACGAAATCGCAATACCCCCGTTCTGCGCGCCTTCCGCGGCGGAACCGGTGAATGCGGGCTTGCCGCCGGCCGCTTCGTACGCGCGTTTCGCCTCCTCGTCGTTCCACTGCTCGCCGACGAGCACACCATGGTTGAGCATGATCTCGCGTTGTGCGCAGGAGGCGACGAGCGCGTCATGCGTCACGACGATGATCGTGGTGCCCTGCTCGTGCAGCTGGCGGAACAGGTCGAGCACGATCTTCTCGTTCTTCTCGTCGAGGTTGCCGGTCGGCTCGTCGGCGAGAATCAGCTTCGGGCAGTTGATGAGCGCGCGGGCGATGCACACGCGCTGCTGCTCACCGCCGGACAGCTGGCCGGGCAGGTGATGCGCACGCTCCTTCAATCCCACTCGTTCCAGCGCTTCCATCGCCTGCTTCTCGTCGACCACGGAATGGTAGTATTGCGCCACCATCACGTTCTCCACCGCCGTCAGATGAGGCACGAGGTAGAACTTTTGGAACACTAGTCCTATCATGTTCTTGCGCACGTCGGCGAGCTGGCGGGCGTTCAGATCCTCCAATCGCCGGCCTTCAAGCATGACGGAACCCTTCGACGGCGTATCCATGCAGCCGATCATGTTCATCAGCGTGGTTTTGCCGGAACCGGACGAGCCGACAATCGCCAGCCATTGCCCTTGCGGAACGGTCAGACTCAGGTCGTCTACAGCGTGCAAATCACCATAAATCTTGGAAATATGGTCAAGTTCAAGCAACATGTGGTCGTTTTCCATGATTATTCCTCCCTCAAAACGATGGCGGGGTCGATACGGGTGGCACGGCGGACCGGCGGAATGGAGGCGATGACGGCGATCGCCACGCTCAGCAGCAGCGAGCCGGCGCCGAGCAGCCAGTCGAAGCCGATCGCGCGACCGAAGACGGTGGCGCACAGCACACGCGCCAGCACATAGCCGATAGCAGTGCCGAGCAGACCGCCGATCAAGCCGTAGATGCCGGATTCCACGTAGAATTCGACGCCGATGGCGCGTGAATCGGCGCCGAGGGCCTTGCGCAGGCCGATTTCGTTGCGACGCTGGCTCACAATGGAGCTGATGGTGGTGCCCACGCCGACGAGCGTCAGCACGAGCACGACGAGCGAGACAATCCAGAACAGGGTCTGCAGCATGGCGATGATGCGGGTGTCGGACGAGGTGATTCTGGTGACGGTCTGCGCTTTGACGGCGCTGTTCGGGTTTTTGTCGGCACTGCGATTGATGTTGTTGACGATGTCGTTGAGCTCGTCGCCCATGGCGTTCACGGAGTATTCGACCACGTCGGCGCCGCGCTTGGAACCGGCGAGTTTGGCCATGTCCGCGGTGGTGGCGTAGATGATGGAATCCTCGTTGCCGCCGGTGTCGACGATGCCGGCGATACGGAATTCGGTGCCGTTGTTATCCATGATGTCGGACGAGACGCGGCCGTTTTCCGTGGCTTGCGTGGTCTGTTCGCCTTGCGTAGTTTGCGTACTCTGCGTGCCCTGCGCGGACGATTCTGCCGTTTCAGTTGATTCGTCCGAATCGGATTTTGCGGACGCGGAAGAAGACGCTGAAGCAGACGCGTCGGCGGCGCGGTAACCGATGGTGACACGGCTGCCGACTTTCACGCCGAGCGCGTCGGCGACGTCGCGGCCGACCATCACGTTGCCCGAGCCGGGCCAATCGCCCGTCACGTTCCAATGGCGATTGAGCGCGCGGACGGCTTTCACGTCCACGCCGGCGATGGTGTACGGCGCGGAATTGATGCGCACGCTCTCATACCGGTATGCGGCTGATTTCACGCTGTGTCCGGCGCCGACGAGCGCCGTCACGTTGCGTACGGTTGCAGTATCGATGCCTTGCGATTTGCCCGTTGCGGACGCGGGCGTGACGATCAGGTTCGCGCCGTACGCGCGCATTTCCTCGTTCATCTGCTGCGGCACCGCGACGCACACGGATGCAAGGCAGAACAGCGTGGCCGCGCCGACGAGCGACGCGATCACGGCCATCATCGCACGGGAGCGACGGCGGAACACCGCGCCCCACAGCATGGTGAAGAACATCTTGCGATTCGTCATCGCACACCCCCTACGAAAGCCAAGCACAACTCACCTACCATGCAGCACCTCCGCCGGACGCAAGCCCAGAATCGCCCGAATCGACGAAAGCGAGGCCACGAGCACAGTGACCGCCAGCAACACGAAAACCAACACGAACACCATCGGACGCATGGTGATGCCCGAGCCGAACACCACGTGCCCCACGATCTGTGCAACGCCCGAGCCAAGCAGCGCACCGGCAATCGCACCAACCAGCGAAATCACCGCCGTTTCGGCGAGCATAAGGCGCGAAACCGCACCGTCCGTGGCGCCGATCGCCTTCAACAGCGCCAATTCCGAACCGCGTTCGCCAATCGACGCGGCCATCAGGTTTGCCACGGCGATCGCGGCGGCAACCAGCGACAGCACGGTCATCAGCACCATCACCGCCTGCGTCTTGTTCAGCACATCGCCCTGCAGCGCGGCCACCTGGCGCACCTGCTTGGCCACCGCGCCCGGCAGCACCTCTTCGATCTGGTACGCGATCGACGACGGATACGCGGTGCAATACCACGTCTCCCACTCGTCCTGCGTGAGCGCGTTCGGATTCTTCGACGCCTTGCGCGCGAGGTCGTTGTCGGGCGTGGTGAGCGCCTTGACTTCAATCTTGTCGATGGAATTCGGCAGATTCGCAAGCGTTTGCGCGGCGATGGACGGCATATAAATGGCGCTGTTGTCGGAATCGCCCGAATCGAAGATGCCGACGATTTTCACTTTCACGCGATTGCGTTCGGTGGAGGATTTGCCGGTTTTCCCGGTACCTCCGTTCGTATTGTCGTCCGCACCGACGGCGATCGTCTTGTCGAGCGTGACGCTGTCACCGACGTTCACGCCCAGTTTCGCGGCGAGCGCGCTGCCGACCATCGCCTGCTCGCTGTCGTCTTTCGGCCAGGTTCCGTTGATTTTCCACCATGAGCGCATGCCGTTCATGCCGGCCACGGTGGACTCGCCGGAGTCCATGTGCAGGGTTTTCGCGAACCACGTGCCCACGATCGGCACGTTGGTCGCCTTGCATTTCGCCGCGGAAGCAGCCGCACCTGACGCACCAGCCGTTCCAGCAGAGCCAGCCGAACCAGCCCCCGAACCGACACACCCCGCATCCGCGTGGATGTTCAATTCCGGCGCGAAATTGGTGATGTTGAACGCCCAGAAGATGGTCTTGATCTTCTGCGCGTCCGACTCCTTCAGAAACGCGGTCGGGTCGGCGCTGTCCGCCGCAGCCGAGCCGTCGGAAGTGGAACCCCCGTCCGAACCGGACGAACTACCCGAAGCCGAGCCAGCAGAATCGCCGGTATTGTACAAATCGCTCACCACAGCATCGGACTTCGGCTGCACGACGATATTCGAACCGTACGTGCTCAGCTCCGCGTTGAGCTTGTCGCCCACGTCGAACACCACGCCGAGCATAGCCACGCTGACGGTGGCGGACAGGCACACGGTAACGGCGATGAGCAGACGGCGTTTGAACTGCCGGCTGAACGAGCGAGAGATCATTTTCAGGAAGAACATGGCACCCCCTTACCTTTCTCGGCGCTCACTGGAAATGGCTCGACAGCGCGTCGAGCGTGGACGTTTGGATGACGATTTTGCCCGGCTTGACCTGGTAGTCGAACGGTATCGGGTTGCAGCCGCCTTTGAAGCCGATGGTGGCGAGGTTGATGGCCACATCGCACTTCTTGCAGATGATTTTGCCGTCCTTCTCGTAGTAGCCGGCGTCGCCGCAGTTGTCGCACGCGTCGAGGCCGACGCCGTACGCGCCGCCGTTCTTCTTGATGATGATGAATCGCATGGAGGTGCCGTCCTTCGCGCGGTATTCGAAGCGGTGCAGGTGGCCGTCGGAAATCTGGCTGAATTTGATGGTGACCACGCCGTCGGCGAGCGAGTAGTCTTCCGGCGGCGACAGCGTGACGACTTTCTGCGTTTGCGCGACGCCGTACGTCAGGGCCACGGTGACGCAGATCATGGCGACCAGGCTGAACGCGCCGGCCGCTTTCGCGCGGCGGCGGAACGCGATATGCGTGCGTGCGATCGCCTCGTTGGCGCCGGTCGGCTTGACTTTGAAGCCCATGACGATGCTGGCGATTGCCGGAATGGCGAAGACGAGCGCCATTGCGATGGTCAGGCTGCGCTGATGGTTGATGCCCCACACGAGCGCGAGGAAGGCGGCGGTCGGGAAGCTGACGATGCGTTTGGATTGGAGGATCTGCGCAAGGTCGGTGAAATGCTGTGCGAACAACAGCGCGACCAACAGCAGCACCGCCGTCGTGAACGACCAGCGGACGGCGGTGGAACGCATCGTGCGGAAGATAAGCGCGGCGATGATTGCGACGGCCGCGCCCAAAGCGAAGCCGAGCGCGCGCAACAGCATGTCGGAAGTGAAGATGGGATCGCCCGGCTCGACGAAGATCGTCAGTCGCAGAATCACGTCGGGCAGCGCACGAAAGGTGGTGGCCGCGATCGCAAGCGCCGCAACGAGATTCGCGATGTCGAGCAGCGCGCGGTGGTTGTGCCAGTCGGCGGTGATGCGGCGGGCGAACAGGACGATGACGAACACGGCCACGTCGAGGATCACGCAGCACCACAGGGTCGGATAGTTGACGAACGTGCGTTGCGTGATGACGGCGGTGGCGCGCAGCGCGGCGAATACGACTGCGCCGGCGAATCCAACAACGAAACCGGCCAGCCGCCAGTACGCGCTCAGAGGCTTGTCACGCCCCTCACCGACGGTGAGCATGACGCTCAACGCCATGACGAGCAGCGCCGGCGCCAACACCCCCTGCAACACCGTCACAAACTGCAGCAGCATCCCAAAATCCTTTCATCCAAAAACCCAACTCAAAGAGCCCAACGATTCCCATTCCGCCCCATCCCAAAGAGTCCCACCCCTCTCATCCCTCCCCTAAAATGCGAGGATTTCCCGGACCCCCTCCACAATCGCAGAGGTGAATCCATCCCCCTAAACGCGAGAGAGCGGTTTCGGTATGCATTGCCCGACCGTAAGCTTGGCCGAACGGCCTTGAGTGTGTCGGGTAATGCATACCGAAACCGCGAACGGGCTACGCTAGGAGATCACCACTCCTGCGGCGTATAGTTCCAGTCCGGGAAGGTGACCTCGATCGGTTCCGTCCAGAAGCGTCCCTTCACACCCGTCTCCGGATCGACGTGCAGCATCCAGCCCTTCTTCTCCGGGGATTCGATCTTCAGCACGAGCTTGTACGCGCCGGCCTTGTCGAGCTTGACGTTGGCGCCGTAGTGCGGGCCGTCGGAGGCGTTCATCTGCATGAAGGTTCCGGAGGCGACGGACGCGTTGGAGGTCTTGTCGATGATGTCGTAGTTGACGGTCAGGTCCGGCACGAAATCGCCCTTGCCGTAGCCGAGTTCGGTGCCCTTCTGGTTGGCATGGATGTCGGCTTCGAGGTGGAAGCTCGCATCGGCGGCCTTGAGGCCCATGCCGGACGGTTCCATGTCGATCGGCTGGAAGTAGACGGCGTTGACGGTCAGCGGGCCGCATTCCTGGTCGGAGTGCTTCTCATCGACCTGGATCTCTTCGAAACCGGCGGAATCGCTGGAATCGTCCTTGCTGGAGTCGTCGGCCTTCGAAGCCGACGCGGAGGCGCTGGACTTGTCCGAAGCGGCGGAATCGTTGGAATTGCCGCATGCGGACAGGGAGAAGGCCATGGAGCCGGCCAGCAGGATGCCGAGCAGAGCGGCGATCTTCTTGTTCTTCATTTCTCTTTCCTTTGTTGTTGGATGTGGAAAAAATATCGGTAAATCTCGGAAAATTTGCGTATTACTTGCGATTGTCAGGCGTGCGCAACTTGCGTTTGCGTGCGAAGCCGACGGCGAACAGCGCGAGTACGGCAATCGCCGCGATCGCTTGTGCCGCAAGGCATTCGACGTACGGATACAGGCCGATCCAGTCGTTTGTGGGCACGCTGGACAGGTAGTGGCCGTCGATCAGGTCACCTTCGATGAGCGCGTGGATGCCACCGCCGGCGAAGATGACGACCAGCACGGCCATCAGGATCGACGTAACGAGGAAGAACGGGCCAATCGGAATCTTTACGGAGGTGAAGCGCAGCACGAGGAAGATGACGAGCAGCACCACGCCCGCGGCGATGCCGCCGATCCACATGCCTTGCGCGTCGCGACTCATCGAGTAGATCGATTCGTAGAAGATGACGGTTTCGGCGCCTTCACGGAACACGGCTAGGAAGCTCAGCATGGCGAGCGAAACGACCATACCCAGGCCCACGCCTTCGCCGGCGGCGACTTTGTTTTGCGCGTCGGCCACGGCGGACTCGGTTTTGGTGCGGATGTAACGGTTCCACGCTTCCACGGAACTTTTGTTGAGCATCCAGTTGCTGGTCCACAGCAGCATGAGCATGGCGATCAGCGCGCACACGCCTTCGCTGATTTCCTGAACCGGGCCGGAGCCGCCGAACAGGAACGTGAAGAGCACGGCGACCAGACCGGAGCCGGCAAGGCCCGCGAGCACGCCGAGGTAAATCCACTTGGTGAAACGCTGGTTGCCGGATTTGACGAGGTAGGCCACCACGGCGGCCACCACCAGCAGCGCTTCGAGACCCTCGCGGATCAGGATGAGGAACGCCTGTCCGGCGGAGCTGGTGATGGCTTTGGTGAAGGCGTTGACGTTGCCGGCCGCGCCACCGTCGAGGGTGGCCGCGTCTTCGACGAGCCAGCTTTTCAGGTCGTCGACAAGCTTTTTGATCTCCTTGTCGGAACCGCCGTCGCGCATGGTTTTGCGGGTCATCTTGAACTGGTATTCCACCTGCGAGACGCGGTCGCCGGAGATGGCGTTCATGACGTTCTTTTCGAAGCCGAGCTTTTCGTAGTACTGGTAGTACGCGTCGTTGACGAGGCTGGAGCCTTCCGCGCCCTTGCCGGAGATGGCGGCCTTGTATGCCTTGTCGAGGATGACGTTCATTTCGCTGGCGACTTCGCTCCACGTGCGGTCGCCTTTGCCTTTGGAGGAATTCTTTTTGGCCGCGTCGAGCTTCTTACGTTCCGCGGCGGTCTGTTCGGCGCGCTGCTTCGCGTAGGTTTTGGGGTCGGCGAGGTTCGCGTTGCCGTCAAGCGTCTGCGCGGCCGTGTCAAGGTCCGCGTTCAGCGCGTTGATTCCGTTTGCGATCGCGCTCCCCTGGCCCTGCTGGTACGCGAGTCCTTCCAAATCGGTGAACTGCCTGAGCAGTGTCTGCTGGCATTCGGCGGAAATGGTGTCGTTGACGACTTTCGAGAAGTTGGACGCATCATAGCCGATCCAATGCGCGGTCTGGAAGCCGGTGCCGGCCTGGCCGTAATCGCCGTCATTGTAGTCTTTTTCGGCGGTGGCAAGCTGCTTGGCGATATTCTGCGCGACGGCAGTCCAGGAATCGAAATTCGTCTGGTTGCCGTCAGCGGCGGACGCCTGCCGCGGCATCGCGATGCCGACAAACAGCGTGGCGAGCGCGATCATCAGCGCGGCGACGAGCGTGATGAGACGGCCGGAAGCCGAGACGCGCGAATCGCACGAATCGTAGGAACCGGCTGCGTGGCGCTGCGCGACGCGAGATGACATGGGTCGAACCTTCCTTCCGCAAATCTTTTCGGCGCGATTTCCCCGACGTACCCGACGTACGAAGCGCGCATCGGAAGCCAAGATAGAACGAAAGTTTTTTGAATAACAGTCTTGATTTTTAATTGGTCTTGTTGTATCGCGCATGAAAAAACGTTGGAATTCCGCCGTTTTTATTTTTCCCGTTTTCCGCGTGTCGTCTCACATTGTGACGCTCACCGCCGTTCCGCAACACCCCCGTCCGCCCGAAAACGTGAAGCGAACTCCATGCCAAAGCGTCAGTTTGTATAATCGCGACTTGCATAATCACGATTAGCATAATCGTAACCATACAAAGCTACGGGGGTATCAAAATAAGGCGATGCCTCATGCCACATATAGCGCATATCAGGTTGCCCAAGCACGAACTACGCCAAGCCGGGCACGCGCTAGCATCGTGGTATGGACTCCATTGCACCGCTCGCGCATCGCATGCCGTATACCACCGCGTTTCCCAAGGCGCTCGGCACGGGGTTGTTGATTTCGACGCCTCACCCGATCACTGCGGAATTGCGCGGCGAGATGGAACGGTTCATCGATGAATACGAGCATGCGCTTTCGCGGTTTCGCGCTGATTCGCTGGTTGCGCACATCGGCAATGCGGAGCATGGCGGGCATTTCGATTTTCCCGATTGGGCCGGCCCGCTATTCGATTTGTACGACGCGCTGCACGCCGCCACGCGCGGTGCGATCGACCCGTGCGTGGGCGAGGACCTGATTCGTCTCGGTTACGATTCCGCGCTGAGTTTCACCGTTGAAGCCGACGCCGGCGAGCGCCTGGGCGCGCTGCACGGACGGGCCGTATGGGGTCGTGATGTGGTTCGTTCGAGTGGTACGACATTGGTTACACGCAGTCCGGTTCATGTGGATTTCGGCGCGTGCGGCAAGGGTTATCTGGTGGATTCGCTGGGCGGATTGCTCACCGATTCAGAACTTTCGCGCACATCGCATGTCAAGTCAGCCGAAACGACCAACCCGACATGCCAATCTTCCACCTCAGACAGCAAACGCGAAAGCGCTGCCCCGGAATTTGTGATTGATGCGGGCGGCGATCTGCTGGCGCGCACGAACAAGCCGATCCGTGTGGCGCTTGAGGATCCGGATGATCCGTCCTGCGCGGTCGGCGTCGCACTGATCGGCGATGGCGCGTTCTGTGCGAGCGCGCCCAGCCGTCGCCATTGGGAGGTGGCGGTGAACGAACAGACGCATCTGGCGATTCACCACCTGCTCAACGCCATCGACGGCCTGCCCGTGCAACAAACGGAAGCCGCCTGGGTTGCGGTGCGATCCGCGTCATTTGGCGACTATCCGACTGCGGTGGCGGACGGGTTGGCTACGGCGCTGTTCGTTGCGGATCCGAACGAGCTGAGCAGCACTTTCGCTTTCGATTGCGCCACGTTGGACGTCGACCGTCACGCCACCATCAGTGCCGGTTTCCCCGGCCGCTTCTTCTGATTTCCAACAAAACTCACGGAATGAGGTTGCCGGCGGCCACGTACAGGTCCCACCAATCCTGCTTGTCGAGGTCGATGTCCGCGCCGTCGAGCATTTCGCCCAGCCGGGTGGGGTTCATCGAGCCGAGCACGATCTGGATCTTCGCCGGATGCCTGAGCACCCATGCGGTGGCGATGGCGTTGGCGCTCACGCCGTACTTGGCGCCCTTTTCGTCCAGTGCCTTGTTCAGCTCCGGGAAGTGCTCGTTGCCTACGAACGGGCCGTATTCCGTGCCGGACTGGAACGGGCTCCACGCCTGGATGGTCATGTGGCGCAGTCGCGAGTAGGACAGCAGGCCGTCCGAATGGTTGGCCACGACCATGCCTTCGGCGCCGGAGTTGGTCATCAGCTCGTCGCTGACCATCTGCGCGTGCATCAGGCCGAACTGCAGCTGGTTCGCCTCGAGCCTCATGGCCGGGTCGTCGCCGAGCCAGGACTGCAGCAGTTCCGCCTGCCACGGGTTCACGTTGCTCACGCCGAAGTGGCGCACTTTGCCCGCCTTGTGCAGGGTGGTGAACGCTTCGACGATTTCCTCGGCCTCCATCAGGGTGTCGGGCCTGTGCAGGAGCGCGAAGTCCACGTAGTCAGTGCCGAGCGCTTCCAGTTCCTCGTCGAGTCGCGTGATGAGGTGCTTCGCGGAGAAGTCGTAGCGGGTGGCGTGCACGTTGTTCGGGTCGCTGAAGTCGATGTTGATACCGAACTTCGTCTGCAGGAAGATGTCCTCGCGCTTGAGCCCGGCGTCCTTCCACGCGCGGCCGAGCACACGCGAGCTGGCATGGTCGTGGTTGACGTTGAATCCGTAGATGTCCGCCGTGTCGAAGAAGTTGACTCCATGCTCGGCGGCCGTACGCACGACTTCTGCCGCAGCGTCCGCATCCAGCGCGTCCATGCGCATCACGCCGAGCGCCGCCTGCGATGCGACCACTGCCGATTTGCCGATTTCGATGCTTTTCATGACTGCCCACTTTCTTTGTGATTTTCAAATACGTCAATCGATTGACGTCAGTCACCTCAATGGTAAATCCGCCGTCCCGTCAGCGCAACACAATAAAAATGCCGAAGCCAAAACGCAAAAATCCGGAGGGGTGGTCCCTCCGGATTTTTTAGCGAGTCAGCACACCAACCTCACTCGGCCAGCGTGAACTGGCTGTTGTAGATGTCGGCGTAGAAGCCGCCCTTGGCGAGCAGTTCCTCGTGCGTGCCGCGTTCCACGATGTCGCCGCCGTTCATCACCAGGATCATGTCGGCGTCGCGGATGGTGGACAGGCGGTGCGCGATCACGAAGCTCGTGCGGCCCACGGTCAGCGCGTCCATCGCCTTCTGGATCAGCTCCTCGGTGCGTGTATCGACCGAGGAGGTGGCCTCGTCGAGGATCAGGATCGGCGCGTCCTCCACCATCGCGCGGGCGATCGTCAGCAGCTGGCGCTGGCCCTGGGAAAGCGACGCCTTGTCGTCGAGCACGGTGTCGTAGCCGTTCGGCAACGACATGATGTAGTGGTGCAGGCCGACGGCCTTGCATGCGGCCACGATCTGCTCGTCGGTGACGTCCTTCTTCGAATACGCGATGTTTTCACGCACTGTTCCACGGAACACCCACGTGTCCTGCAGCACCATGGAGAACTGGTCGTGCACGTTCCAACGCGGTACGGACTTGGTGTCGATGCCGTCAATCGAAATCGTGCCACCGGAAATCTCGTAGAAGCGCATCAGCAGGTTGACCATGGTGGTCTTGCCGGCGCCGGTCGGGCCGACGATAGCCACCTTCTGGCCGGCCTTCACGGACGCGGAGAAGTCGTTGATGATGGTCTTGTCCGCGTCGTAGCCGAAGCGCACGTGGCTGAATTCCACGTCGCCGCGCACCGGCTGCGGCTTGCCGTCCGCGCCTACGCCCAGCAGCGCCTGCTTGCCGGTTTCGTCGGACAGTTCCGGCTCCTCAAGGAAGCCGAAGACGCGTTCGGATGCGGCCGCGCAGCGCTGCAGGTTCTGGAACGCCTGCGCGAACTGGGACAGCGGCTGCGTGAACAGGCGGATGTACATCATGAACGCCACGATCACGCCGAATTCGATCTTGCCGTCCATGGCGAGCGCCGCGCCGACCACGCACACGACCACGTAACCGAAGTTGCCGACGAAGTTCATGATCGGCATCATCAGGCCGGACAGGAACTGGCTTTTCCAGCCGGACACGTACAGGTCGTTGTTGTACTTTTCGAACTGCTCGATGGAGCCCTTTTCGCCGCAGTACGCCTTGACCACGGTGTGTCCGGTGTACATCTCCTCGACATGGCCGTTCACATCGCCCAGCGCAATCTGCTGGCGAGTGAAGTACTTCTGCGATACCTTCATGATCACGCCCATGATGATCAGACCGAGCAGCGCGGAGCCGATGGCACACAGCGTCATGATCACGTTGTTGTAGAACATCATGATGAGCGCGCCGAAGAACAGCGTGATCGAAGTGATCAGCGAGCCGACCGACTGGCCGAGCGTCTGTCCGATCGCGTCGACGTCGTTGGTGATGCGGCTCAGCACGTCGCCGTAGCTGACTTTGTCGAAATATTTCAGCGGCAGTCGATTGATTTTCTGGCTGATCGCCTCACGCAGCTGCTGTGCCGTACGTTGCGTGACGTTGGCCATCAGCCAGCTTTGCAGGTAGCTCAGCAGCGCGTACCCGACGTACAGCGCGACGAGCAGCCATGCGATGCGCGACACCGCGTCCATATCGATCGAATTCATGACGGGTCTGCCATGCACCATGGCCGGCAGACCCTTCGTGATCTCGTTGGTCATGTCCTTGAGCTTGTCCGGGCCGATGATCTGGCACACCGTGCCGGCAGCGCCCAGAACCAGCGCGAAAATCATCACCGGAATGTACCGGCTGCAGAATTTCACGAGCTTCTTCATCACTCCGCCGAAGTCCTTCGGCTTTTCCACGGCCCCACGGCCGCGTCCCATTCCTCTTGGCATGTCTCCCCCTTTCAGCGCTTCAGTTCGTCTTCGCTCAACTGCGATTCGGCGATCTGCCGATACACTTCGCACGTGTCGAGCAGTTCCTCGTGCGTGCCCTGGCCGACCACTTTGCCGTCATCGAGCACGATGATGCGGTCGGCATTCATGATGGTGCCGATGCGCTGCGCGACGATGAGTTTCGTGGAATCCTTCGCTTCCTTTTCGAGCGCGTCACGCACGGCACGGTCGGTTTTGAAGTCGAGCGCGGAGAAGGAATCGTCGAAGATCAGGATTTCCGGATGACGGTAGACGGCGCGTGCGATCGACAGACGCTGCTTCTGCCCGCCCGAAACGTTGGAACCGCCCTGCGAAATGCCGGAATCGTACTTCTTCTGCTTTTTGTCGATGAATTCCGTCGCCTGCGCGACGTCGCATGCGCGGCGCACGGTGTCGTCGTCGCGGTCCGTATCTCCGTACGCGACGTTGCTGGCGATCGTTCCCTTGAACAGGAACGACTGCTGCGGCACGTAGCCGATCTTGTCGCGCAACGCCTTCAGCTTGTAGTCGCGCACGTTGACGCCGTCGACGAGCACCTCGCCTTGCGTGGCGTCGTAGAAACGCGGCACGAGGTTGATGAGGGACGATTTGCCGGAGCCGGTCGAGCCGATGAACGCCACCGTCTGACCCTTCTTGGCTTTGAAATTGACGCCTTCCAACATGGCCTGACGCGAGTCGGGGTAGGCGAAGCTCACATTGCGGAATTCGATTTCGCCTTCCTCGCCCGGCTTGCCCGCGTCCTGCGTGCCGTCGGTGACCATCGGCTCGGTGTCGATGACTTCGAGCACGCGCTGCGCGGACACGTCGGCTCGCGGCCAGAGCACGAACACCATGCTCAGCAGCAGGAAGCTCATGATGACCTGGATGGAGTAGCTGGAGAACACCACCATGTTGGAGAAGGTGGTGAGCTTGTCGAGCGCTTCGGCAGCGTCGATGAGGTACGCGCCGATCCAGTAGACGGCGAGCATCAGGCCGTTCATGATGGTGTTCATCAACGGCATCATGATGGCCATGGCGCGGTTGGTGAACAGCTGGGTTTCGGTGAGTTCCTTGTTGGCTTCGGTGAACTTGGCTTCCTGGTAGTCCTCGGCGTTGTAGGCGCGCACCACGCGCAGTCCGGTGAGATTCTCGCGGGCCACAAGGTTGATGTTGTCGGTCAGGCGCTGCATGGCCTTGAACTTCGGCATGACGAAGTGCATGAGCACGGCGATGACCACCAGCAGGATGGCCACGGCGATGCCGGTTGCGAGCGTCCAATCGAAGCCCTTTCCTGCGATCTTGCACACGGCCCACACGGCCATGATCGGCGCTTTGACGATCATCATGAGGCCCATGGTGATGAACATCTGGATCTGCGTGATGTCGTTCGTGGAGCGGGTGATGAGCGACGCGGTGGAGAAACGGTTCATTTCCGCCGGTCCGAAGCTTTCCACCTTGTTGAATTCGAGCGAACGCAGGCGCTGGCTGAACGAGGCGCCCACGCGCGCGGCGATGAAGCCGGTGACGATGGCGCAGGCCGCCGAGCCGAGCGAGACGAGCAGCATTTTGCCGCCGGCCACCCAGATGTCGCGCATTTCGCTGCCGGGGGTTTCGACGAGCTGCGTGATGTCGGCCATGTAGTCCGGCAGGGTCAGGTCAAGCCAGATCTGACCGACGATGCTGACCAGCGCGACGAGCATCTGACCGATCTCCGCTTTGGAGAGGTATCGTACGATGCGAAGCATGCTTGGTTCCTTCTCTTACGTTTTGTGTTTTGCTTGTTTTCTTACGATTAGTTTTTGCGATTTTTCGCGGTTTTTGCGATTACTGGATTGCGATTACTTACACTGTGAATTATTTACAGCGTAAGATACTACGCGTCTTCCTGTGCGTTTCCTGAGAACGCGGCTTTGACCTCGTCCGCCGTGGGGCGCGGTTTGCCGGGCATGCACAGCGACATGTACGTGGTGAATTCCTCGGTGAGCTCAACGAATTCGCGCGCGCGGCGCTCCCCCATCTGCGAGAAGATCCAGCAGATCGCCTCGCGCATGCTTTCGCGCTGCCGTTCGGCGCGTTCCCTGCCGGCTTCGGTGAGGTTCACGTGCACCACACGGCGATCGTCGGGGTCGGATTCGCGTGTGATCTGGCCTTTTTTCTCCAACGCGGACAGCAGTGTGGACACGCGTCCGGTGGTGGTTTTCATTGAAGAGGCGAGCTGCGATGGCGTCAGCGGGCCTTTCCTATAGAGTTCCTGCACGGCGAAGGGCTCGCCCTTCGCGCCTTTCACCATCTCCTGCTGCATGCGCGAACGTTTGTCCCATGTGTTGGTCGCCAATTCGTGGAACAGTTCCTCTTCAAAGCCCACGAGGCACCTCCTTCCGTCGCAATCGCCGTCATAATATCTTACAGTGTAAACATTTTACAGTGTAAGTTATTCCCAGGGCGATTTTGCAGCGAGCAAGCTACAGAAGGCACGAAAAAGGCCGCGGCCCGAATCGCGATTATTGTGCGGAATCGGGCGCGGCCAATCGTACGTATTGCGCGGAATTCAGCCGCGACGGGCGTCGACGGAGGCGTTCAGCATCGCCAGCTCATCCTGCGTGAGCGTCAGTTCGGTGGCGGCGAAGGAATCGTTGATTTCCTGCGGATTGCGGGCGCTGGGGATGGTGAACAACCGCTCGTAGCGGCTCAGTTCCCAGGCGAGGACCACGCGCTGGTAGGAGCAGCCATGATTGCCTGCGACTTCACGGAACGGGTCGTACGCGCGCTGGTCGAACGCGTCGAGGAAGCCGCCGAGGGGGCTCCAGCACACGAACGCGAGTCCAAGTTCCGCGCAGTGCTCCATCGTATGCTCAGGGTCGGGGTGCGAGGGCGAGAACTGGTTCTGCACGGCGATCAGCTTGTCGCCGAGAATCTCGCGGGCGATGTCGATCTGCGCGTTGTCCACGCGGGAAATGCCCGCGTACCGGATCACACCCTCGTCAAGCAGCTGCTTCAGCGCGCCGACCTGGTCCTCATAAGCCACTTCCGGGTCCGGTCCGTGCGAGTACAGCAGGTCCAGCGCCTCCACGCCGAGGTGCGCGGCCGACTCCTTCGCGTCGCAGATCATCGTTTCCGGACGCGAATCCGCCATCCACCCGTACTGGCTGCCCACAGCCTGCAAATGCTGGCGTTCCGGCTCGTTTTCGGCAACGTTCGGCGCCTCCATGGTGCGGCGATAGCCGGTTTTGGTTGCAATCAGCACTTCGTCGCGCGGACCGTCCCAGCTGGCGAGCGCGTCGCGCACCATTTTTTCGCCGTAGCCCAGGTCTTCGGCGGTGCCGGTGCCGGGTTGGCTTGGCAGGTAATACGACCAGGCGGTGTCCAGATATCGCACGCCCGCGTCCAAGCCGGCGTGAATCGTGCGGATCGCCGTATCGCGGTCCGGGCGGCCCTCAATCGCCAACGCCATCGTGCCCATGCCGAGCCGTGGAATCGCAAATCCCGCCAATTCGCCCATGTTTCGTGCGGTCGTCATAACCGTCTCCCTTCCGTCGCCACATCCGTCGCTACAAAATCCGCCACCCATTCTCGCACAAAACAGCGCGGAGCGGGTTGTCGGGCGGGTGCGGGAAGATGAGGGCACAACCGAACGGGAGCCGAAAGGCTGAGAGGGAGCTCGACGAGCTTCGACCGAGGACTTGATGCGGGTAATGCCGCCGTAAGGAGACGGGTTGTTCGCGCCGCGAGGCGCATCTCATTTCCGTTCGCGATAACCGAATATCGCGTGATTAGGGTCACGGAGGGGCGCACCACCTCATAGGGTACGGTTCCTTCGGCGACCCTTTTTTCGTACCAACCGTGAATGTCCGATTCTGGGAAAACGGACATATGGAAGCCGCAAACAGATGCCTGAATGTCCGATTCTGCAGAAACGGACATCCGCGCATCCCGGAAGGCACTTTGTGTGTCCGATTCTGCAGAATCGGACACTCAAGGGGCCACAAGACCAGTGCCGCAGGCACAGAAGGGAACACCGCACATGATCATCAACGGCAAGGAAGAGGACGTCGCCACGCCGATCACCGTGGCCGAACTAGTGGAGCAGCGCGGTCTGCGCGCCGACCGCGTGGCCGTGGAGCTCAACGGCGAGATCGTGCCGCGCGCCCAGCGTGCGCAGACGCAGCTCAAGGGCACCGACACGTTGGAAATCGTCACGTTCGTGCAGGGCGGCTGAGCACAGCAGCGAAACAAACCATACGAGCGGAAACGAGAATACGAGAACAACCATGACTTTTGAACCATCCGCATCGCAGGCGCAGATCGACGCCCGCCAGCACGCTTTCGACAACCAGCCCGACCCGGCCACCCTAGTCAGCCGCGAGGAGATCCGCGCGGCCCTGCTCGACCGTCACACGGCCGCCACGCAGGACAAGCTCGACGCGGCGCACGTGGCCATCTGCGGCTGCGGCGGCCTCGGCTCCACCATCGCGGTGGCGCTGACCCGCATCGGCGTCGGCCACCTGCACTTGATCGACTTCGACCGCGTGGATATGACGAACCTGAATCGCCAGCAGTATTTCCTGAAGGACCTCGGCCAGTACAAGACGGAGGCGCTGCGCAGCAATCTGCGCCAAATCAACCCGTTCACGGACATCACCATCGACACCGTCAAGGTGACCGACGAGAACGTGCCGACGCTGTTCGAAAACGAGGACATCATCTGCGAGGCGTTCGACGTGCCGGAAAACAAGACGATGCTCGTCAACGCGGTGCTGGAGAATCTGCCGGGCAAGAAGCTCGTCAGCGCGTCCGGCATGGCCGGCTTCCGCAGCTCCAACCTGGTGAGCACGCGTCGCGTTTCGAAGAACTTCTACTTCTGCGGCGATGGCGAGACGGCTCCGGTACCGGGTGCCGGCCTGATGGCGCCGCGCGTGGGCGTGGTCGCCTGCCACGAAGCGAACATGATCACGCGACTGATCCTCGGCGAGGAAGACGCCTGACGCACTGCTACGTTACTCCACTGCCGTAATCGAAATTTTTATTGCGATTACAAACGCACGTTGCACACAACACAACAGCGACGCAACGGCAACACAACAGCAGCACAGCAATCGCAACAACAGCAACACCAAACACCCCAACGAAAGGAACCGACGATGAGCACCGAAAACACCATCACCACCGCAGCCGCCGACGTCGCGGCCGCACCGAACGCCACGCTCGACGAGCTGGTCGGCACCACCACGAACACGGCGATCCTGCCGGAGCCGGACGCGCACGCGTACGACGAGATCGCCACCGGCGACGCCGATCCGCTGATCCTCGGCGGGCACAAGTTCACGAGCCGTTTCATCCTCGGTTCCGGCCGTTACGACCTGAACCTCATCAAGGCGACCATCGAGAACGCGGGCACGCAGATCGTCACCATGGCGCTGCGCCGCTGCCGCACCACCGAAAACAACCTGCTCGACTACATTCCGAAGGGCATCACCATGCTGCCGAACACGTCGGGCGCGCGCAACGCGAATGAGGCGGTGCGCATCGCACGTCTCGCGCGCGAGGTGTGCCAGACGGACTTCGTGAAGGTGGAGATCGAGCACGAAGCGAAGTACCTGCTGCCGGACAACGAGGAGACCATCAAGGCCACGGAAAAGCTGGCCAAGGAGGGCTTCGTGGTCATGCCGTACATGTTCCCGGACCCGATCGCAGCGAAACGTCTTGAGGACGCGGGCGCGGCATGCGTGATGCCGCTCGGCGCGATGATCGGCTCGAACAAGGGCCTGCGCGCACGCGATTTCATCGAAGTGATCATCAAGAATGCCAACGTTCCGGTGATTATCGACGCGGGCATCGGCCGCCCGAGCCAGGCTGCGGAAGCCATGGAAATGGGTGCGGACGCGGTGATGGCATACACAGCGATCGCTTCCGCCGGCAACATTCCGCTGATGGCGCGCGCTTTCAAGAACGCGATTGAGGCCGGCCGTGAAGCCTATCTGTCCGGCTTGGGCAAGGTGACGGAAGACCACGCCGTCCCGTCCAGCCCGACGAACGAGGCCGACTACATCGGCTGATTCGCGTCGGTTTCGTACGATTCGTGCACTAACGTTTCGCACTGTTTTATTGCGATTACACGACGAGGGTCGGTGGAAACGCACATTTTCGCAAGGTTTCCACCGGCCCTCTTTCGTCGGATGCGCGACACGTAGCGCAACACGCGCATGCCACGCATACCGCAGCGACAGGCAATACGTCTACTTCCCTAGAGCCGCTTTCAGGTCGCGGTTCTGGAATCGCTCGTGCAGCAGGCAGTAGCCACCGAACACGACAAACCAGACCAGGCCGGCGACTGCGGAACCGAGCGTGTCGGAAGACAGGAACAACGTGACATACACGACCACGTAGAACGCGACCGCAATCCAATCGCACACCTGCCAGGCCGGCATCACGAAGCCGTCCGGCAGAAAGTCGGCGCTCTGACGGTAGCGGCGGTGAGCAAGCATCGTCAGAATGTAAATGAAGATCACGACGGCGCTGGCGGCCGAGGCGAACAGCACGAACGCGCCGGAAACGCCCGGAATCGCGTTGATCAGCGGGGAGAACAGGATCATGCAGCCGGACACGATAATCGCCTTCGCCGGAACCTTGCGGTCCGACACTTCGCCGAGACGCTGCATGGCGGGCGATTCGGAATCCTGCGCGAGCTGGTACAGATGGCGTCCAGCCGAGTAGATCAGCGAGTTAAGCGCTGACGCGGCTGCGGTGATCACCACGAAGAACACGAGCGCGGCAGCCCAGTCGAGGCCAGCGTATTTGAACACCATGATGAACGGCGAACCGAACGAGCCGTCCGCGTTCTGATGGAAGTTGCGCCACGGCACGATGGCCATGATGGCCACGAGCGCGCCCACGTAGAAGATGAGGATGCGCATGATCAGCTCGTTGACGGCTTTCGGCAGCACTTTGCGCGGGTTCTGGGTTTCGGACACGGTCACACCCACGAATTCGATGAGCTGGTAGGCGAAGAACACCATCTGGAAGCTCATGAAGAAGTTCATCCAGCCATTCGGCGCAAGCTGGAAGCCGTCGGTAATGTTCGTAAGGCTCACAGTGGCACCGGAGACCGTGCCGTCCACGCCTTCGATATGCGTGGCCGGGTAGCTGAAACCGAGGAACAGCATCACCACGGCGGTGACAATCAGACCCACAATCAGCGTGATTTTGATCATGGAGAACCAGAATTCCGCCTCGCCGAACACTTTCACGGCAATGAGATTGATGCCGGTGAGCGCCACGAGGAAGCACAGTTCGATAAGCCATTTCCACGCGTTGAGGTCTATGCCGAACGTACCGAAGAACGTGACGAAATACGTGCTGACGGCTGTGATTTCGGTCATGCCGGTCAGAATGAGCACGATCCAGTACGTCCAGCCGGCGAACTTGCCCCACCCGCGGCCGAGATAGCGCGTGATGAAGTTGATGAAGGTGTGCTGGCTTGGGTCGCTGTACATCATTTCGCCGATGGCGCGCATGAGCAGGAACATGATGAGGCCCACGCCGATGTACACGAGGATGATGCTCGGTCCGGTCAGCGCGATCGACTTGCCGGAGCCGAGGAACAGGCCGGTGCCGATGGTGCCGCCGATGGCGATGAATTGGACGTGGCGGTTTTTCAGGCCGCGTTCCATGTCGTTGCCTTTGTCGAGGCTTTCGACGGATTTGATTTGTGCGGTTTCCGTCGCGTCGGACGTGCTTGTACCAGTTTTTCCGGTTTTCGTATTCCCAAAAGTCATAATGTTCACACCCTACCGCGTCAACCGCACAATCTCTGCCGTTGTTCGTACCGCGAAATGCGCTATATGTGGCAGATTCGCATCTTTTCCAAAAAACGCTTTGCGACGGGTGGAGTCAGCTTGCCAAGGTTTTCAGCTTGCCACGGAGCGATTCGTTTTCGCGTTCCAGCTCGTCGATGCGCCGAGCCTGTTGTTTGATGATGACAAGCGCCGTCTCGCTGTCAAGGCCGCTGCTCGCGCTGAGAGGTGCAGGCGGCACGGCGATGGCAGCCGCATCGGATGGGACGGGCACGTCAGCGGATATACACCCCCCCCCCGACACGTTCGCCCCGTCCAGCGAATTCGGAGCATTTTCAATATTTGCCTTATCGGGATTGGCGATTCCTGCGATGTCGTCGAGTTTCTCCTTGCGCGTCACCGCATGAACATACAGGTTGACGAGCTCCGTAATGATTTCGCCGTTACTCATGTTACTGCTACCGTTCACGGATTTGAGGACGGCAGCCTTCCAACGCGCCACACTTCGTTCTATACGTTTATACCCAATCAGTTCCGGCGGCAATCCCGCCTCGCGGAAGATTTTGGTCGGCGATTCCCCCGCAAGATACCGTATGACACACACCTGTTTGAAAGCGTTGGAGTACGTGATGCGGTCTTTCGACACGTTAGCCACCGCCGGCAGATCCCGCAACATTTGGAGCTCGTCCATGCTGAATGATCCTCCACCGCGCATCGTTTTACCCCCTTTGCTATACCCCGTGATGAAGCAAGTGTATATCCGACTTCTCACAAGCAGCTTTTCAAATATTGCTGACCGTATATTGCTTCAACCGATCGGCCACACGTCAATGCGGGCGATTATGGAATACCCACAACCGCCCGCATTGACTTTTATTGTGAGTGAGTCAATCACAACTCACTCACACCGAACGCATGCGCTCAGTACGTGCGGCGACGACTCTTGACCGCCACAGCCACGCCAGCGCCACCCACCAGCAGCGCCACGACGGTGAACAACACGGTTCCCGCGGCACCGGTCAGCGGCAGCTGAGTGACAGACTTGACGTTCAGCACGGTAGCGGTGGCATTCGCAGTGGTGTTATTGACCGGTTGGACCTGACGAAGGGCATCCGGCTCGAAGGTGATGAGACCTTCATCTGTGATCTTCACATTGAAAGTGACCCTGAAGTTCTGGGCGTAGCCGGTCGGAGCCTGAGTCTCCACAACCGTGTAGGTTCCTGCCGCAAGACCCGCGACCTTCACCAAACCATCATTCTCAGTAATGAACGTCTTGGCATCATTCTGATCGGAAACAAACGACCACGCACCGTCCTCAGCCTGCTTAAGGAACTTGCCCTCCGCATTCTTGACAACGAACTTGGCGCCGGCTAGAGGCTTGGCCTCATTCCCTTCCTTGCCAATTTTCGTGAACTGGAAACCGTAGGTCTTAAGGACAGTCTTGCCTTCACCGCTGGTACCATCCTTGGTGGTGATTGTGGCCTTGTTGTCCACACTGCCGCTCAAGCCATCCAACGCATCCTTGGTGACGGTGCCTTGGTACGACACGACGATCGTCCTACCGGCCAGCGTTGTGGCATCGGCAAAATAGATGGTCGTGGTGGTGCCGGATTGAGCATTGCCTTCCTGCGTTATCGTGTACAGATCGGGATCCACAGTAGTATGATCTCCGAACTGGACCGTGAAGGCACTCTTTGCCGCAATCTGCAAACCTTTGGACGCGGTATCGGTAATGGTAAAGGGGTACGCATCCCAGCCAGCCGCAGCATGAGGAACGTCCGCGGCCACAGTGAAGTCCACGGTGTCGCCCACCTTTACGCTCTTACCGTTCACATCCACGTCATTCATCCGGGCGAACTTGAGCGGCTCGTCGGTCGGATTCGCGTTCTTCGCGTTGAACTGGCCTTCAGTCGTGATGTTGCCCTGACCGGTCGTCGTATCGGCCGCAATCCTCAGATTGGACAGTCCATTGACGGTGGTGGCCACCACAGCCGGAGTCCCCGACGTCACAGTCGTTTCGCCAGCCTTGGTGAACGTATCCTTCACCAGATACCAGCCTTCTCCGTTCACATTGACCGCCTGGCTCGTATTTGCCTGCTCCGTAGTTACGGTCAGGCCAGTACCATCAGGTCCTGCCGGCGGAGTAATTCCAGCCAAGGTCTTGGCGAAGACACGGAGCTGATCCGCAGTGAACGTCGCCACATAGGCGGCTGGATTATCCTTGTACTCTGTCGGGATGCCGTTGTGGCTTCCATCAGCCACATCAGCAGCGGTGGTCACAGCTCCCTTCCATGCGTCAACCGTTTTCACTTCGACCGAGCCATCGCCAGGATTCTCAAACATGGCAAACTTGTATGGCGTGTACGTATGGCCTTCCTGTGCGTGGTTAACTTGCAGCAATGGAGCATCATCAGCCTGTGCGGCGGCGACGCCGATGGCCATGCCGCTCAGCAACGTTGCCGCGGCGGCCAGCCCTGCGAAAAGCTTCCTCATCTTCATGAGAATCTCCTCTTCCTTGATTGTTGGTTACTGTTTTCTGCAATCGCGGGAGGCGGGAACCCAACGCGCCCCCGCGATCCGCAAATCCTGTGTTGTTCAGCTGAGCCGCTTCTTACGTCTCCACTGGTCGGCCGCAGCGACGGCGAGCAATGCCAGCACGCCAACTCCGCCGGCCGCAATCTGCCACCATCGTTCCGCACCCATGCGGCCCGTCAATGGCAGCGACGATGCCGAAATGTATTGGTTGGTGAACAGCATTGGCCGGGTACTGTCCCAATTCGAACCAGCGGCACCATAATCGGTTTTCAGCTGGGTCACGGATTCGACAACGGCCCTCCATTCACCGGACGTTCCGTCTTTCATCACGGACACGACCACCCGGTATTCCGCCTGCGAGTAATACATTGCGGAAGCATTACCAGCGTTCTCCGTCACAAGATATGTGTACTCGGCTTCACCTGCGTCATACGTGATGTCGCCGAAGTAAGCAACGTGATCGTCAGACGAATCGCGTTTCACCGTCACCGTGCACGCCGACTGGTTCTTGCAGGAAGCTGGCATCGGCGCGTCTGGATTGGAATCGTCTGCCTTCAGCTTGAAGGTGAACTCGTCGGAATCCTTCCAATCGCGGCCCTTCAGCTCCTTCTGCACGCCAATCGCATGCGTCAGCATGGTCTGCTTCAACGTGTTGGTGATGATCACCGTGGCTTCCTGCGATGCCGTGGATTCCGGCACCGTCACCGCATTGCCGTCAGCGAGATTTCCATCGCCGACCTTGTGCTGGTAGGAAGCCTTCCACAAGTGGCTGTCCGGTTCGACTTCCGTCACCGTGTACGTCTTTTGGGCGCCTGCCGGAATAATCACGTCGGTGGACCATTTGCCGCTATCGTCACGCTTCAGCGTGACCGTCTTATAGGTATCGTTGCCCTGTTTGATATCCACCGTGATGCTTTCCGGCTTGTCACCGTCTCCACTCCACTGCTTTTCGATATGCAGCGTCGAGGAAACCACCTGGATCACCGGATGCGGATACGGATTGCCGCCGCATGCATGATCCACGCCATCGGCCGAGTACGCCAGGCACGCGGAATCGTTCGCATGGAAACCCGGCTGGTTCGAGGACGTGGCGTTTCCCGGCAGATCGGTGTTCGCGTCACCCTTTACGCCGTCATATCCATCCTTACCGGCGTTCAGGTTGGCGGCATACTCGTCATACGCTTTCTGCGTGGGTTTCACGTTGTATTCCAGCGTGTATGTCACGTTGTTGACCAGAGGCTTCAGGAATGCGACCGTGAATTTCTTCGTGCTCGCGTCATACGTCAAGGTGTAATCGACATTCTTAGTCAAGGAGACCACCTTGCCGGAAGCATCCTTGGCAACGACCTTGTAGTTGCTATCCGCAAGCTCGACATAGCCGGAGAGCGTGTCCTCCATGGTCACCTTGGTGTATGCGGATGTGGTGGTCTCGCTCTTCTCAATCTCGTCGAAGATGGCATTCAGCTCCGAAGCGTTCGTCGCGCTTTTATAATAGCCGGCTTTGATATTCCCTTCACCGCGCTGGTTGTATTTCGTTGCCTTTGGGAAATTGCTGGACACCGCGTGCATGAACTGGTTCTCGTTACCTTGGATCGAGGAGGGATCAGCACCGGAAAAAACACCGATGGAATACACCGTGGCGCCACCATCTTTCAATTCCTTGGCAGCTTCGACGGCCTTATTTGCCACTTTACCCTCGAAGCCACTAGACGATGTAGGCGAACCATCCGTGAAAAAGATAACGACCTTCTTCGCATCGGTTCGAGCACTGCCCATCATCTTGGCCGCAAGATTGAATCCATTGTCGGCTCGGGTGGCGCCAGCGGCTTTGAGTTTGCTGACTTTGTTCTTCAGACCGTTCATATCCGCAGTCAGATCGCTAACGATTTGGGAGTAGTTGTAGGTGTACCCACCACTTCGGTACGTGTCATCCCCGATTTTGTCCTTTTCGTTGCCGGCGAACTTCACCAGTCCAACGCGAACCAGTTCGGAACCGGCCTCCGTATTAGTATTCGCAGCTTCATCAAGAAATGCTTTAACCGCTTCTTTCAGTGCGTCTAACCGCCTGGTCCGATCCGTCTTACTCATCGGATCGTCCATCGAACCGGACACATCCAGCACCAGCGTGAAGTCGATCGGCTGGGTGGTGGTGACCGTGGTGCTGTTGACGGCGCCCTTCACATCCACGTTCACGGTGTAATTGCCATCATCGTTCTTCTTGATGCGCTTATGCTTCTCCGGAGCGCCCAACTGAGAACCGGTCTCGTTCTGCGCAACCGACTGCGCCCGATTTGCTCGCGCAATCGGTTGAGCGGACAACGTAACTGGCTGCTCATCAGGTTGTTCAGATTGTTGTTCAACCTCCTGCTCAACCCACTGCTCAGTCTCTTCTTTCGTTTCTTGTTCCGTTTCTTGTTCGACTTGCTGGTAAGCCTCTTGATCTGACGGCTGCTCTTGATCTGACGGCTGCTCTTGATCTGACGGCTGCTCTTCTCCCACCATCAAATTTTGTTCCACCGGCTGTGAATCCTCTTGCCCAGATTCTTGCAATACCGGCTGCTCGATTTGTTGTTCCAAGGCTCCCGTGGCATCTTCCGCCGCCGCTGACGAAGCAGTGACGCACCCCACGCCGGCGAGCATTGCGACCGTCGCGACGGCCGCAATGACACGACGCGTGAACAGACCTGTGCCCCTCGCCCTGTTTCGCTCAAAGACGTGTCTCATACGCCTACCCCCTTGTACCGTTAAGCGATCGGGGAAATACCTTCCTCCTTCGACCGGTATATTTGATGCGTCTTCGCTTCACATACCGTCTGACAATCGCTTCGTTGCCTAAACCTTAAGGAGAAAAACAGAGGGATACATACCCTCCCAACGAGGTAATCAAGGGGATATACTTTCCTTGAAATCGCACATATCATCGCGATTCTAGAGTATTCTTGCCCCCGTAAATCGCGATGCAAAAACTATAAGCAAACGTTGTCATGTCTCTTTCAGAATTTTCCCCGACAAAAAAGCATCTGTCAAGTGCAACATTAACGCCATCAACCCCTAGTTGCGCTTTGGCCACCAAGCGGCATGCCTACGGACATACCACGGACAGCGGAGCAGCCAAACCAACAACAAACCGACCAGCAACGTGGCAGCTGACACCACGCCCGCAATCACACGCACATCTTTTGCCGCATCATCCTCCGCGGGAATCTCTTCGGGAATGGCGGAACGTAATGCCGAAACCAACAGACGATGCGTATTCACACCGTACGGAGTGCATGTCATCAACGTGACCCGATCCTCGCCAGAGGTAATCTTCAATTGCGATGTGTCGTTAGGTTCGATTTCGGTAATACGATCCACCATATAGCCAAGCGTATGGCCCATCACATCGATATAGAAGTAATCACCAACCCGTATCTCATCCAAACGCGTAAACATTGAGGCTTCAACCAAACCCCGATGTCCGGTAATCACCGCATGCGTATCCTTGCCACCCACCGGCAGACTACTGCCATACAAATGCCCCGCACCGGACGCAAGCGTCTGCTCCGACGTGCCATGGTAAATCGGCAAATCCACAGAAATCTTTGGAATGCGGATGGAACCCATCACGCCATCGCCAGTATCCAGCAAACGCTGGTATTCCGCGTCTTTGGAGCTAGCGGAATCCTTGTTACCATCGCCAGTGGCGTCTGCGCCCGTCGAGCTGGAACCGGAACCGTCGCTGGAGTCGGACTGATTGTTGTTGTACAACTCGGCGAGCGGATCCTCAGCCTCGCCAATCACCGGCTGCCCCGATTCGGCGAGACGCTTGTTGTACGCCCCAGCTGCGGCGAATGCCTCGTCGGCCTGCGGATACGGCCAGCCCGCGACGCTCTGCTCGGAACGGGCGGACGTGCTCGCCAGCTTTTGCGCGGACTGGTATTGCAGCACTTTCGGGAAAAAACCAATGCCGATTGCGGAGAAAATCAGCACCGCCGCAAGCACACGCAGGGCAATGGATCTACCCACGTCGGCGCGACGCTCGCGAATCTCTTCGGACACATCGGTCGCCTCGGCGAACGTCGGCGGAACGTAGGTGCGCGTGTTGCGCGTGGTGTCGTGCGAACCGCGCGAGCCGTCGTTGCCATCGTGCGAATCGCCATAAAAATCGTCGGCGCGTAAGTCCTTAATTTGCTGCGGACCGTCGCTTCTCGACCCGCCGCGCGCGCTCCCATGCGGAAAAACTGCCATCAGTCTTGCCCCCTTGAACTGCCAGCCATAGGGAACATTATATTGCACTCCGCCCGCGTGCCTCACATCATCTGCTGCGCTTATAAGGCAGCGAGTCGGGACACGTTTTATGCAAATCGTGGGTTAGACCCATCAAAACCCTTTGCAGGAAGCCAAAATTAGCATTTTCGCCAAGAGCATCTCTAACCGAGTCTGCCCATGGTCAAACTGATGGGCCTATCTGGCTTATAGATGGCGGGTGTTGGACGGGAATAGACAGTTCGGGGGCATGTTTTGTACCCCTGAACTGGCAAATAAGGCGCACCATCCGCCATCTATAAGCTAGATAGCATAAGTCAGGCCTCAGCGGAGGCAGGATTGGGCCCGACTTCCTTGTCCAGCTTGTTGCGCAACCTCACCACATCGCGCTCGAGCTCGTCGATACGACGAGCCTGCTGCCTGATAATAATGCCGGCCGTATCACCGTCGAACAGTCCGAGAGACAACGGATGAACGTCATTCGACGCAGCCGTTGCGGCAGGCTTCGGCTCAGTGGCCGTATTGGCGATGTCTTCAAGACTCCGCCTCGTCGCCAACGCACGCTTATACCGCGCCGCAAGCTGCGCTATGATCTCACCATCGGTCATGGTGTCGCTGCCGCTCACCGACTTGATGGCCGCATCCTTCCACCGCGCCACACTGCGCTCGATACGCTTGTAACCAACCAATTCCGGCGGCAGACCCGCTTCGCGGAAGATCTTGGTGGGCGACTCCCCCGCAAGATATCGGATAGTGCACACCTGTCTGAATGTGTCGGAATAGGTGATACGATCACGAGTCACATTGGAAACAGCCGGCAATCCACGCAACAGCTGAATCTCCTCGTCACTGAATGCTCCCCCACTGCGCATCGCAATACCTCCCATTGATGCTTCGTTGCTTTCTTTTGCGGATGTGTCTGCGATTCTATGGCCCTCCTTCCGTGCAATACCCCCACTTCACTCCCCTGACTAACAGCCCCCATAACGGTTCACGTTTCCAGATTCCGTTTGTTGCAACACATCCCACCGAAACGCCTTATACCCTCGAAAAACGCAATGTCCACCCACATCGGGTGGCACGTCCAAAGCAACGCAATATGGCGCAATCCAAGCAATCCCACATGAAATACAGAGCAATACAAAAAGGCCGACCCATAATGGGTCGACCTTAAATCACTCCGAATTGGTGTTCTTAACGAACACCGTCAGAGATGGGCGATCAGGCCTCGGCGTTCTGACGAGACTTGATGGCGATGGTCACGCCAGCGCCAGCCACGAGCAGAGCCACAACGGTGAACAGCATGGTTCCCGCAGCGCCGGTGAGCGGCAGCTGGGTGATGGACTTGATGTTCTTCACGGTCTTGGCGGTGGTGTTGACCAGGCCAAAAGCGTCTTCACCGAAGGTCACATTACCATTCTCGTCAATGGTGACAGTAAACGACGGCAAGAAAGTGTTCATATAACCCTGCGGTGCCTGAGTCTCCGTAACCGTGTAAGTACCTGCCTTCAAGCCAGAGAAGGTGACGTTACCGTTGTCGCCAGAAGTCTGAGTCGTGCCGTATCCCTGACCATTTAGGGTCGGAAGCGCACCAGTCTGGCCGGCAGCAACAGACAGCTTAAAGACTGCGCCTGCAAGCGCATTATTATCGTTATCGCGCTTCGAGAAGCTGAAGGAGAACAGCTTAGTAATTACGGTGTCATAACTACCGTCATTCTTAACCAGCTTGTTGCTCACGTCGTTGCCCGTGGCTTCGGAGTTCACCACAGCCTTGTAAGTAACAACAATAGTCTTACCGGCAAGTTCAGCGAGCTTTGCAGGAATCACCGTAACAGTGAACTCATTTGCACCGTCACCCTTATAATCGGACAAGCTGTTGAAATCAGTAGTGAAGTAATTCGCGAAAGCAACAGAATTCCCATCAACGGTTGCGCTGAAAGAATCAGCCTTGACAGTCAGGCCAACGCTTGGAATATCGTGGAAAACAAACGTTTCCGGCTTCGGGTTAGCCACATGACCCGTCAGGGTATAGGTCAGGGTCTCACCGACAGAAACACTCGTCGCGGAGACAGTCTTGCTAGGCTCTTCGACGGCAGAATTCTTGAAATTCACCGTAGTGCCCTTCGTCGGATTAGTGAGCACACCATCCTTGACTTCTCCAGAAGAGACAATCATTGGAACAGCCTTGGTGACGCCAGCAGTCGCATCGGTGTTATCCACGACGAGATAGATACCAGCTGGCAGCGTAACCGTAGCCGAAGTGCCAGTCACAGTGAATTCCGGAGCTGGGGTGACAGCAGCCAGATTCTGCTGCTGGACCAATGCTTCAGCAAACTTACGAGTATTTCCTTCAGCCCACGGACGAGTAAGCGCCTGATCAAGTTGCCCATCAGCCAAGGCCGCAGCAAGATTATCGACATTATCCTTATTGTAGGATGCGCCCAAGGTCCTGCCCAATGCCGCGTTCACCGCGTTCTTGTTGGCTTCGTTGGTCTGGACACCATATCCAGCAGAAGTACCGGTGCCATACTGAACATAATCGCCAATCTTGTAGAAGCTCAGCTGACGATTAGTCAACTGCTCAGCTTTGTCAGCGGTGAACGTGAACGTTGCGGTACTATCCACCACTGTGCCATCAGCCTGTGCGCTGGTTGCGCCCAGGGCCATGCCACCCAGCAGCGTCGCCGCGGCGGCGATGCCTGCGAAAAGTTTCCTCATCTTCATGAGAATCCCCTCTCCTTGTGTTGTTGATGTTGTGTTTGCTTTTGCTAACGGGATCTGAAGCCCAACATGCTCCGCGATCCACAAATTTGTGATGTACGGCTGGACTGACCTGTGAAGGTTGGTAGGGCAGTCCAGCCCGAGGAACCGTCTCAGACGAGACGCTTCTTACTGTTCCAGATGCCAGCCGCACCAATCAGCAGTACTGCGAGTCCGCCGATCGACCCACCAACCAGCAGCCATTGACGATCCGTGGTTCCGCCCGTCAACGGCAACGCCGACACCGCCACATACGTATTGGTGAATTCGGCGACATTCACAGACCGATTATTAACAGGCTCGCCGTTGTCGTCCTTGACTTGCTTGATGCTCACTGTTGGCGTGCCCATATCGGCAGGAACCGTCACGGTTACCGTGTATTCCGCCTGGGAATAGTGCAGGCCGGCAATGGCGTTGGTGGGCTTGGTTTCCTTCACCGTGTAGGTGTAGGTGCCAGCGGTCTTGTATACGATCTCGCCGAAGCTCGCCTCGTGCTTTGCGGTATCCGCATTGATCGCGACGGAAGCTGAATCAGGCAATGGAGCGTCCGAAGTTGAACCCGTGCCGTCAATGGCGAAGTTGAAGGAGTCATCATTCTTCCATTCACGACCGCTGATGCTCTTGGACACCTTGATCGAATCCTCAGCCAGAGTCGACTTCTTGTGAGTGTTAGTGACAGTGACCGGCCACGTCTTCACATTGTCAGCCTTATTCGCGTTGGAATCGGTGTTCCACAGCTTATCGGCAGTGATTTCCACCTTGTGACTCTCGTAAGTAGTTTCGTAGCCTGTAACAGCCTTTTCGACCACCTTATAAGTGTGACCGGGAGCTAGGTTTTCGAAAGTTGCCTTCCACCCCGTATCAGCCGTTGCCGTAGCTTTGCGTCCCGAATCTTCTTCGTCGATCTGCAATGTAAACGTCACCGATTCAGGATTGCCTGCTGCGCTTTCCTTGCCATCAGCATCAGCCCACTTCTTCTGCACTGTGATGGCACCGGTCTTGACCTGATCGACAGGGTATTCCGTATAAGGCGTATCACTGCAGGCGTGCGTTTCGCCGTCACCCGAGTAGGCCAAGCATGCGCTGTCGTTGGTGTGGAAACCAGGCTTACCTGCAGACGTGGTATTACGGGCAGCGTCGGAATCTGTGCTACCAATCACACCGTTGTAGCCATCTTTTCCATCGTTCTTGTTCGCCGCATAATCGTCATACGCCTTCTGCGTAGGCTTGATGTCGAACTGCAGCGTGTAAGTCACACCATTAGGAAGTGGCTCCGTGCTCTTCGGCGATGCGGTAATCGTCTTACCACTCACATTGATATTCCATCCCGCAGTTACGTTAGCGCCATCATTGGTAACCACTTTTGCGGTTTCTGCAGGCTTGGCATCAGCAAATTCAGCATATTCCGACAGCGTATCCTGAATGGTCACGCCGGTATATCCGTTGGTGGTCGTAATAGTTTGCTGAATGTCTTCGAAAACCTTCGACAGCTCAGAAGCAGTACTGGCGGTCTTGTAGTAGCCCTTGTTCGAGCCGCCACTAAGCGTTACACCAGACGAATTATCCCAAGCAACACTTCCATAATTCGGATAATTGCTGGACACCGCATTCATAAACACATTGGCTTTGCATGTCTCATCTGACCGCCAATTGCACGAAGTTACGCTCGTGTTAGCACCAGAGAAGATGCCTACGCTGTACACACCAACATTCACATCTTTCAGTTGCTTAGCGGTCTCCAATGTATTGTTCGCAACAGTACTGTCGAATGTACTATCCGTAGTCGGCACACCATCGGTAAAGAACACTACATACTTGATTGCATTAGTTCGCGTGTCCTTATCCAAGGTGGACTTAGCTTTGCTGAAACCAGCCGCAGTATTAGTGGCGCCCTGGGGCCTTAAGTTGTTGACCTTAGTTTTCAGTGTCATTACGTCAGGCGTAAGTCCGCTTAGCGTAGATGCAGATTTAGCAAAACTCACCAACGAAACCTGTACTCTGTTATTAGCGTTTGCGATTGTCTTATTCTGCGTATCAACGCCATTTAAGAAAGTGGTCACTGCCGCCTTCAGCGCTGCAGAGCGAACAACATCATCGCCTTTGCACGGGTCCGGGTTGAATATGGAGGGCTCAAGACCACTCATGCAGTAGCTCATCGAGCCGCTGTTATCGAGCACTAGTGCGATGTCGACTGGCTGGGAGACGGTTTGCGAAGTGCTGGACCGCTTGCCCGTCACGTTGAGGTTCAACGTGTACGTATCGTTGGCACCATTCTTCTTGGCGATGGTCTTATGATGTTCCGGCGCTCCCAAAGGATCCGGATGGGCAGTCACCGTGAAGTGGCCCTGCACCGTATGATCAGCCGCAACAGTCATGTCAACGTAACGACGTTCACTTTCATCTACCTGAATCGCAGAGCTGGAAACAACCTTGCCATTGTCAGTACCTTCGAATGTCACGTCATACTTAGACCAGTCACTTGGATTACCTTCCAAGTAGAAGCGAACTGTTTTCGATACACCTGCGCTAGCGAGGATCGGTAAAGTACTGCTCTCTGCCGTATTCGACGAGATCGAATCCGATTCAAGACTTCCGACTTCATCATTCGAAACACCAGCCCTAAATGTTGCGCTCGTATCACCACTGGCCAAACCGTTTACAGTGATCTTCGCAACAGCCTGCGAGAAAATAACGCCGAACGCCGCACCCTGCCTTGAGCCAGGACCACTGTTCTTCATCTCAATGGAAACCTGAGTTGGAGTGGACGTTGTATACAGACGAATGCCTTGAGGCACGCCGTCCCCATCCTTACCCGTGCAAGTCATAGTTGTATCGGCATCCGAAGATTGCGACTTACAGAAACCGTAATTGCTATCGTCTGTTGGATAAAATCCCAGTTGCGTGATCGCGGAATCGGAGGTGTACACCATTTGCTCGTTTTGGTTAGTGCTTTCCGCATCCGCCATAACGAACGAATACTGCAGATTAGCTACGTCCTGACCGTTTTTAATGGTGATATCTGAAAGCCGTATCTTCGAATCGTTCCGATATCCATTTTCTTGATACAGTGCGGGCTTGCTTTCGGTCGGGAAATCAGAATATCCCTCAACACCGAATATTGCATGATGTCCAGCTTCACCTGGGTGTGTTGTACGCTCATCCCACGTTGGCACTCCACTGGCGACGACCTTACGATTGCCGGAATAATGCGCGATAAATGACATGGTCAGGCCGCCGCCGAGATTCACGGTCATTTTTTGTCCGGCGTTTGTTTTGGCGGTCTCTGGGTTGAACTTGGACATATCAAGCCAGCACACGCGCTGCAAAGCATTCGTTCCAGCATAAATACAGTTGGAACCAGTAACATCCGCCACTGCAGAAGGACTATTTTGCGCGGCGTTGACAGGTTGCGGATTGGACTGTGCGGTGGTATCAGTCTGCGAGTTCGCATCCGAAGATGTAGCATCTCCGACATTTGCCGCATTCGCCGTGTTCACGTCGGCATCCGCACCAGTATTGGTATCGGATTCAGTGTCTGCAGTACCGGTGGCAGTATCGCCCGCATTATCCGCATCCGTGCCGTCCGCAGCATTCTTGCCATCAGTCGACTCATTAGCAGTAGTCGCGCTTTGATCCGTGGTGGTTTCCACAGTGGCCGGCGTATCTTCCGCAAGAGCGGCGGAGGTGGCGTAGCCCATGCCACTCAACATGGCGACCGATGCGAGCACAGCCACTATACGTTTGGCAAGTCCTCCCCTGGGCTTCACCTCATATTCATGTGCATGCCTCATGAGCATCCCCTTAATCCTGTGCAATCACACGTCTCACGACGCGCAACCTCTCTTCATGTCAGGATTTGCGACATCTTCTACGTGCCCGAATAATCCCGACAGTGCTTCAACTCTGGAAGCTAGAGGAAAAGGGATTGCCATGCGTACACCCTAAGTGCGGGAAAGTCGGGTATCGCACAATCGATGGAAATTGCTGAATTGCAACACAAGTCACCCGCGAAAAGCACCCGACGTCACCGCAAAGAAACGATGGGATAATCACCAAAATGACGCTTCTTCATACTTTCGTAACCATTAGTCAACAATGGAAATCACGCATTTTTTGTGCGCCAACCACGTTTTTATATTCAAATTGCATGTCGGACACGCCTTCATGCAGTAGCCGCGTCAGCCACGCTTCGGCCACCAAGCCGCATGCCTACGGATATGCCACGGTCGCCCGCGCAACCATGCCAGCAGCAGACCGAGCAGCAACGTGACCACCGCGGCCGTGGTCGCAATCGTTCGCGCATCCTTCGCCGCATCATGCTCCGCCGGTACCACGTCGGGAATCGGCGAGCGCACCGCAGAAACCAACAGTCGATGCGTATTAACGCCGTACGGGGTGCACGTCATCAACGTCACCCGGTCTTCGCTGGGAACGATCTTCAGCTTCGACGTATCGTTCGGCTCGATCACGGAAATACGGTCCACCCGGTAGCCGAGCGTGCGGCCCATCACTTCGATGTAGAAGTAGTCGCCGACGCGCATTTCATCCAATCGGGTGAACATCATCGCATCCACAAGCCCGCGATGCCCGGTGATTACGGCATGCGTGTTCTTGCCGCCCACCGGCAGACTACTGCCATACAAATGCCCCGCACCGGACGCAAGTGCCGACTGCGACGTGCCATGGTAAATCGGCAGTTTCACGGAGATTTTCGGAATACGGATAGTGCCCATCACACCGCTGCCGGAATCCAGCAGGCTTTGATATTCCGTATCTTTGGCGCTGGCGCTGTCTGATTCGTTGGAACCGGATTCGCTGGACCGCGAACTGCCCTGCACCTGGGAGAACGGGTCTTTCGCTTCGCCGAGGATCGGCTGCCCCGATGTGGCAAGCCGTTCGTTGTATTCCTTGGCCGCTGCGATTGCGTCGTCCGCTTGCGGATACGGCCAGCCCGCAACCGTACGCGCGGATTGGTCCGACGTGTTCGACAGTTCGTGTGCCGACCGGTATTGCAGCATCGTCGGGAATCCGCCGATACAGATTGCGATGACGATCAGCAGTGCCGCGGAGACACGCATGGCGACGGTTTTCCTGCGGCGGCCACGCCGTCTGCGCATGTCGTCGGAAACGTCGATTATCTCGTTGAAAGACGGTTCTGCGCCTTCCGTACGTTCCATGTTTTTCATACGTTTCGCACGCATCACTGGATGAACTTCCGCAGCACGCGTTCCAGCTCGTCGATACGCAACGCCTGCTTGGCTATCAGCATGTCGCATTTGTTGATGGTCAGCTGTGCCTGTGCAAGTTTCGACAGCATATCCTGCGATGCGCGCGATTCCTGCAACTTGTCCGAGCCTTGCGATTGCACGACGTTGCTTCCCGACGCGCCAACGTTTCTCGTCGCGACGTCGCTTCCCGACGTCCCTGCCGCGCCAGCGCCATAAAGATCCACCACGGACTGATCCACATCGTCTCCGCGCAGTTCGATGGCTTCCAGCTCGTCATCACAATCCTGCATGTAATGGTTCGTATGTTCGTTCCTGCGCTTGTTCCGCTCCTCCTGCTGCTTCCAGCGCGCGATGCACCGTTCCACGCGCTTGTAGCCGATCAGCTTGGGGTCGAGACCCGCCTCCCGAAAGATGGCCGACGGCGATTCGCCCGCGTTGTACCGGCACATGACCTCGACCTTAAAGCGATCGGTATACCGGATATGGGATGGGCTCACGCTTTTGACCGCTGGCAGGCTGGCCAGATACGCACGCTCCTTTGCTGTGAATTTGCCATCAATCATTTTTTTACACCCCCTAAATCGCCTAAACAGCTCGATTCAGCATCATATCGGGCTCTTTCCATTAACACCCTCGTTAAAACCCTCGAACGAAAAACCCATCCCCTTCAACGAAAAGAGGAGGCCAACCTTCAAACAAAACAGTCCCGCCATTTTCCACGGATAATAAAAGCTCATAGACCCCCCCCCCATAAAATTAACAAAAACTTAACCTCACCCCCAGCGCGTCATGGGGGTCACCGCGTATCCGAGCACCGTCACGCAGACTCACTAGGCTGGAAACATGACGCAAGAGCTCGTTTCATTAACCATCATCATGGCGGTGGCGGCCGTCAGCCCAATCGTGGCGCAGCTGATCCCGGGCAAGTTCATTCCGCAAACCGTGCTGCTGCTCGCCGCCGGAACCGCGCTCGGCCCGTACGGACTAGGCGTGATCGAAGTAAACGACGCCGTGAAACTCTTGAACGAGCTCGGCATGGCGTTCCTGTTCCTGCTCGCCGGCTACGAAATCGACCCCAAACGACTCGCCGGACATCAAGGCAAAGTCGGACTGCTTACATGGGGAATCACGCTAGGCCTCGCCTGGCTGGTTGTGACATTCCTTCCGTTCTTCACCAAGCAAGGCATCAACGGCGTGGCCACGGTAATCGCACTCACCACCACCGCGCTCGGCACGCTCATGCCGATTCTCAAGGAACGCAACCTCGAAGGCACCCCCATCGGCGACGCCATCATCTCGTACGGAACGTGGGGCGAACTCGGCCCAATCCTTGCCATGGCCATCCTGCTATCCACCCGAACCGGCTGGCAAACCATGCTCGTGCTCGGCGCGTTCCTTGCCATCTGCCTACTGTGCGCGATGCTACCTACGAAAGCACTGAGAACCGGCCATCGCCTGTACCGTTTCCTTACGGAAAATGCGAACACGTCATCGCAAACGCTCATGCGACTGACCACATTCCTGCTCATCTTCCTTGTCACCATTTCCGCGCTGTTCGAACTTGACGCGGTGCTCGGCGCGTTCGCCGCGGGCTTCATCCTGCGTTACATCATCCCCGACGGCAGCAAGTCGCTGGAAATGAAGTTGGAGGGTGTCGGCTACGGCTTCCTCATTCCTGTGTTTTTCGTGGTGTCAGGCGCCGCGATCAACGTGCGCGCCGTGGCAAGCCGGCCCGCGCTGCTCGTCGCGTTCATCGTCATGCTCATGCTGATTCGCGCGGTGCCCGTATATGTTGCGCTATCGCTCGACAAACGCAAGAATCCGCTGTCATCGCATCACCGCGTCACCGTAGCCCTGTATTGCACGACCGCGCTGCCGATCATCGTCGCCGTCACGTCGCTGGCGGTGAAGGTCGGCACCATGCAGAGCGACACCGCGTCGACGCTGGTCGCAGCCGGCGCGATTACGGTGTTCCTGATGCCGCTGCTCGGCTCGATCACGTATCAGGTGGCCGACATACACCCCGTCACCGCGGTTCGGGAGATTGCGCACACGCCATCCGATTGGCGGACGATCGTACGCGAACATGCGCAGGTACGTGCGCTGCTGCACCATCAGGACCGGCTCAAGCGTATGGCGGAGACGTTGAAATCGCTGGAAAAGCAGGAGGGGCTGAACGGTTTGGACAGCCGTCGCGCCGAACTTGTGGAACGTGCGCGCCTCGAAATCGACCGCCAACTCAAGGAACTCGGCCTCGACCCGCAGCTCACCACCCAACTCCCCCGCAACTACCGCTACCCGAAGAACTGAGAGGGCTTCGGAGGGGCGCTACTCCACGGACTTGAGGGAGCTGATGGGGTCGATGCGGTCGAGGACGGGGTTGACGAACAGCTGCACGAGCAGCGCGAAGGCCATGGTCGCCACGGCCGCGATCACGTAGCTCAGCGGCTTGACCTCCACCTCGAAATACAACGAGGGCATGTTGAGCGCCATCGTCAGCATGCCGCCGACGAGCCGGCCGAGCGGCAGGCCCAGTATCACGCCCATGACGGTGAGGATCATCATCTCACGGTTCACGTAATGGTGCACTTCGCGGTCGAAGAAGCCAAGCACCTTGAGCGTGGCCATCTCGCGCACGCGTTCCGACACGTTCGTATTGGCGAGCGTGAACAGCACCACAAGCGCCAGACCGCCGGCGAGCGCCACGATCAGCGCCACCACCGCGCCCATGAGGTCGAATTTGAAGCTGTCGGCCATGTGCGCGCAGCTTACGGCCTTCATCACCGAACTGTCCTCTTCGAGCGATTCCGCATAGTCGGTTTGCGAAGTGTCGGAGCCGGAAAGCTTGGCGAGCATGGCGTTCCACGTCAGAGCCTCGGAATCCTCGGAACTCTTGGAATTCTTGGTGTTCTTCGCGTCTTTCGAGTCGAAAAGCTTGGCGTAGTAGGTTTCGCTTACATACACATCCGAGCCGATGAGGTTGCGATTCACCGCGCTCACCTTCGCCGTCGCCTGCACGCCGTCGCCGTTGGTCAGTCGCACCTTGGAACCGGCCTTGACGCCCAGCGCGCTTGCCGCCGACTGCGCGACGATCACGCCATCGTCATCGAGTTTCAGCGAACCGGTTTTGCCGACGCCGGACGTGCCCAGTATGCCGGACGAGACCGGCTGCAACGTGACCATTTCGCCCAAATCGGACAGATGCTTTTCCGGCACCGCGACCAGCTGGATGCTTTCGCTGCCGCTGCTGCCGGCCTTGCCGCTGTCACCGTCGCCACTGCCCGCAACCGTCAAATCGCCCGATTCTATGCGCACGTCAAGCGATGACGTGACGCGCCCGTCTGACGCGACTTTCGTGCGCATCGCCGACGCGTCCGAATCGTCGGAAACCACCATCAGGTCGTACTGGTAGATGTCGCGGTATTGCTTGATGCCGAGGTCTGCGACGGTGTCGTTGATGGCCAGGCCGCAGACGATCAGCGCGGTGCAGCCGGCCACACCGCCGACCGTCATGATGAGGCGCGACTTGAAGCGGAAGATGTTGCGCGCGGTCACTTTGCCGAGGAAGCCGATGCGATTCCAGACCGGCCGAATCCGTTCCAACAGAATGCGCGAGCCGGCGCGCGGCGCTTTCGGACGCATCAGCGCGGCGGGCGTCTGCCGCATTTCCTGCACACACGCGTAGATGGTGGCGGCGAGCACGCCGACCACGAACAGCGCGATGCCGAGCGAGCCGTACAGCCAGTCGTATTCCAGTCGCAGGCCGGGCATCACATACATGCCTTGCAATACGACCAGCAGGAACGCAGGAATGCCAAGGAAGCCGGCGATCAGGCCGAGGCCGCCGCCGATGAGGCAGGCGAGCAACGCGAACAGCAGGTAGCGCGACGCGACCGCCAGCCGCCCGTAGCCGAGCCCCACGTACGTGCCGATGAGCGAGCGGTCCTCTTCGACCATGCGCGCCATGGCGGTCAGGCTCATCATCACGGCCACCAGCAGGAACACAATCGGGAACGCGTTGCCGAGCGACTGGATGGAGTCGAGGTCGGATTTGAGCGCGCTGAACCCGCCGAGCTGCTGCCGGTCCTGCACATACCAGCGTACTTGCGGAATGCTGGTTTTCAGCTCGTTTTCCTTGGTTTTCAGCGTTTGTTCGGTACTTGCCTTCTGCTCGTTCAATTGCGATTGCGCCTGGTCGAGCTGCTGCTTGGCTTGCGTCAGTTCGGGACTAGCGGCGATGATGGTTTCACGCATTGTTTCACGCGTGGTTTCGTCAAGTTGGGGGGTAGTTGCACCTGCGGCCGCCGCCGCACCTGCGTTCGCGCCGTTTGCCGCAGCTCCCGCAGCTGCCGCGCCCGCCTGCATGCTGACAATCTGGTCGACCTGCTGGTTGAATTGCTGCCGATTCGCGTCGATTTGCGACTGCGCGTCCGCGAACTTCTTGTCGGCTTCCGCACGCGCGTCGGCGATCTTCTTGTTGCCCGCGTCGAGCAGTTCCTGCCGACGGGCCTTCTGGCGGTCGGTTTTCACGGTGCCGTCGATGCGGTCGGTCACCTGCTTGACGGTGTTTTCGTACGATTCGTCGAACGTGCTTTCGGCGGCCGCGCCCTTGACGAGCAGCGTGGCGGACGTGTAGAGGGTGCCGGTCACGCCATCGGACGGCGCGAAGAACGTGTAGTCGGTGGTGGCGGTGGAACGGAACGAGGTCATGGCGGAGTAGCCGTCCGGGTTGCTCAGGTTCTGCGGATCGAGCACCACGCCCACGATGGTGAGCTTGGTCGGGAAGCTCGGCGCCTCGTCCGTGCCGTTCGTTTCATTCGTGCCGTTCGTATCGTTCGTATCGGAAGTATCGGAGGAAGCCGATTCGGGGGTTACGGTGAGGCGGCTGCCGATATGCTTGCCCGAATCGCGAATAAATTTCCTGGTTACCGCGATTTCGCCGGCTTTCTTCGGCATGCGCCCTTCCTGTAAGTATGGCTGGTCAATGCCGTTCGTGCCGATTTCCTGCATGGTCGCCGACTTGCGGCCGTCCAAATCGAACGTCACTTCCTGCGACCGTTCCGCCTGCACTTTCGCAACACCGTTCACCTTGCGCAACGCGGCGATATCGCCGTTCGACAGGCCCGCGGTGGACAGCACCTGGACGTCGTGCAGGCCCTGCGCGTCGAAAAAGCGATCGGTGCTGCGGAACGCGTCACGGCAGCCCGCGTAAATGCCGGTGAGCACGGCCACACCGAGCAACGTGATCATGGCGATGGAAATGAATCTTTTCCACGAATGCGCCCACATTCGCAGCATGTCCTTGACGAATGCCATGTCGACCTCCGTTCGTAGCCCCTCATTCCATTGAACACCATGAAGCTTGGAAAGACGCGCCAAACCGCACATCCGCAACACGTGTCCAAATCGCGCGTTCGAATCGCACAGCAATCGCGCGAATCGAACTTCTAAACCAAACAACCCGTTAAGCAAACCAGACATTCCGGAACGAACAAACTAACACTTTGCCCGCCGCTTCCCGCTACAATCGGGAACGTTCCCTCACAAAGGGCGAATCGCAAAAAGCAAGCAAAACAAGCACATGCAAGCGTGCAACAGCACGCAACGCAAGCAGCGAGCGCAACGCACAACGCGCAATCGCAAGGAAACAGAGAAGAGGAAGCATTCATGAGCGACGTCACCGCCGCAAAGAAGCCGCGTGGAACCGACGACGTGCCGGTTCCGCCGACGCTCCGTAAATCGTTGAAAAACCGCCATATCCAGCTCATCGCGCTGGGTGGCGCCATCGGCACCGGCCTGTTCTACGGCTCCAGCGAATCCATCCAGCTGGCCGGCCCGTCCATTCTGCTCGCCTACCTCGTCGGCGGTCTCGCGATCTTCATGATCGTGCGCGCTCTGAGCGAGATGGCGGTCGAGGATCCGAAGGCTGGCGCGTTCAGCTACTACGCGACGCGCTACTGGTCACGGCGAGCGGGCTTCATTTCCGGCTGGAACTACTGGTTCAACTACGTGCTGGTGGCCATGGTGGAGCTTGCCGTGGTCGGCTCGTTCGTGAACTACTGGTTCCCGAACATTCCGAAGTGGGTGTCGGCGGCGGTGTTCCTCGTGGCCATCGCGGCGCTGAATCTCATGGGCGTGAACAAGTTCGGCGAATTCGAATTCTGGTTCGCCATCATCAAGATCGTGGCCGTGCTGGCCATGATTCTCGGCGGCCTGTATGTCGTGATCGCCAATGTGCCGACCGCTTCGGGCATTCGCGCGAGCTTCGCCAACTGGTTCACCGTGGACGGCGGATTCCTGCCGCACGGCCTGATGACCCGCAACGCCGACGGCACGTGGACCGGCCTGCTGATGGCGCTCGTCGTGGTGATGTTCAGCTTCGGCGGCACCGAACTCATCGGCATCACCGCCGGCGAAACCGAGAATCCGCGCACCACCATTCCGAAGGCCACGAACGGCATCATCTGGCGTATTCTCGTCTTCTACATCTGCGCGCTCGGCGTGATTATGGCGGTGATTCCGTGGAGCAAAATCGACGGCGATTCCAGCCCGTTCGTGCAGATCTTCGATTCCGTCGGCGTGCACGCGGCCGCCGGCATCCTCAATTTCGTGTGCCTGACCGCCGTGATGAGCGTCTACAATTCCGGCCTGTACGCCAACTCCCGCATGCTGTATTCGCTGGCAAAGCAGGGCAACGCGCCGGCTTACCTGGGTAAGCTCAGCAAGAAAGGCGTGCCGGTCGGGGGTGTTATCACTTCCGCGATAATTATTGCGATTGCCGTTGTCGTCGTGTTCGTATGGCCGGAATTCGCGTTCAATTATCTGATGTCGATCGCCACGATCGCGGCTGCGATCAACTGGATCATGATTATGATTACGGAGATTAAGTTCCGTCGCATGGTTGCGGCTGGCGATGGCCCGGCCGAACTTAAGGGGCTGAAGGGCAAGGAAGCGCTCGACAAGATCGCGTTCAAGCTGCCGTTCGCCAATGTGACGCCGTATGTGGTGATCGCGTTCATGCTGCTGGTTGTGGTGCTCATGTGCTTCTCCGCAAGCTATCGCATCGCCGTGATCGCCGGCGTCATCTGGCTGGCGGTGCTGTTCGCCGCCGCCCAGCTTGCGCTTGGCAAGTCCGGCAGCGAGCGTGGCGAGGACGCGGCGGTGATTGTCGACGCGGCTGCCGCAACCGCTGAGTAATCGCACAAAACACAAAACGGCCTCCTCTTCCGGCTTTTGTTACCCGAATCGGCTGGTTACGGTAACAAAAGCCGGATGGGAATGCCGTTTTTGCGATTAGACGGGGCGATTAGACCGGCGCGACCAGACCGACGGCCTCAGTCAGCGGTGCCGTCGGGGGTGACGGGCTCGGCGGACTCGACGGGGGAGGTATGGTCGGTCAGGTCCAGACGGAACGGCTGCGCGGGCAGGCCGTCGTCGTTGAACAGCGGAGCCGGACCCCAACTGCGCCAGGCGTATCGCATCGCCACCGGCTCCGGCACATCCGGAGTCGCCAGCGTAATCGTGCCGATGCTGCGGCTGTTAATCGGAATGCCGAATTCCGTAGCGTTGTAATCGACCACGTTCACTCTGGAATTGACGAGATCATCGATGTCGCAATCCACGAAAATCGCGGCGGTCGCCGGGTGGAACATACCGTCGGAACCGGCCAGTTCGAAGCCGGAACGTTCCGGCACGCGCACCAAAGTCGGCAGCTGGCCATCGAAATCATCGTCGCCGCTGCCGGGCGTGGTGCCTTCGAAATGCAGGCCGTGCGCATAGCGGAAGAACAGGCGTACGCGGCCGTTCGGGTCGCATCGGAAGCCCAGCACCGTCGGGCCGTGCACCGGAACGCGATCCATGCCGTAGATTTGCCGCAGCGCGCAATTGGCAAGGCGTTCGCCGGGCGTGCGCTTGTCCAGCGGGTGGATGTTGTCGTATTCGCCGCAGTCGATCGTGCAGATGGCGTACACGTTGTCTATGGACTGCGCGGCGTCCCATTGCGCCTCACGCAGCACCGGCCAGCGCATCGGATCGTTGCCGTCCGCAGCCGTCTTGCCGTCGATCCATTGCGGCAACTGCACGATGAGGAACGGTAGATTCTCGCTCCACAGCGCACGCCATTCGCCGATCATCATGCCGAGCAGCTCGCGGTAGGAACCGCTGTATTGCTCGTCTTCCTCGCCCTGATACCACAGGAAACCGGCCAGCGAGTAGGGCATGATACGTTCCAGCATGGCGTGGAAGGGGCCACACGGACGCCATTGCGATGTAGGGGTGAGCGGCGGCGGCCACGGGCAGGTGCCGCACTGTTCGCTCAACTCACTGCTCGTTGCGTTCGGATTGGTCTGACGCACCGTTTCCACAGCCGCGTTCCATGCGTCCATCTGCGACTGCCATTCGCTGGTTTCCAGTTCGAACTGCTGTTGCGTCTTGCCGGCGATCGCCCGCTGGTAACGCGTCAGATAGTCGCGGCCGGCATCGCTGGAATTGAGTGCGTCCTCGCTCATCCAGCAGCTGATCGACGTGCCGCCGATATAGCAGTCGACAATGCCGACCGGCAGATCGGGGTCGAGTTCGGAGCGCAGCTTGCGTGCGAAATAGTAGGCGACGGCGCTCATCACGCCACTGTTTTCCGGCGACGATTCCTGCCAGCTCGACGTATTTTCCGCATTGCGATTGATTACACCGGTTTTGGGCACATTGTAGAAACGCAGCAGCGGATCGGCGCAATCCTCAAGTGCTTCGTCGGCATGCTCGCTGTTACGCAACTCAAGTTCCATATTGCTTTGGCCGCCGGCGAGCCACACTTCGCCGATAAGCACGTCGTCGAATTCGATGGCATCATTGCCCGCGACGATACGAAGAGTGTACGGACCGCCTTCCGGTTGCGCGGGCAGCATCACGCGCCACTGCGAAAAGCCGTTGACCACGTTCTGCGAAGAATAAGCATGTTCCTGCGCGATCAGGGAGCCGTCAAAGTCGTGTATTTCCGCCACAACCTCCATACCGGCGCAATCGGCAGCCAATGCGCCGAACACCGCAATGGGCTTGTTGCGTTGCAATACCATGTGCGAGGCGAAAATCGCGGCGATATGCAGCACGCCCGAGACATTACGCTCCTCCACCTGCTCCATCTGCGCCGTCATTTCGGAACCAGGCGCAATCCCCGTCGCAGTGACCATTGCTTCAGCTTCCTCATCAAACAATCCTATGTGCCTATCCTAAGCCACTTTCCTACCAAAATGCGTGAAGCGTCACCTAAATAAGCACATGCTTGCCCACACAAACGTCATTTTCAGCGATTGAAACGTCGCTTCGGTAGGGGCTTAATCGCAATTCCCAACGGAAACAACATTCCAACGGCCCGAAACGTCGCTTCCGTAGGGGTTTCGCAGGAAAGGTATCACGATTGCGCCGCGACGAATTTTTTACGATTTCGCGGCTCACTTTGTGGACTGGATACGTACCAAAACGGCCGCTCCGGTAGGATGGACCCCAGTTTGCAGGACAAAATCCATGCACGAAACCACGAATTTCATCTGCGAATGGTAGAAACCCGAACGCTTTTCAAGCGTTCACCCCACTACACAAAAGGAGTGCCAAGTACAATGGCTGCACAAATTTGGTATGAGAACGACGGCGATCTCTCGGTCCTCGAAGGCAAGAAGGTTGCCATCATCGGTTACGGTTCCCAGGGCCACGCCCATGCGCTGAACCTGCGCGATTCCGGCGTCGACGTCGTCGTCGGCCTGCGCCCGACCTCCAAGTCTGTCGAGCACGCCAAGGAGCAGGGTCTGGAAGTCAAGTCCGTTCCGGAAGCCGCCGCCGAGGCCGACATCATCATGATTCTGGCTCCGGATCAGTATCAGCGCACCATCTGGGCCAACGATATTGAGCCGAACATCAAGCCGGGCGCCGCCGTCGCCTTCGCTCATGGCTTCAACATCCACTACGGCTAC